>Ga0105249_10001791_pt1 | contig 18701 bp, 19 predicted proteins | sample KBSS44metaG_FD_81522 | JGI IMG/M metagenome (GOLD analysis project Ga0105249, IMG submission 81522) | Switchgrass rhizosphere microbial communities from Kellogg Biological Station, Michigan, USA - KBS S4-4 metaG | ecosystem: Host-associated > Plants > Roots > Rhizosphere > Soil | place...
AGCAAGTCCACCATCAGGGCGTCCAGCACATCGCGCCTGTGGTGGCCACCGCGCCGCAATTTCCAGTTCAGATAGCCAGTGATCCGCTTGCCGATCAACTCGCCGAGTGACGGCGTGGGCAACGGTGGAATATGTGGATCGGAGAGATGTGCGAGGACGAACATGGTTTGTCAGTTCATAACGCGGAACCGCGAAAGTCGATAGGATCGGATTTCGAATCGATGGCTACCCATATGATGCGAAGAATCATGCATTTCTATTGGCGCTTTTCGCGCCCGATGACGCTGGGCGTACGCGGTGTTGTGCTTGATTCGAAAGGTCAAGTTTTTCTTGTGCGTCACAGTTATGCACCGGGTTGGCATTTCCCTTGGGGCGGAGTCGAGGCTGGCGAAGCATCCATCGACGCGCTAGCGCGTGAACTCTTGGAGGAAGGAAATATCCGGATCGCCGGATCACCCCAGCTTCACGGCCTGTTTTTCAACGCAGCTCATTCCCGCCGCGACCATGTGGCCGTCTATGTAGTGCGCGAGTTCGAATGGCCTTCACCGACTGTACCCACATGGGAAATTCCCGAGTGCGGCTTCTTTCCGACTAGCAAGCTACCTGAGGCTACGACTGAGGCGACGCGTCGCCGGCTTGAGGAAATCTTGTACGGGACGCCTGCGACAGTGCGCTGGTGATCATGCGCCTTTGAAACGCTCGCGGTCATGCGGTGCGTCGAGATCGGTTTTCGGCCCAAGCGGTATGATGCAAGTTGGATCGATCTGAGGATGGCTCATATAATAGTGCCGCTTGATGTGGCCGAAGTTGACTGTCTCGGCGATGCCGGGCCATTGATAAAGCTCACGCAGATAGTTCGAGAGGCTTGGATAGTCTGCAATACGCCGCAAATTGCATTTGAAGTGTCCGACATAGACCGGATCGAAACGTACGAGCGTCGTAAACAACCGCCAGTCGGCTTCAGTGATCCCATTGCCGGCAAGATAGCGGTGCCCCGCTAATTTTTGTTCGACCGCCTCAAGCGCTTTGAAAAGCTCTTGGAACGCTTCTTCGTAAGCTTCTTGCGTGGTCGCGAAGCCGGTGCGGTAAACGCCATTATTGATGTGAGGGTAAACAAGCGCGTTGATCTCATCGATTTGTGCACGCAGCTCCTTTGGATAGTAGTCGTCGCGCGCCTCCGTGAAGGAATTGAACGCTGAATTGAGCATACGAATAATTTCGGAAGATTCATTGTTCACGATTGTTTTGCGTTGCTTATCCCATAGCACCGGCACCGTGACACGCCCGCTGAAATTCGGTTTCGCGAGCAGATAAACCTCGTAGAGACGCTTCTTGTTGTTCACATTATCGAGCACGGATCCGGGATAATCGGAGAATACCCAGCCTTCGCTGCCCATTACTGGGTCGACGATCGAAACCGAAATCAGATTCTCAAGCTTCTTCAGCTTTCGAAAAATGAGGGTGCGATGCGCCCAGGGGCAGGCGAGGGAGACATAGAGATGATAGCGGTCAGGCTCGACTTTGAATCCGTCTTCGCCGCTCGGACCGGCGGTGCCATCCGCCGTCACCCAATTTCGGAAAATCGCGTCTTTGCGAACAAACCGCCCGCCTGTCGATTTTGTGTCGTACCATTGGTCTTGCCAGACACCGTCGACCAAAACGCCCATTATTCCTCTCCGATCTTGCAGCTTTGTCTCATGTAGGTGCGTGTGAAGCGAGCGAAAGCTGCACAATGCTGATCTGCGTTAAGGCTGACGGTGGATTCGATTCGGCTGCCGTGATATTCGGCGCGCGCCTCGAATGAGGCTTTGACCGGGCCGGAGCCGCCGCTTGACCGATATCTCACTTACCATCTTACCCGAACAGGCCGATGACGATCTGGCGATCGAGAAGCTTTACGAGCGCACTTTCGGCCCGGGCCGCTTCGCGCGCAGCGCTTACCGGCTACGCGAGGGCGTCATTCATCGGCGCGATCTTTCGTTCACAGCACGTATCGGCACATTGCTTGTGGGCTCAGTGCGGCTGACACCGATCCGTATCGGAACCGTGGGTGCTTTGCTGCTCGGGCCGCTTACGGTTGAGCCGCCGTTTCGCGAGCACGGAATTGGCGCGGCATTGATCGAGGCATCACTCGCCGCGGCTCGCAAATCCGGTGCGACGATGATCCTGCTCGTCGGCGACGAGCCTTACTATGGGCGCATGGGCTTCAAGAAAGTCCCGCGGGGTCGGGTGAAGCTGCCGGGCCCGGTCGATCCCGATCGTATTCTTGTCGCTGAACTAGCGGCTGGCGCCTTCGACGGCGTCGAGGGAATGATGCGAAACGATTATTCGGCGGGATAGGGAGTTAACGCCCCTCACGTGCCCACGCGGCGGAGACGCCTGCAAGCAAAAGCAATAGTCCCGACAAGCCGGCAAAAATCGGAAATAGTCCGAGACCACGCACTACGCTTGCATCGCGCAGTTTGAGCCCGAGCCAATCTGAACCGGCGAAGCGCTCGCCCGAGCGCACGCCGACGACGCGAGGCGCTGAACCTGCAAGGTCGGCAACTCGCCACATGCCGCCGCCTGTTGCGTTCGCGAGGGGCGCCAATACGTCTTTCGTGCTCGTCACTTCCGCATATTCGAGCGGATTTATCGGCCCAACATTGACGAGCGTGGTCAATGTGCCGTCGGTCGCTCGCCACAAACCGAGTTCGGAAGCTGGTGTTCCGGCGCGATAGACGCCGGGTTCGCCGGCACTCAAGCTGAGTGTGCGTGTCTCACCAGAGGGTGTCGTGATGGTGACGGGCGGCACTTCGTCGCGCATGGTGCGCCGCTCGACCATGATGTTGCTTCCCTGCAAGGAAAGCACCAGACGTTCCTCTTCCAGTTCCGGCTCTTTCATGAGCCAGTGCGACAGACGTCGCATTAGATCGAGATGCGGCCCGCCGCCTTCAAAACCGCGCGCCCACAACCAGATGTGATCGGATAAAAGAAGTGCTACGCGCCCTTCGCCCTGACGTGCGAGGACCAGAACCGGATTGTTGTTCGAACCGCTCATCACTGCTGTGCCGTTGTCCGTGCGCGCATCCACGAGGCGAAACCAACGACTCCAGTGTGGTGGCTCGAAACCCGCGCCTGGCAAGGCCCGCGTCACCGGATGGCGCTTTCCTGCATCGGTTAGCCGAGGCTGGAAAGCGGTCTCGGATATGCGCCCAGTTGGTTCGGCCGGCAAAATCGTCTCAAGCGGCGAGCGGTAAATCGAGCTGTTGCTCGCATAATCGGCTCCAGCGGCCACCAATACGGCACCACCCTCGCGCACATAGTTCACGATGTTATCGAAATAGATCAGCGGCAACACGCCCTGCTGTGCGTAGCGGTCGAAGATGATCAGGTGAAATTCCTTGATCTTCTGTTGAAACAGTTCGCGCGTTGGAAATGCGATCAGCGACAGCTCATTGATCGGCGTGCCGTCCTGTTTTTCGGGCGGGCGCAAAATGGTGAAATGGACGAGGTCAACATTAGCGTCCGACTTCAAAAGGTTTCGCCACGTGCGCTCGCCGGAATGCGGCTCGCCGGATACAAGCAAAACCCGCAGCTTTTCGCGCACACCTTCGACCGTCACGGCGACGCGATTGTTCAGGGGCGTAAGTTCGCCGTTGAGTGGTGCAGCCTCGATCTCGATGATGTTCGCGCCGGCATGAGAAATTTCAATTTGCGTTTGGGATGGCTCGCTGGCGGTGACGATAGGACGGGAGATAATCTCACCATCGCGGCGGATCACCATCTGTACACGATCGCCCTTGGGCGCGCCTTCGTCTTCCACTCGAAATCCGATTGTCTGCTTCTGCCCGACGATACCGAAACGCGGGGTCGCGGTGAGCACGACGCGGCGGTCACGCTCACCATCGCGCCCGGTAATGATGCCGTGTACGGGTGCAGAGAAACCCAGCAACGATGCGTCGGGCACATCGTGAACGCGCCCATCGGTGATCATGATCGCGCCCGCAACGCGATCGGGTGGAACGTCGGAGAGGGTAGCGCTGAGCGCTGAAAAAAGCCGCGTGCCATCGCCTTCGCTGTCGTTTCCGCTTGCATCCACTGTGCGGATTTCGAGGCCGGGAATTTTTGAAAGCCGATCTGTCAGCGCCACGCGCGCGTCTTCCGCAACTTTGGCACGGTCGCCGAAGCGCTGGCTGGCGCTTTTGTCGACGACGACTGCGACGACGGAGGTCAGCGGCTCGCGATCCTCGCGCGTGAATGAGGGATTGCCGAGCGCCAACAAAGCCAACCCCAAGGCGGCTGCGCGGAGCAAAGCGCCACGGGAGTGCGAAATGATCAGTAAAGCTGAAACGAGAATCGCTGCGACGGCCGCGATTGCCAGAACCGGGAGTGAAGCCAGAGGTTCAAAAGCGATGCCGTATCCCATATCCCGAACCTATTGCCCGAGACGTTCGAGTAGCGCTGGCACATGCACTTGATCGGCTTTGTAGTTGCCGGTCAGTACGTACATCACAATGTTTACGCCGACACGGAATGCATATTCGCGCTGACGCGGCTCGCCGGGTGTGATCGGCAACAAGGGCTGGCCGTCGGCGCCTACTGCCCATGCGCCCGCAAGATCGTTCGAGGTAATCAGGATCGGCGAAACACCGTCGCCGGCGCGCGCGGGCCGCGCCTCCAATTCAGCGGCGCTATCGGGAAGCGCCTCGACCCAAAGCTTGCCGTTGGAATAGCGGCCGGGAAATTCGCGCAACAGATAAAACGATTTTGTCAGCACGTGATCCTGCGGTACCGGCTCAAGCTCCGGGATATCGAGAGCGGAAAGAATCTCGCGCAGTTTCACAAGTGTTGGCGAAACATTGCCGGTCCGTCCCGGTAAGACGGTCAGTGCATCGCGCGTGTCGAATAGGATCGTGCCGCCCTGCTTCATATAGGCATCGATTTTGGAGAGCATCGCGGGTTCTGGCTTGGGTGCACTGAGCGCGATGGGCCAATAAAGCATGGGGAAGAAGGCAAGTTCGTCACGTGAAGGGTCAACGCCGATCGGATCGCCGGGCTCAAGTGCCGTGCGTTGGGAGAGGAAGAGTGAAAGTCCTTCCAGCCCAGCACGACTTACGGCATCGATATCCTTATCTCCGGAGATGACGTAAGCGAGCCGCGTCTGCAGGGTTGCCCGCATTGCGTAGTCGTCAACCGGGTTCTTTGTAGGCGCTTGCGCAATGGAATGGTCACCGCCAAACGTTAGGAGCGCTGTTGCGATCGCAACGGCTGCCGCGGCGCGGCGCCAGTTGAGGCGGTTCCATCCTCCCGACAACCAAAATACGACCAAGGCATCGGCGAGAAGCAGCAGCAGCACACACATTAGGAAACCCGCACGCAAATCAATCGGTTCGCCTTGGCGATAGGGTTCGACGTGTGCATTCAGCGGGCCGATCTCGAGCGGCGCTAGCCGATCGCGCGGCAGGAGCGTATTCACGGCGACGAGTGCTTCCGGGGGCCCATAAAATCCAGGTGGATGATCGAAAGCCCCGCGCCCGGCGTAATCGGCAGGAATCGGTCGAGCATTAGGTCCGGGTGACGTGAATGCTCCATAGCCATCCAGCAACCTGCTTGGCGCAACGGTCGGTGCAGAACGGCGCTCGGAGGCGGGCGCGGGTTCGGCCGTCGCTCCGCCATCGGAGCCAGCGAGTGCAACGACCCGGCGCAGCATTTCAACGAACGAGCCGGAAAGTGGCAAATTCGACCAGCTTGTGTCGGCTGTTACATGGAAGAGCACCAAAAGTCCCCGGCCGCGTTTTGTTGCGGTGACGAGTGGCGTGCCATCACCCAGTGTTGCCCAGGTGCGTTCCGCGAGCCGCCCGTCCGGCTCTGCTAGTACTTGCCGGGTCACCGTGACGTCGTTCGGAATGGTGAGGTCGTGAAACGGTCCTTCGCGCGAGAATTGACCGAGATTTTGCGGTTGCTCCCACGACATGCTGCCGCCGAGCACACGGCCTCCTCGGCGCAATTGCACTGGAACGAGATCATCTTCGGCCGCAGCGAGACGAGGCCCGGCGAAACGGACGAGCAGTCCACCATCCTCGATCCATTTTATGAGCTTGTCTCGCGATGCCGGCGCGATAGTTCCGACATCAGAGAGGATCAATGCTGGCAAGCGCTGATCAATGAAACGGCTCACCGCTTCGCTTGGAGCTGCGCCATCGGTTGGCCGCACATCGGCGAAAGGACCAAGGGCGCGCGCGAGGTAAAAAGTTGCGGCGAGCAACGGCTGGCTCGTATCAGCGGTGGCACCGGAAACGACGCCGACCGTACGACGGCGCCAGCGCTTGTCGAGGAGCTGCACCGCGCCCGCGGAACGCTCACCTGCGATTTCGATTCGCGCTATGTCGTTTCGGATTTCGACCGGAAGATCAAAACGAGCCTCGGTTTCACGTGCTCCTGCGCTGAACGAGAACGGCGCATCGCCCAAGGTCAAGCCACGCAAGTCACGTGCACGAGCGATTCCTTGTGTGGGGGCGCCGTCATCCGCGCGCAGCACTTTGACAGTCAATCCGCCCGCTGCATTGTCGGCGGCGGCGAGCGCACGAGGGCTTTCTACGCCGCCATTCACGATAGCTATTTGGTCGCGCGTGATACGGGATAGCTTTTCAATAAATGCCGCGCCATCGCCAAGGTCCACACCGTCGGTCAGCCATATAACCGATGCATCGGGATTGAGATTTAATAAACGACTGAGCGGGAGCAACAGGTCGGAACGGTCGGGCGTATGCGGCGAAGGGACAAGTAGGCGCAGCGCTTCGCGAGCCTCACCTGAGCGCAACAAGGAGACTTCTTTCAGGGCCGAACCACTTGCGATCAAAGCGATCGGACGGCCTTCGTTTTCTGCCCGTGCGACGATGGCTTCAGCAGTACGCAGGCGCTCCTGCCAATGCGCGGCAGCGGTCCAACCGGAATCGATGAGAATGATTGTGGGACCGCTCGAGCGTACGCCGGCCGGCGGCGGGTTCAATACGGGACCAGCGGCAGCAATAATAATGAGTGCCGCGAGCAAAAGTCTGAGAGCCGTCAGCCACCAAGGCGTGCGTGCTGGTGTTTCTTCTTTGGGTTCAATCTCGAAAAGAATGCGGGTTGGCGGAAATGCCACACGGCGCGGACGCGGTGGCACGAGACGCAGCAGCCACCACAATAGCGGCAGCGCCAAAAGTGTAGTCAGTATGAGTGGTGAAGTGAAACCGATGGGTAAGCCGGCGATCATGCGGCTACCTCGCCTTCAGGAAGCGCCAATGAAGTGCGTCGGCGAGCAATGACGTCGCGCGTCTCACCCATGCGCGCGCGCAATGCAAGCAAAAGCTCGCTCGCCGGCCGGTTGGTACGATGAACGGCGAAACTCCAGCCACAACGGCTGGCTTCCGCTCCGATCGTTTCGCGGTGACGAGCTACACGATCTGTATAATCCTTACGCCATGCTTCGGCACGTCCAACGGTGATTGACCCGCCGCTTTCGGGTTCGAGAAACTCGATGCGCCCAGAATAAGGAAATGTCTCTGCGGCAGGGTCTACAACTTGGACTACATGTCCGCCGGCGCCGTTCGCCGAAAGATTGGCGATCGCCGTTACGACTTCCGCCGCCGGGCTCCATAAATCGCCGAGCAAACAAACTTCGTCGCGTGGACCCGCGGCGATGGAGGGCGGCAGGCTCTCTGGCGCCAGAGTGTCATGAATGATCGCTTCCGCCATCCGTTCGATTACCGCACGGTTGGCAGTAGGGCGCATCACACCCGGAATACCGACACGCTCGCCGCCACGCACGAGCAGTTCTCCAAGGGCGAAAGCGAGTACAAGTGCACGGTCGCGTTTGGTGTCCCACACGAGCGGCGAGGCGAATATCATCGAAGGTGAACGGTCCGGCCAGATCCACACAGTGTGCGCAGCCTCCCATTCGCGTTCGCGCACATAGAGATGATCGTCGCGCCCCGAACGTCGCCAATCGACTCGGCTTGCGGGTTCGCCGAAATGAAATCGGCGGTATTGCCAGAAATTTTCGCCGGATCCCGCACGCCTGCGACCGTGCAATCCGTGAAAGACCGATGCCGCCACGCGCCGTGCTTCAAGCACAAGCCGGGGCATTGCGGCGACCAGGCGAAGTGCCGATTCTTTTGCGGCCCCGACAGAGCCTTCAATTTCCGAAGAAAAATCAGGTGCGGTGGACTTTGTGCTCATGCAATCCGTGCCTTGAGCCTTCCGATAACGCTGTCAATGGTCTCTCCGTCGGCGCGCGCCGCGAAGGTGAGCGCCATACGATGTTTCAGGACAGGTTCGGCAAGCGCCAGCACGTCATCGATCGAAGGTGCGAGCCGGCCGTCGAGCAAGGCGCGAGCGCGCACCGCGAGCATCAAGGCCTGGCTCGCGCGGGGGCCGGGTCCCCAGGCGATCAGTTTCGCGGTGTCATTATTTTCCCCGGGCCGTGCTGCGCGCACGATGTCTAGGATCGCATCGACAACCGAGTCTCCTACCGGAATGCGGCGAACGAGGCGCTGCGCCGCCATCAAATCTTCTGCTGACATTGCGGCGCGCGGCTTCGATTCTTCGACGCCGGTTGTATCGAACAGAATCTTTCGCTCAGCCTCGCGATTTGGATAGCTGACGTCGATCTCCATTAGGAAACGGTCAAGTTGAGCCTCCGGAAGCGGATATGTGCCTTCCTGTTCGATCGGATTTTCTGTGGCGAGCACATGGAACGGTTTCGGCACGTCGTGCCGCGTTCCGGCGACAGTGACGTGGTATTCCTGCATCGCTTGCAGTAGCGCGGATTGAGTGCGCGGGCTCGCACGGTTGATCTCGTCGGCGAGAAGGAGCTGCGAGAAAATCGGACCGCGGATGAATCGAAAACTGCGCTTTCCCGCTGCGCTTTCTTCCAGCACTTCGGCGCCGAGAATGTCGGAGGGCATCAAGTCAGGCGTAAACTGGATGCGGCGAGCGTCTAGGCCAAGCACTGTGCCCATGGTGTCCACGAGCTTTGTCTTGGCGAGACCGGGCACGCCGACGAGCAGGGCATGGCCGCCCGCCAGAATTGTTATCATTGCACGGTCAACGACCTCATCCTGGCCGAAAATCACGGCACTTATGGCCGAGCGTGCTGCACGAATACTCGCTGCGGTCGTCTCAGCGGCGCGCACAATCATCTTATCGAGGGTCTCGGGGGTTTCGTTTTGGGCGGACGTCACGAGCTTCTCCGCTAATTAGGATGGGCAATTCGCTCCATCCGAGGGCTGATGCGACGATGCTTTCTGAGTCGCTATGCAATTTCCATGCAGGAAACCCCTCCAGTCCGCCGCAATCAAGGCAATCCTACGCCGGCGGCCTTTGGGCTATTCTAGTACTGGTAACGATTCCAGGCTGTTGTTCACGAGTTTGCGAGCCGTTTCATAGGAGAAAACGATGGCGGAAGCCCATTTGGGGGGCCTGGAATCCCTGGCAGCCGCTGTCGGCAAGGCCAAGCATCCGCCCGTGGAAAAGTGGAATCCGCCCTTTTGTGGCGACATCGACATGCGGATCGCATCCGATGGCACCTGGTTCTATCTGGGAACGCCAATTGGGCGGCCAGCCCTGGTGCGCCTCTTTGCGTCGGTGGTGAAGAGGGAGGGCGAACACTATTTCCTGGTCACGCCGGTCGAAAAAGTCGGCATCCGAGTGGAGGATGCGCCATTTCTGGCTGTTGAACTTGAGATTGAGAACAAGGGGCCGAACCAAAATCTCATATTTCGTACGAATGTTGATGACGTTGTGCAATGCGACTCCCAGCATCTGCTTCGCTTTGAACCGGAGGAGGGGACGGGCGGCATCAAGCCCTATCTTTATATTCGGCGCGATCTGTGGGCCAAGGTGACGCGCGCATTGTTTTTCGAGCTTGTTGCGATTGGTGAAGTGCGCGAGCAGAACGGAAAGAAGATGTTCGGAGTACATTCGGCGGGGGAGTTCTTCGCCATGGCGCCGGAGGAGACCATCGCGGGACTTAGATGATGCGTACGATTGAAACCCCACCAGTTAAATCCTCGCTATCCGCACCAGTGCGGGATTTTGTGGCGCGGGCGAAAGGGCGCCTCGCGTCATCTCCGCCGGCAGACCTTTACGCCTCGGTTTCGCTGGAAGAACTCAACGCGCAGTATGGCGACCATCAAATGGCATCCGACATAGCCGCTGTGCTTGCCGACAAGCCATTTCGCCCGGCAGCGGTGCTGATCTCTGTCGTGGCGCGAGAGAAGCCGACATTTCTACTCACCCAACGCGCAGATGATCTGTCCACGCATTCCGGGCAGGTTGCTTTTCCGGGTGGCCGTATCGACGAAAGCGATACTGATCCAGCCGATGCCGCCATGCGCGAGGCAGAAGAAGAAATCGGCCTAGCGCGCGAATTCATCTCGCCGCTCGGCTATCTCGATCCGTATCTCTCCGGCACCGGCTTTCGCATCGTGCCAGTGGTGGCGTTGGTAACGCCTGACTTCACGCTTAAGATCAATCCGCGCGAGGTAGTGGATGCCTTCGAAGTGCCATTCGATTTTCTGATGTCGGCGGATAATCACGCCCGCCACAGCCGCGAATGGAAAGGGGTCAATCGCAGCTACTATGCGATGCCCTATCGTGAGCGCTACATCTGGGGCGTCACCGCGGGTATCATCCGCCGCCTCTACGAACGGCTTTATTCATGAGCAGAACGCTTATCGAAATTCTTCTCTTTGTCGCGCCCTTCGCGGTCTATGCCAACTATTTGATGGCGACCGAGCGGGATGCACGGGAAAAAGAACACTGGCGGCTCAATGTGCTTTCCGGACTGGCGGTTGCAGGGTGCGTGTTAGTAATTGCGAGCCTCATCGCGTTCGCGCATTTCGGCGGGGCACCTCCGGGGGGCACGTATACGCCGGCGCACATGGAAAAAGGCAAGCTCGTGCCGGGCCAGATCAAATGAGCGTTGCCGGAGAGCAAATCACTCTCAAGCTCGAGAAAATTCCGTGGTTATCGAAGGGGCCGCTCGCGCGGCTTCTCTCCGTGCTCGATGCGGACGGCGAGGAAACGCGTGTCGTGGGTGGCGCGGTACGAAATGCTGTTCTTGGATTGAAGGTAGGGGAAATAGATCTCGCGACGACGGCACTACCCGAGAAAGTCGTGCAGCGTGTAGCCGCAGAGGGGTTCAATGCCGTCCCGACTGGGATTGAACACGGTACCGTCACCGTGGTCGTTGAAGGCAAGCCGTTCGAGGTGACTACGTTGCGTGAAGACGTCGAGACTTTCGGGCGCCACGCCAAAGTTCGGTTTGGCCGCGACTGGAAAAAGGATGCCGAGCGTCGAGACTTCACGATAAATGCACTTTTTTTGAAGCGCGATAGCGAGGTAGTCGACTATGTTGGCGGGCTGCACGATCTTGGAGCCAAACGGGTACGCTTCATCGGCGATCCGGAGACGCGTATCCGCGAAGATTATCTGCGCGTGCTGCGCTTCTTCCGATTTTATGCGACCTATGGCGAAGAGCTAATCGACAAAGCTGGCCTCGGTGCCTGCATTCGTGCGCGTGAGGAACTTGCGACCCTTGCGCGCGAGCGCGTGCGCGCCGAACTCTTGAAGCTCTTGATGGCAAAGCATGCCGTTCCCGCTCTTGCGGTGATGGGCGAAGCGGGATTGCTCGGAGCGGTGCTCGGGGGCGTACCGCTATTGGCGAGCTACTCGAACATGATAAAGGCCGAAGCGGCGACTAGTCTCGGACCCGAGCCGGTACGGCGTCTAGGCGCGCTGGGTGTTTTCATCGTCGAGGACGCAGACCGTCTGCGCGAGCGGCTGCGCCTTGCGAATGCCGAACATCAGAGGCTGCAATCGATGGGGGATCGGTGGTGGCGTATTTCGCCGGAAGCAGGTGAACAGGATGCACGGGCTTTGCTCTATCGCATAGGTATTGAAAATTTTCGCGACCGGGTGCTTGTCGCATTTGCACGCTCGCAAGCGAAGGACGACGATAAAGCTTGGCATAATCTTATCGCGTTGCCTGGGCGCTGGACGCCCCCGAAATTTCCGCTTGCAGCGAAGGATTTAATCGAGCGCGGAATCGATAAGGGCCCGTTGCTCGGCGCGGCGCTGGCACACGCGGAGGAAGAATGGATCAAGGCCGGTTTCCCGATGGAGCCGAAAAGGTTCGAGGCGATTGCGGACGAAGTGGCGAAAGGGTCGGTGAAAAAATAGGTTTTCTGCCGATCAAGCGAATGTCATTCGAATGTTAGGTGACGCGGCGTTGGCTTCGTCTTAAGTTCGCCCAGACGGAGGATCGGTTATGCGCGGTTTCTTAAAAGGACTTTTGATCTTTCTGGTGGGCGGGGTGCTCGGCACCGGATTGGGCTTTGCGCTCGGCATTTTCTTTTTTCCCTACATCTTTCCGCCGCCACCGGCGAGCGAGTTGTTGACCGAGGCCGACCGCTCGCCGCTCGTTTCGGCCGGCGACTTCATCCATGCGAATCCATCGGATCGCGTTCATTGGGGACGCGGCAAGGTGACGGTGTACGAGAAAACGGTTTTTCTCGAATCTGATTTCGAGGTCGGCCCGGGGCCGGATTTTCACGTTTTTCTGGTTCCCAAGGCGAACATTCGCAGCAATGCCGACATGAAGAATGTGATGTATGTCGATCTCGGCAAGTTGCGGGCGTTCAAGGGCAGTCAGCGTTACGCCATTCCGGCGGGGGTGAATCTGGCGGAATTCCCGACGGTTATCATCTGGTGCAAACAGTTTTCCGAACTGATTTCTCCGTCCGATCTCAAGGCGGCGAAACGCTAATTCAAGGCCACTTCACCTCCGGCGGAAGCGAAGAGAGAATCGATTCTACATTTCCGCCCGTCCGCAAGCCGAATGTTGTGCCGCGGTCGTAAAGCAGATTGAATTCGACGTAACGGCCACGGCGAACCAGCTGCTCGTTGCGCTCTTGCTCGTTCCAGGGGGTAGTGAAATTGTTTCGCACTAGCTCGGGATAAATCTCCAGGAAGGCCAACCCGACATCGCGCACGAATGCAAAGTCGGCATCCCAGTCGCCGCTGTCGCGATAATCAAAAAATATTCCGCCAATGCCGCGCGGCTCACTGCGATGCTTCAGGAAAAAATATTCATCGCAATTTTTCTTGAATTCGGTGTAGGCGGCGACCGCCGCGTGTTTGTCGCAAGCTGCCTTCATCGCCGCATGAAACGCGATTGTGTCCGGGTCGTTCTGCCGCCGCCGCTTGTCGAGGACGGGTGTCAAATCGCTTCCACCGCCGAACCAAGCCTTCGTCGTCACGACGTATCGCGTGTTGAAATGGACGGCCGGTATATGCGGATTGCGAGGGTGCACGATCGCCGAAATTCCGGACGCCCAAAATCGTGGATCGGTTTCTGCGCCGGGAATCTGCGCCCGGAATTCCGGTGCGAATTCCCCGTGCACCGTCGAGACATGCACGCCGGCTTTTTCGAACAGGCGGCCATGCAGCATTGCCATTTCGCCGCCGCCGCCCGGTGCGTCAGTTTGATCATTGCGTTGCCATGACTTTCGCTCGAAACGTGCGGGCTTGCCTTGGTAGAGTTTGTTCGAAGCATCCTCTTCGAGCGGCTCAATTGCTGCGCAAATGCGATTGCGCAATTCGCCGAACCAGGCGCTTACTTTCTTTTTTCGCTCGGCCAAGTCAGCCATTCGGAAAGCCTCCGGTCTGGCGCAACGCTTCGCCAAGCACTATTGCGATGCTGACTGCGACATTCAATGAGCGCAAATCCGCACGCATGGGCACACGAACACGTTCGTCGGTTGCCCTATGAACTTCATCCGGTACGCCCGCTGACTCGCGTCCGCACAGTAGAATATCGTTTTCGCGAAAAGCAAAATCGATGTGTGATGTTTTCGCCTTCGTCGAAAGAAGAACAATGCGGCGGTTCTCTTTCTTCCGCCACTCGTCGAAACTCGCGAACGATACATGGTCCTTGACCGTCACATGATCGAGATAGTCGAGCCCGGCGCGACGGAAGGCGCGCTCGTTTGCCGGGAACGCCGCCGGTCCGACGATATGGACCTCAACAGCGAGACAGGCTCCGAGCCGCAGGATGGTTCCCGTATTTTGAGGGATGTCCGGTTCAAAGAGGGCGATGATCATGCGGTTCGGACCCTGTGGATAGTCCGCCAAATGGTTGGGCGCGTTCGACGAATTGCTCACGGGACAAGACCCCGTGCCGCATATGCGAACACTGGACAACGGGGGTCAACGATGTAATTAGAAGCCACGAAATGGCGCCGAACATGCGCCGCGCGCGGGTCTGCCGGGGGCATTGATCTCGTGACGCGGCGCCTCGTTTGGAATGGTACGCAGGGCAAGGGAACTAGTCGTGGCTACAAGCAAAGCCGTCGGGACCGAGCCTACACGCCGGGATTTTCTCTATATTGCGACTGCCACGGTGGGCGCCGTTGGCGCTGCTTCTGCCACTTGGCCCTTGATCAGCCAGATGAATCCGGACGCTTCGGTGCTGGCGCTTTCGTCTGCTGAGGTCGACCTCACGCCGATCGCCGAAGGACAAATCATCACCATAAAGTGGCGCGGCAAACCGGTTTTTATTTCCCACCGCACGAAAAAAGAAATTGACGACGCACGCGCGGTGAAGATGGACGATCTTAAAGATCCGCAGACCGACGAAGCGCGAGTAAAGAAGGGCAAGGACCAGTGGCTGGTACTTGTCGGTATCTGCACGCATCTGGGTTGCGTACCGCTGGGTCACGAAGGCCAATACAATGGCTGGTTCTGCCCCTGTCACGGCTCGGTCTACGACACGTCAGGACGCATCCGTCAGGGTCCGGCTCCCACCAATCTCGAAGTTCCACCGTATGAATTTGCCTCCGATACAAGCATTAAGATTGGTTGAGGGCAGGCCGTAGCATGTCCGGAGACAGCGATTTTCAACCGAAGAACCCGGTTCTGAAATGGATCGAGCGGCGTCTGCCGATCTTGAGCTTTGTGAACAGCTCGTTCGTAAGCTATCTGGTGCCGCGCAACCTGAATTATTGGTGGACCTTCGGCGGCATTCTCACCGTGATGTTGGCGGTGCAGATCGTCACCGGCATCGTGCTGGTAATGCATTACACCCCAACTTCCGCGGAGGCTTTTAATTCTGTCGAGCACATCATGCGCGACGTGAATTATGGTTGGCTGCTTCGCTACATCCATGCGAACGGCGCATCGATGTTCTTTCTCGCGGTCTATATCCATATTTTCCGTGGACTCTATTACGGCTCATATAAAGAGCCCCGCGAGATTCTCTGGATTCTTGGAGTTATTATTTTCGTGCTGATGATGGCCGCGGCCTTCATGGGCTACGTGCTGCCGTGGGGCCAGATGAGTTTCTGGGCTGCGACCGTGATCACCAATCTGTTTACGGCGATCCCACTGGTGGGTAAGGCGATCACGCAATGGTTGTGGGGCGGCTATGCGGTTGACCAGCCGACTTTGCAGCGTTTCTTCGCTCTCCATTATCTTCTGCCGTTCATGATCGTGGGGGTCGTTGTTCTGCACATCTGGGCGCTGCATCATGTTGGGCAGGGCAATCCCACCGGCATCGATGTAAAGTCGGACCGCGACACGATTCCGTTTACACCCTATGCGACGGTGAAGGATAATTTCGCGCTGATCTGCTTCCTGATCGTGTTTGCGTGGTTCGTGTTCTACATCCCGAATTATATGGGACATCCCGACAACTATATTCCCGCGAACCCGCTGCAGACGCCGCCGCATATCGTACCGGAATGGTATTTCCTACCGTTCTACGCGATCCTTCGTGCCATTCCGAATAAACTCATGGGCGTTGTCGCATTGTTTGGCTCGATTGGGGTGCTGGCATTCTTGCCCTGGCTCGATACCTCAAAGGTTCGCTCGGCGCGTTTCCGCCCGCTCTACAAGCAGTTTTTCTGGGTGCTGGTGGTCGTTTGCATCGGCCTCGGCTATCTCGGCTCGAAGCCGGCGGAAGGCGCCTACGTCATCATCGCGCGCATTCTCACCGCCTATTACTTCCTGCATTTCCTCGTGATCTTGCCGGCGCTTGGCTATCTTGAAACGCCGCGGCCGCTGCCGACATCGATCTCAGAACCCGTATTGCCGCGCAAGAGTGCTGCCGCGGTCGGGCGTAAAGGCTGAGACCGAACATGTTCATGCGCAAGACCGCCCTCGCGATTTTCGCCGCCTCCGTGCTGGGAGCGGCACCGGCCGTTGCGGCGGAGGATCACATCCAGATTCAACGACAGTCTTGGAGCTTCGCTGGGCCGTTTGGAACATTCGACCGCGCGCAAATTCAACGCGGCTATCGGGTCTACAAGGACGTTTGCGCTGCCTGTCACGGCATGAAGCTCCTTGCCTTCCGCAATCTTGCGCAACCGGGCGGTCCGGGTTTCTCCGAGGCGCAGGCAAGGTCGGTCGCCGCCGACTATAAGATCACGGACGGTCCGAATGATAAGGGCGAGATGTTCGAACGCCCCGGCCGACTTTCTGATTATTTCCCATCGCCGGATCCGAACGAGCAAGCTGCGCGGGCGCGCTTCAACGGCTCGCTGCCGCCGGATCTGTCGGTGATTGCGAAGGCCAGAGGTGTCGAATCTGGACTCCCGCGCGGACTGTTCGACATCATCACGCAATATCAAGAAGGCGGACCGGATTATATTTTCGCCTATCTGACCGGATATGGTACGCCGCCTGCTGGAGAAAAGCTGACCGACACGCAATTCTGGAACAACGCCTTCCCTGGTCATAAGACGTCGATGCGTCCGCCGTTGCAAAATAGTCAGGTTGATTACACCGACGGTACGCCAACGACGATCGAGCAATATTCGCGCGATGTATCCGCGTTCCTGATGTGGGCTGCCGAACCGCATCTCGAGGCGCGTAAGCGCATCGGCTTTCAGGCGATCATCTTCCTGCTGGTGCTTGGCGCTCTCGCCTACTTTACCAAGAAGAAGGTCTGGGCCGACCTGCATTGAGACCGGCGCCCGACCGATTGGCGCAAAGCCCGTCAGCTGTCCTTTTTGATGCTCTCGATCGGTGTTGTTGAAGGTTTGCCTTTATATTGCTGCGCGTAAGCCGAAGGTTGATGTATTTTCTTATCCTGCTTCGGCTTTTTCTTTTCTTTACCGCTCCGCATTTGACCCTTGGCCATACCTGCTCTCCCGCGAATAGAGCCGCCCTCGTGGCGGCTGCCAAACTCTAATCATGCTTGCGGATTTGCGCCATGCTTTGCTTGGGCGCTCGATTCGAAGCGATTTCGGGGCAGGGCAGGCGCACGCGGTGTGGGAAATTGTCGCTGGATCGTCTTACGACCCGACGGGTAGGGTGTCGAAATGAATTCGCGTGCAAAAGCCGTCGGAGACCTGAAACCGCTGATCCGCACCATTCCGGATTATCCGAAACCCGGAATCATGTTTCGCGATATTACGACCCTGTTGCTGGATTCGAGAGGTCTGCGCGCGGCGGTGGATGGGTTGATGCTCCCCTTCGTCGATATGCAGCTCGATCTGGTTGCCGGAATCGAAGCGCGCGGATTCATACTCGGCGGAGCGGTCGCGCATGAACTCGGCAAGGGCTTCGTGCCCGTGCGCAAGAAAGGCAAGCTTCCGCACAAGACGATCGGACAGGAATATCAGCTCGAATACGGCGTCGATGCAGTCGAGATTCACGCTGACGCGATTTCGGCGGGTCAGCGTGTGCTGCTGATCGACGATCTGATCGCAACGGGCGGGACGGCGGAGGCGGCGATTGAACTCGTGCATCGTTCGGGCGGCGAACTAGTCGCTGCGGCATTTATCATCGATTTGCCCGATCTCGGCGGATCCGAACGGCTAAAGGCGCGCGGTGTTTCAGTGCACACCCTTGTTTCGTTCGAGGGGCATTGATCAAGTCGCGCGTTGCTCCATGAAAGCAGGGCGCAGCAGGAGCGCGAGCGGTACAGTCAGCAGCACGACAGCGGCAATGAGAGCGATCGTGGCGCCGACGCCAAGCTGATCGCCAATGAGACCGTAAAGCGCCGGGGCCACTGCGCCGGAGCCAATGGTGCCGGTATAAAAAATTCCGAAAGCGCGCTGACGTTTCTCGGCTGGCGCCAAATCCGGGACTGAACCGTAAAGCACTGACGAAGTGCCGTTCAACGCGAAGCCAATCAGGGGCAAGAGTGCGAGACAGCTCCACAGCGAAAGCGGCAATAGGGCCAGAATTCCAAGCGCCGTGAAGCCTTCGGTCACGCAAACGGTGCTGATCGTCCCAAGCCGTGCGCCGAGATAAGCGCAGCCGAGTTTGCCCACAGCGCCGCCGGCGAACACAAGCAGAAGCGCGAATCCGATCGTCGGCAGGTCCGCGCCCTTCATCTTCAGAAGAAATGGCAGAAAAGTGAGAAACGCCATGCGCGTAGCGCTGTCGAGCACGCCAATTGATAGCAGTAGTGGAAAACCAGAGCGGCTCATGGAGCCGGGCCCCAAGTTCCTCTCTTTATCGGCTGCATGTGTCTCGGCGAGTGTGGGCGTGAAGCCATAGATCAAAACGGCAGCGAAAATGCCGAGCAGTCCGATCAACGCGAGCGTTGGTCTCCATGGCATCCACACCAGCAACACTGCAGTCAGCGCGGGAAACGCCATCTTTCCGATGTCACCGGCGAAATTGTAGGTGCCGAGTGCTGAGCGCGATCGTGCGCCCTCATAGGC
>Ga0105249_10001797_pt1 | contig 18652 bp, 14 predicted proteins | sample KBSS44metaG_FD_81522 | JGI IMG/M metagenome (GOLD analysis project Ga0105249, IMG submission 81522) | Switchgrass rhizosphere microbial communities from Kellogg Biological Station, Michigan, USA - KBS S4-4 metaG | ecosystem: Host-associated > Plants > Roots > Rhizosphere > Soil | place...
CGAATCAGTGTAGGCCTCGGTAGCCGCCGTCGCGACGCGCGCATCCTGATCCCACCGCTCGTCGGTCAGGGGATCGTTCGGCATGATCATGGTTCTATCCTCGATGGCGGGAATCGGCTGCGAAAGAAAGCTCGCTCGCGTTCACGCCCGCATGGACGCGAGCGCCGGATGGTCGGTCCGTCAGTTTTTCTTGGCGCTGTCGCCGCGCGCCTTCCATTCTTCCGGCGAGATCTTTCCATCGTGGTTGGTGTCGATCTTGTCGAAGTGCGTGACCCACGCAGGTGAGCCCTTGAGTTCATCCTTGCTCAGATAGCCATCCTTGTTGGTATCCAGATCGTCCCACGCGGCATCTTTGGTCATGGCCGGGCCGCGCGTCGGTGCCTTGTCGCTCGGCGGCGTTTGCGCCGGCGTCTGCGCGATTGCGATCGTAGCGACGAGAGCGAGCAAGGTGGCACCGCAAAGTCGAGTCAGCATGGCGCTTCTCCTCTAGATGGGACGTATACGATTAGATGGGACGTATACGATGAGAGCGCCACCCTGTCGTTATGGTGAATCGGACGAGGCACGTTCATCCCCACGTTCACTGTTCGCCGGCCGCGAGCCTTCAGTTTCGCGCTATGCGCGCGAGCGCCGCCGAAAAGCGCTCTTTCGTCGCAGGCTTCTGAACGATGGCGCCGGCGCCGAGCTCCGCGGCGCTGCGCCGGATGTCCTCGAGCGGCAGCGCAGAAAAAAGAATCAGCGGGGGCACCGATCGTTGCGCCTTCAACAGGCGGCGCACGAGCATCTCGCCGCGGTACCCGCCGATCTGCAGATCGAGGACGATGACCGCATACGCCGCATCCGCGACGACCCTGGCGAATCCCTCGTCGAGATTCGTCGCTAGCGTCGGTTCATGCCCGAGCTGCGCGAGCAACTCCGCGGTGACCGGACCGAGATCCGGATCGTCCTCGATCAGCAGAATACGCATGGTGCTCCCTCTGTGCCCGCAACGGAGCAACCACGATGCGCGACGAAAAATGAACGGAGCCGCAGGCGTGCCGGGACTCCGTTCAGCTTGGGCGCGATACGTTCTGGGACACCCGCGGTTTCGACGGAGAAGCTCCATGACCCGACTCGATCTGCTGCCGTTCTCAGGCAATGGTTCGCCGATGGAATTGCACTGTCCGCAGTGCCGCTCGGACCGCCTCGACATTCCCGAACTGCCGCGCGGCGACGACGCAGTCGAATGCAAGGACTGCGGCAAATGGTTCAAATTTGCAGAAGTAGAGAATGACGTACTGTTCGAGGCGCGCGTTCTGCTGTCCCGTTCGTTCCCATTCTTGCCATTCGATCCGATTTGACGCCGCACTGAAGCAGGCGGGGCACGCGGTCGTCGAGCGCTCTCACTCGCAAGCACGTACCGAGACGACGTGCCGCGCATCGCTGCCTTTGCGGCAAGGTGTCGCAAGGCCGGCAGCAATTGACGACGATCAATTGGGCGCGCGCATCGCGCGTCGAGAATTCCGCCATCCCATCGAAGGAAGGCGACCATGAGATCGACATCCATCGCGCGAGCATGCGCATTGACATTCGCGTTGGCACTGCGCATTCCACTCGCGCATGCCGAGCAGGACTGGGAGCTGAAGCTCGGCGCGCATGTCGTGGATCCGAAGTCCGGGAATGGAAGTCTCGTCGATGGCGCGTTGCGCACCGATGTCGGGAGCGCGACGAGTCCGACGATCAGCCTCGAATACTTCGCGACGCGCAACCTCGGCATCGAGCTTCTCGCCGCGCTGCCTTTCGAGCACGACGTGAAGCTCAATGGCGCGAAAGCGGCGACAGTGAAACAGCTGCCGCCGACGCTGTCGGTGCAATGGCATTTTCTACCGGGTCAGCGATTCGACCCGTTCGTCGGTGTCGGTCTCAACTTCACGCGGTTCTTCTCGATCGACGAGAAGGGCGCGCTGGCCGGCACGCGGCTGGAACTGGACGATTCCTGGGGCGTCGCCGCCCACGCCGGCGTCGAATACGCGATCGACGCGCGCTGGTCGCTGACCGTCGATGCGCGCTGGATCAAGTTGTCGACCGACGCGAAACTCGACGGCGCCAAGATTGGCAGCATCGACATCGATCCGCTCGTCTATGGCTTCGCGATCGGTTATCGCTTCTAAAACCGGGGTCAGAGTACAGTTTTCGGCGACGTCCAGAAGCGACGGGCGCCACGATGCGCGGCGCGGGTGTGCATCGCCTGCGTCGATCGTTTCGCAATCCCCAGAGATTCTGGAACGGACGAATCACCGCATGGCTGTCGAACCCGATCCCGGCGACGCAGGCTCCGCGCCGCCGGGATTTTCGAGGCTCAGCTCCCTTCGAAACCGTCCGCGAAGATGCGATCGGCCGGTCCGTTGACCGTCACGTGCAAAGGCACTTGGACCACCGGTTGCGTTGCGTCGTTGGTGGTCACGCACATCGTCGCGTCGTGTTCGCCGACCGACAGCGCGGCGCCGTCGAATGACAGCGTCACGTCGGCGCTCCCGGCGTAGCCGATCGCGCCCGTCGGCGGCGTCGCGCCGAGCCAGGGCATGTCGGACGCGTTCGTGCACTCGGCCGGCAGCGTGGCGTCCTGCACGTTGACGATCATGATCAGGTGGAAGTCCGGATAGCCGACCGCTGCCGCATCGACCGGCGTGTCCTGCCCGCAGCCCGACGCCGAGATGAACGTCGTGTGCGTTTGCGGCGTCGCGTTGCCGCCGGGGAAGAACTCGCCGTCGCTCGAGCCGTCGATGTGGTACTCGACGACGAGATCCTGGTTCACGGTATCGGTGATCGTGCCGGTGACCGGGATCAAGACCTGCTGCAGCGTGCCGCCCAGCGTGGCGCTGCCGGTGCCGATCGGCGTCAGCTGGTCGAGCGGAATCGACTCCGGCGTCGCGCCGTGCGGGATCGCATACAGATTGATCGTCACCGGTACGGTCGGGCCGCTCTCGACGGCGACGACGACCGAGTCGATGTTCGCGCTGGCGCCGATGCGGCTGTACTCGTTGAAATAGAAGCGGCGCCACCAGCTGTTGGCATCGGTGCTCGTTCCCGGTGCGCCGCACGAAAGCGCATCGTCGGCAACCGGTGCGTTGTCGCTCATCTGCGCGATGTCGATGCCGGCGCCGCCGCCGAGCACGATGTCGCGGCCGCGCAGGCCGGAGGCGAGGCGGCGACCTTGCGAGAAGGCGTGGCCGGCGATCGCTTGCGAACGCGCGGGCACGCGTGGCGCCGCAAACGTCGGCGCGGTGTCGTAACCGGGAATGTCATAGGTCAGCGTGCCACCGCCGGCGTTGGCGATCGACAGCGATGCCGTCGTCGTCCCGCCTTGGTCGAGCACGACATCGATGCTGTCCGGCGCGACGATTGCGGCAGGTTGCGTCGGCAGCACGCGCGCGGCGAGCGCGACGGTATCGATCCACCAGCCGTTGTCGCCGTCGGCGGTGCCCGACGCGTTGCTGCCCAGGCGCCAGCGGAAGCTGACCGCCTGGCCGGCAGCGGAGTCCGGCAGCTCGACCGTGGTGGTGACGAAATCCTGCTGCTGGCCGGTCCATGCCGAACGCGCGCCGAGCGGATTGCCGGCATCGCCGAGGCTGCCGTTGTAGCCGGCCTCGACGAAGCTGCCGCCCGCATCGACGATGTCGACGAAGGCGCCGCCGTTGATCGAGATTTCCAGGACGCCGCCGTCGAGACCTTGTTCGACGTTCCAATGGTGGCGGAAGCTCAACTGGCCGCCGGCTGCATTCACCGTGGCCGTCGCGCTGACGAGGTCGGACTCGGCCGCCGTCGCAGCTTCGCTCGCATGCGCGGCGTTCGGCGCGGTGTCGGCACTGTCGGTCTCGGTCTGCCACGGCGAGCCGCTGCCGCTGCTCGACCAGCCGGTCGGCAGCGCCGGAGCGACGACGCCGTCGAAGTTCCACGACGAGGCGTCGGCGCAGCCGCCGGTGTCCGAGTCGATGATGCGGATGTCGTCGAAGTCGGCGGTGCTTCCGGCCGATCCGCCCGCGGTCGACGACAGCATGCCGAACGAATCGATGAACGACGCCGTGCCGGCGGTCGCGGCGATATTGGTGCCGGTGAAGATAGACACGCCATCGAGGCAGATCTCGATCTGCGCGTTGCCGCTGTTGTCGGCGATGACCTTCACCTCGTGGTAGGCATCGTCGGTGATCGTGCCGGTGGTCGCGACGAACTGTCCCGGCTGCAGCGCCTGGATGCTGCCGTCGGGATGGAAGAAGACGCGCGTGACGGCGAGCTGGTTGAACGGATCGTAATTGGTCGCGGCGGCGCTGAGCGACGAGAACTCGGTATCCGAACCCGCGCCCGACTGGTGCTGCGCGTAGCGTACCGTCGCGATCGAGAACGCACGGGTCCCGACGCCCATCTGGACCGGACTGAAGGCGGCCGTGCCGATCTCGCTGCCGTCGGACGTCAGCCGCATGTGCTGCGTGCCGTCGTAAGGATCGATGTCGGAGACCGCCCAGTAGCCGTCGAAGTCGGCCGTCCAACCCTGCTGGCCGTCGAGTTCGCCGACGCTGTAGTCCGGCGCCTCGAAGGTATACACGACGGCATCGCCGCCGCCGTTCGCGACCGGTGCGACCGCATGCGCCGGAGCGGCGGCCGCAGCGATCGCGCCGGCACCCATCGCACAGGCCAGCAGGCGCTCGCGTGCGGCCTGCAAGTTCGGGAAAGCCTTCATCGAATCGTTCCTCTTCAGTGAATGTCGTGCCGATGGGATGACCCGTTCGTGACCGGGTCCTGATGCCGATACCTCGCCGACCGGACGGGCCGGCACGTGCGTTTCCGATTGTGTCCGGAGCGTATCCGCCGGTAATGCGGGAGCGTTTCGCTGGTGTTCGGGTTGCGTTCCGGTGGCGTTCTTGTCGCGTTCTGGCGCGATGTCCGGGTGTGGTTGCGTTGGTGTTGTTGTGTTCGGTGGGTGATCCGTGGCGGATCTATCTGAGTCGACCAAGCGCCGCGATCGGGTGTCATGCAGGCCTGCGCGCAAGCGCAAGAAGTGATTTCGCCCCGTTGTTCTTTCTGGTCGTCACTCTGGCGAAGTCTCATATGCGGAGCTTGTCAGGCGGAACGCGCCATCGAGCCGAAGGCCATCCTGCCTGGACACCTCTTCGGGTCTCGCCTCGACACGGAGGACAGGAGTGACGTTCAGCACACGCGAAATACGAGACTGCAGCTGTAGTTTTCCAAGTGCGTATGCAACTGTCGCCACGACGATATTATTCGCCCCCCTCCACGGAACTTCCGCAGTGATTGGCGGGTTGCCGTGCGCTTCCAGCATTCGAGACGATTCAGCGCCGGTCGCCGGCAGCTGACGTGCGAGCACGAGCACGCATTTCATGCAAAGAATCAATGTTCCGGCTACTGAACAGGTCGAGTCATTCATCGGGCGCGAGATCGCCGCTGCCTCCGTGCAAAAGAGGCCGGGATGTCTCGGGCGACCCCTCGCTTTCGGACAGATCGCGCCTCGGTGATCCGTCGTCGCCTTGATTGGTCTGGTCTGCGTCTGCTTCGCCTCGGTCGTGTCTGTGCAGACCGCGCTCATGAATGGCTCGAGAAATTCCGCGCGCCGCAGAAGCGCTTCGTCTGGTTCGAGCACTCCGCTCACGAGCCCATGAGCGAGGAACCCTGCAAGTTCACGCAGTCGCTCATCCGCTACGCGCGACCCCTGGCGGAAGCGGCGGGCGACGTCGCGCCGGACTGAGAAGAGCGCTCGGGAAGATTGCTACGAGCCGCGCGTTGGCGGGCCTCATCGGGGTGTCATGCTCGGGTTCGGGGTAGCGTGCCGGTTATTGGTCCGATGAGGCGGCTAATCTAGTCGCAAGCGGAATCGATGATCTGTCTGCTTTCGACGCGAAGCGGACATGCATTGGGAGTGGTAGGGTTCAATGAGATCTTCTCGAAGTCGGCGCGTGACGATGTTCAGGTGGCTCAGCTACCTCGCATTTGCTTTCTCTCTCGCTGGCCTCGCGAAAGCAGATGCCGACGCGAGACTCTATTTCCCCCGAGGTGCTCTGGACCTGAGTTCGGCGGAGTCGGACAACTTCGACAACAATTGGTACTCCAGCCACCTCCGCGCCATGGCCGAGCCCGTCCTCGCCCCATCGGGCACAACGCATACCTATCGCTTCACATGGCTGCGAACGTTCCATCACCCCGTTGCGATTCGCGTTGTTGCCACGCATGGGCAATTCAAACTGTTCGCCACCGAACTCGACGGTGCCGGCGGCTACTCTCCAGGGGCGGTGCTGCGAAAAAAGAGTGTCAGTCTCTCTGCCGCGCAATTCAAGGAACTCGAAGAGGTGATTCTGCGCAACGACTTCTGGCATCTCCCGCCGCATGAGGACACGATGGGTCTGGACGGATCCGAATGGATCGTCGAGGCCGCTACCGACAAGTATCATGCGGTGGTCCGCTGGACGCCTCGGGGCGGCGCGATCCATGAGATTGGCGAACGGCTCCTTTCTCTCGCGGGTTGGACTTTCGACTCCCGCGAAATGTACTAGCGCGCTTCGGGATCTATCAGGGACTCACCTCAACGAATGCCCGCTTCCGACCGAAAGCAGGCATGCGAGAAGCGCATGTGCCGCCGACAAATCGCTGCACCGGACGCTTGACCATTGCCTCGTGCGTCGTCGCTCCGCTCGGTAATCGTCAACGCCGGTGAGCTCTGTCGTCAGGCTGCAGTCTTGCAAGGCCCTTCCAGCTGCGGTCGTCGACAGGAGCGCCTCGCAAAGCATCGATGCTCCGTTGCAGGACCGTCGCCCGACGATTTGTTGCAGCAGATGGCGGGAGCAGCGTACGTTTCAACTAACCACAGCAGCCTGGCGCGGCTGAACACGACGTCAGACGATGTCGTCGCGGCTGTTGGCATTGCGTCGTCATTCGACCAGGGCGGACTCTACGAGCGTCCCTCGAGTCGACCGCCCACTGAATCGGAGAGGGCCATTGATCGAGCTTCCCATAAGAGATCCATGCGACCTGTGCGTGGCAGCTCGCAAAGAATAGTGGAAGATCATCGACGAAAGCGAACATACGCTCACCGTGATCAATCCGTTGCAATTCGAAGTCGGCCAATGCTGCGTCATCACTCGTCGGCATGTTGCGACGCTGCTCGATCTGTCTGACCAGGAATGCGCGGCCATCCTGGTCTCGGCCAAGAGAGTCGCGCAGGCGCTCGTCGAGACGTACAACCCCCTCGGGATACTGACGTTCCAGAACAACGGGGTCTACAGCGGACAAGAAACACCGCACTTCCATTTCCATGTCGTGCCGCGGCAGAAGGGGAGCGATTGGGGCATAGGGCCGCCGCAACTTGCGACGTTCGATGGCGCCGGACGTCAGAGGGGCACGCCACACGATCCCAGCGCAGATGCACAGCGTCGACAGCGAGTTCAGGCTTCGCCAGGGCAGCTTGCCGAAACCGTGGACCTGATTCGTTCGAATCTGCCGAAGTAGCCAGGCTGGCCATTGGGGATCGGCTGCTTCTGGCCGGAGGCGGATTTCGAGAGGTTGCTCAGCCGGCAGAAGGGTAGCCGGCCGCTATGAACGCTTCGATCGACGCTTGGGTTTCCCGTCCTGCTCGGCGATGAGCTTTTGCAGGTAGGCAACCCCTTCTTCCTCCGGAAAGAACGCGATCACATGCGCAACGGTCAGTCCGTAGCGCTTGCGCAACGCCGTGAACTCCGCTTCGGCTTGCAGCAAGCGGGCGTGGGCGGACGGTTTCGTCGGTGCGAGCTGTTCTTTGCCTGGCGTGTTGTTCTTGCGGTCCAGTGCAGCAAGCTCCTCCTGGAACTGGCGAAAGTCGTAGGTACTCGGCTTCATAAGAGAGGTCGGTTGAGGATGGCCAATTTTCGCACGATCGCGCGCTTGCCATAGCCTCCGTCTTTCTCCGCAGGTATGAGACTTGCGAATTAATGCTCGTGATCGAGCGCGGTCCGGATCCCGTTCTCCTGCGTTAGGGGTAGGATGCCCATCCAGCCGACGACCCAGGGTGGCGCCAATGAAAACGTTGCTCCAAGCCTGCATAGCGGCGGCGTTGCTCGGCCTCGCCTCGGGCGTGCTGGCGTCTCCGACGATCGAGCTCAAGGACGGTAGCCGCATCGAGGGCGAGATCCAGAGCGTCGAGAACGGCGTGTACACCGTGCTGTCGCCCAGCATCGGCACCGTGCATGTCGCGCAATCGAACATCGTGCGCATCGTGTACGGCGGCGACGCCTCGAATGCGGCGGGGTCGTCCGACAAATCGCCGGCGCGCGATGCTGCCTTGGCCAACGAAATTCAGCAGCGGCAGACGCGCCTGGCGCAGGATCCTGCAGCCATGCAGTCGATCATGAGCCTGCAGTCCGACCCGCAAATCCAGGCTGTCCTCAACGACCCGGCGATCGCCAAGGCCATTCAGGATGGGGACTACGCAAGCCTGATCGGCAACGCGAAGATCCAGGCATTGGAAAGCAACGAACATGTGAAACAACTCCTGCAGCAGCAGGAGCATTGACCGGAAATACCTATTTCGCGAAATTCGAGAACGCACTCCGGCCCTGCGGGCGCTTTTCTTCGCTCGACGGCTATCGCCCCCAAACCAAACTTCACGAGCGCATTCATCCCGCCGCCGCCGATCGACGATGGGCCGATCGCCTTTCGCGCAATCACTCCACGGCGTACGACGCCGCCTGGCCCTGCCTGTGCTCGCTGCGGACCGCACTCGGCAACTGGCCTACGACGCGCTTGAAGGCTCGGCTGAACGACGCTTCGGAGTCGTAGCCGAGCCGTCGGGCGGCGACGGTGACGCGCATGCCTTCGCGCGCGATCCACTGGCGGGCCTGGAACATCTTCACTTTGGTGACGTACTTGGCCGGACTGTCGCCGACGGTGCGCGTGAACACCTCGGCAAACGTCGATCGTGACGCGCCCATGAGTTTGGCCAGCGTCGCGACGCTCCAGTCGCGTTCCGGTTCGGCATGGATGGCGGCCATGACTTCGCCGATGCGCGGACATTGCACGGCGGCGATCCATCCGGTCGAATCGTTGCAGCCGCACTCGGCCCAGGCTCGGATGATGCTCGCGGCCAGCACGTCCGCCAGGCGCGCGAGGATTCCGCAGGCGCCGATGCGGTCGAGCGATGCCTCGTGCTCCATGGCTTCCAACAAAGCGGGGACGGTGGGATCGCGCCTGGCCAAGGCGCCGGCGTGCATCACGTCGGGCATCATCGCGAGCAACGGATGCAGCGGGTCGAGGTTGAAGCGCATGGCGCCGCAGAACATCACGCTCGGATCGGCGGCGGCGTCGCCGGCATCGCCGCGAATGAGATAGATGTCGTCGGCCACCGGCACGCGGGCCAACCGCTCGATCTCCACACTCGGCACATCGGGTGCGCTGGCGAGCACATGGAAGCTACCGTGTGGCAGCAGCACCGCGTCTCCGGTTTCCAGGCGCATCCATTCCGAGGCGGGCGTGCGCAGGAAGCAGCTGCCCTGCGCGACGAAGTGGAAGCTGGCCTCGCGCCGAGCCGGGAAGGCGACCGACCACGGTGCCTGCATGAGGCAGCGGCCGTACTCGACGCCTTCCAGTCGCAACTCCAGCAGAACCTGCGTAAGCATGTCGTGCGCGACGCTCGACGCGGGGCCCGGAGCGGGCAACGGGTCGGTGAAATGGACAATCATTTCGGATTTTCCAACATGGAAACGCCGACAGGATACCTCCAAACTGGCAGCCCGTTTCCACAAAGCTCCCACCCGTGTCCTCGACCCTCTGTCCCGAATGCCCCGATCTTCCTCTTCCCGCTGATACCGTCACCGCGCCGTGCTGGGCCGCCGTCACGACGCTCGCGCTGAGCGTATTCGGCCTGGTCACCGCCGAATTCCTGCCCGCCAGTCTGCTGACCGCGATCGCCGCCGACCTCGGCGTCAGCGAGGGCGCGGCCGGCCAAACGGTCACGGCGACGGCGCTGGTCGGCGCCATTGCCGCTCCGTCGATTCCGGTGCTGACGAGCCGCCTCGATCGCAAGCACGTGATGCTCGCGCTCATCGCGTTGCTGGTGTTCTCCAATGGCCTTGCTGCCTCCTCGCGAAGCCTGCCCGCCCTGCTCGCTGCGCGCGTGATGCTCGGCATCGCGCTCGGCGGCTTCTGGTCCATGTCGGCCGCGTTGGCGATGCGGCTGGTGCCCGAGCATCATTTCGCGCGTGCGATGTCGATCGTCCTGACGGGCGTTTCGGTCGCCACCGTTTGCGCTGCGCCGATCGGCGCATGGATGGGCGAATGGTGGGGATGGCGCAGCGCCTTCGTGGCCGCGGGCGCGGTCAGCGTAGCCACCCTGATCGCGCAATGGTTCTCGCTGCCGGCGCTGCCGCCGAAAGCGAATCCGGATCTGCGCGTACTGGGTCAGCTGCTGGCGCGTCCCGCCGTGCGCATGGCTTTGCTGGCCGTGCTGCTGGTGATTTCCGGACACTTCGCAGGCTTCACCTACATCCGTCCGTTGATGGAGAACGTCACGAAGCTGTCGGTGGGAGCCATCTCGGCTATCCTGCTCGGCTACGGCATCGGCGGCTTCTTCGGCAACTTCGTCGGCGGCTACATTGCGGGTCGCAGCGAGCGCAACGCCATCGTATTCGGCGGCACGCTGATCGCCGTATTGGCCGCCAGTTTGCTGATGGCCGGCCAGTCGCCCGCGATCACCGCCATCGCCATCACGTTGTGGGGCTTCGCCTTCGGCGCGTTTCCGGTCGGCTTCCAAATCTGGATCGTTCGCGCGGCTCCCGATCAAGCCGAAGGTGCCGGTGGCCTGCTGGTCGCTGCGTTCCAGATCGCGATCGCCACGGGCGCGATCGGCGGCGGCTTGCTGGTCGACCACGTCGGCGCGAGCGGAGGTCCGCTCTTCGCCGTCGTCGCGATGACCGTGGGGACGCTGCTGACGCTGCAATACGGTCCGAGCGCCGGGGCGGGGCAGGGCAGTGCTCCGACGCTTGCCGAAAGTCGCGCCGATTGATCGATGCCGAGCAATGCCCATGACGATCGACACCCGCAACCGCCGCATCCTGCTCGCCGCGCACCCGAAGGGCCTGCCGACGCCGCAGGACTTCCGTCTCGATACGCAACCGATCCCGGCGCCGGCCGATGGCGAAGTCCTTCTGCGTACCGTCCACCTTTCGCTCGATCCCTACATGCGCAACCTGATGGACGAAGTCGGTCCCGGCTATGCGCTGCCCGTACCGCTGGGCGAGCCGATGGTGGGCGGCACCGTCAGCCGCATCGTCGCTTCGCGCAACCACCGCTTTCGCGAGGGCCAACTCGTGCTGGCCAATGCCGGATGGCAGGACTACGCACTGTCGGATGGCTCGGAGCTGCGCGTGCTCGACGACAAGGCGCAGCCGTCCCTGGCGCTCGGAGGCTTGGGGATGCCGGGTTTCACCGCGTACGTCGGCCTGCTCGACATCGGCCGCCCTCGACCCGGCGACACCGTCGTCGTCGCGGCCGCGACCGGTGCCGTGGGCGCGCTCGTCGGGCAGCTGGCCAAACTCCAGGGCGCGCGCGTGGTCGGCATTGCAGGAGGCCCCGAGAAGTGCCGCTATGCCGTCGAGACATTGAACTTCGACGCCTGCCTCGATCGCCGCGACCGGCACTTGCGCGAACGTCTTGCCGCTGCGTGTAACGACGGTATCGACGTGTATTTCGAAAACGTCGGCGGCGAGGTGCTGGATGCCGTGCTACCCCTGCTCAACCTCGGAGCACGCATGCCGGTGTGCGGCTTCATCGCGCACTACAACCCGACATCCTCGTCGCACCATCAGGACTTGCGCGCGCAGTTGCTCGGCGTCGTATTGCAGAAGCGCGTCCGCATGGAGGGCTTCATCATTCTCGACCACTACGCCGATCGGTTCGAGGCGTTCGAGAGGGAAATGGGCGAGTGGCTCGCCACGGGGCGCGTGAAACTGCGCGAGGATCGCGTCGAAGGATTGGAGAACGCGCCGGCCGCCTTCATCGGGCTGCTCGAGGGCAAGAACTTCGGCAAGCTGATCGTGGATGTCGCTTCGACGTGAACGCGTGCACGGCATGCGCGGAACACAAAAAATCCTGCGTCGACGCCGCCTCGATGGGGACACAAGGAGGCGACTCGACGCAGGGTCGGCAGAGGTCGTCGCGCCGCCGGAGCGGCACGACGGGAGTGACCAGTCCGATCAGTAGGTGACGTTGACGCCTTCGATGACGTGCATGTTCGGGTAGCCGATGTCGCTGGTCGTGGTCGGATCGGTGATGCTGCACGCCGACGAGCTCAGGAAGCTCGGATGCGTCTCGGGCGAGGTCGTCGAACCGATGTAGAAGGTCATGCCTTCGCCGGCGAAGTCGTCCGTGGACACTTCCACCACCAGGTCGTTGCCGACGGTGTCGGCGATCGTGCCGGTGATCGGCACGTTGACCGAGGTCAGCGCGGCGTCGGCCGGAGCGGCCACCGTGGTCTGGGCGATCTGCGTCAGCTGGCTGATGTCGATGGTATCGACGGTGACCGAGTGCGGGATCGTGTACAGCGTGACGGTCATGCTCGGCGAGCCCGACGTCTGCTCCACCGACACGTCGACACTGGCGACATCGGCGGCCGTGGTCACCGCGTAGTCGCTGAAGTAGTAACGGCGCCAGTACTGGTTGTCCGCGGTCGTGTTGTCGGCGTTGTTGCCGCAGGCGACCGAGTTCTGTCCGACCGGCGTGGTGTCGGTGGTCTGCGCGAGGGTGACCGAGCCACCGCCGGCCGGAGCCCCGTCGAATCCATCCGCGAAAATCCGATCGCCGATGTCGGTCGTGCAGGTCACGGCCACGTTGTCGACGTTCGCGCCGGCGACGCTGCCGCTGCCATTGGCGACGGTGCAGGTCTGCGCCGGGTTGTCGGGCTGTGCGGAGACCGTGACCGAATAGGTCGCGCCGTCGTCGATCGGCGTTGCGAAGGTGAAACTGCCGTCTGCGGCGACCGACAGATTGTCGCCGCCGCTCTGCTGCAGCACGAGGCCGCTGCCTGCCAGGCCGCTGACCGTGCCGCCGATCGTGTACGTCGCCGGCGGAGTCGCATTGAAGCCGAAGAAGTACGCCGAGCCCGGCATCGAGCCGTCAGCGGCCCTGTACAGCCACGAACCGACCAGTATCGTGTTGCCGTCGATGGTCACGGGCATACCGAACTGGTCGGCCGGCTGACCGTCGCTGGCCGTCAGCGTCTGCGTCTCGACGAACTGACCGGAGGACCCATCGAACACATAGACCGCACCCTGCGCGGTCGCGGCGCTCCAGCCGGGCGTTCCGATCAGCGCCGTCGTGCCCTGCAGCGCGACCGCGTGGCCGAAGTTGTCGTGCGGCTGGCCGTCCGACGCGCCCAGTTCCTGGGTCTGCGTCCAGGTGCCGTTCGACTGTTTGAAGACGTAGGCCGCACCCTGCGAGTCGTTGTCGTCGGGGTTGGCGCCCCATGCGCCGACCAGGAAGGTCGAGCCCGAAAGCGCGGTCGCATAACCAAAATAGGTATTGGGGGCGCCATCGTCGGCGACCAGCTTCTGCGTCTCGCTCCAAACGCCACCGGTCTGGCTGTACGCGTACACCGCGCCCTGGTAGCCGTTGTTCGCATAGGCGCCGATCAGCGTGTTGGTGCCATCGAACGCGATCGAATAGCCGAAGATGTCGCCGATGCCGCCGTCGCTGGCCGTGAGCTTCTGCGTGTTGGTCCAGGTGCCGGTGGAGCCGTCGTAGACGTAAACCGCGCCCTGGAACCCGTTGTCGCCGATCTGAGCGGCGTCCGCACCGATCATCAGCGTCGTGTCGTTCAGGCCGAGCGAGTAGCCGAAGTTGTCGAACATCTGGCCGTCGTCGGCCGTGATGATCTGCGTCTGGGTCCAGCTGCCGCCCGCGAGCGTGAATACGTACGCGGCACCCTGCGAGAAGTTGCCGTTGACCGGCGTGCCGTAGGCGCCGATCACCGCCGTCGTGTCGTTGAACACGATCGCATTGCCGAAGGTGGCGTCGGCCTGGCCGTCGCTGGCGAGGAGCTGTTGCACTTCGGACCAGGTACCGTCCGGAGCCTGGTTGAACACATGCACCGCGCCCTGGGCCTCGTTGCCGTTGATGTTCGCCTGCATGGCGCTGATCATCGCGGTCGTGCCATGCACGGCCACGGCCGAGCCGAACTCCGGATCGAACCCGGCGTCGGTTCCGATGAATTCCTGCGTCTGGGCCCAGCCGGAATCGCCGAGCGCCTGATGGATGGCAGCGCGCAGTTCGGCCGAAACCGCCGTCTTGGGAACGCTGGATTTGCCCAGGGAGGCGGCGTGGGAAGACACGGCGCATGCCAGGAAGCCCAGGCACGCGGCGGACACGACGGTACGGCGCAAGCGGTAACGTGGATCGGAAGAAAAACCATTCATATTCGATCTATCCCTCATGGTTACGCGAAGACGTTGAAAAGCCAGAGTTGCCGCTCGGCTCGCCAGCGGTGGCGCGCAGGGGAACCGCGGCGGCTGGCAGGTCGCCGGCGGAGACCTTCCTACCTCGCCGCGGCACACGGTGAGCACCTGTGCCGCAGGACCCTGTGCAGTGGGAGTGAGCCACTTACCTCGTTGATGCTGCAGCGCCTCAAAATCCCAACGGGCACTGGCGGTGCCGTGCTGTCCCCCTCCCATCGAAGCGAGGGTTCCTCGGCGGCCGACGACCCACACCATGGCTCAACGGGTGCGTCAGTTCCCGTATCGGGAGTGAAAAACGAAGTAGAAAGGAAATAGTTTGGATGTAGAAGCCGCTGATTTGCTTGGAATTGATCCGATCACGGCGTTTTGCGCGCCGGATGGATTCGCGGCTGCCGGTCGGAATTTGAAACCGGCCGCTCGCCGGCGATCTTGCGCGCGCGGCCCAGCGCACGCTCCGCGCCGTCCGGATTGTGCATTGCATCGTAAACGCCTGCTTCGATGAGGGCGGCGCGCATGTCGCGCTCCGACCAGGGAGCGACCCGTCCGGCCAGGGCGGACGCTTCGTCGATCTTCCCGGCGTCGACGAGGGCGCCGGCGTAGGGGCTTGCCGCGGCAAGGATGTCTTCGGGAATCGCGACGCGTTCGGCATGCGCCAACGCATCGGCGAAGTCCGCGAGCGACGCCTCGGTGCGGCCTTCGATTCGGTCTTGCTCGGCGTCCAGTAGCCGCAGGTAGACCGCGCGGCGGTCGTGCGAAGCCTGCTGGCCGACCCATTGCTTCAAGCGTATCGATTCCGCCGCCGCGCCGGTCGCGTTGCCGAGGTTCTGCATGGCGCGTATCCGGGTGAACCAGACGCCGAAGTAGTCCTGGTCGTTGGCGCTTTCCAGGTCGGGCGTCAGTGCCGCGCGGGCGCTGCTTTCGGCGCCGGCGTAGTCGCCCCGCACGAATGCGATGTCGGCCAGTTCGGCGTCGGCTTCGCTGCGAACGGCGGCGTCGGCGGCGGAGTCGCTGTCTTTCTTGATGCGTTCGAGCAGGACGACGGCTTCGTCCAGGCGGCCCACACCCGCCAGCGCGACCGCGCGGGCGAGGACGTTCCACCACCGTTCCCGGGTATTGGGGGCCTGCACGTCCTCCCGCCCGAGCCGCTCCGTTGCGGCCAGCGCCTTGTCGTGTTGCAGCAGCATCGCGTACGCCTCCGCCATGGAACGCAGCGCGGAGTCGCGCGCTTCGGGGACGGACAGCAGTTCGAAGCGATCGGCGGTCTGCTCGAACAGCGGGATCGCAACCTGAGGCTGGCCGCGGAACATGGCGATCGCGCCGAGATTCAGGTCGACCCTCGCCATGCCGTACGCGTCGTTGCTCATCTCGTGCAGCAATCGCGCCTGGCCCATCTCGGCGGTGGCGGCGTCGAGACGTCCGGCCAGCACATCGACGCCGCCGCGCCCGGTATAGGCGGCCGCTTTGGCCTTCGGATCGTTCACGAACTTCAGCAGCTCGAGCGCCTTGTCGAAATGGGCGCCCGCATCGGCGAATTTCTGTTCCCGGAAATCGATCACGCCCAACTGATTGATGATGAGCGCGCGCATGTGCGGGTCGCGTTCCGCCGGAACCTGGTCGAGCAAGCTTTCGCAGCGCGCGCGGCTCGCCTGGTAGTCGCCCTTGTAGAAGTCCACATACGCCAGGGCGAGTCCGATCTCGGGGCGCGCAAGCTGCTCCGGCGACGCGTGCTCGGCGATCGCGCGGGCGACATCGAGCTGGCCGGCGAGAGCGGCGGCGGCGATGCGCTGCGCAAGTTCCTCCACGCCTTCCGGCGCGTCGGTTCGCGTCGCCGGCGCGTGGCCGAGCTGGACCAGCAGCGTATCTGCCGCGCGACGTGCGGCGACCAGCACATCGCGGTCCTGCGCCTGCGCGACCCGCTTCATGGTGGGCGGTCCCTGGGCGGACAGTCCCACATTCCACATGCCGCCCGCCCGCGAGACCGTGGGCTTGACCAGCAAGGTCGCCACCTTGGCGAACGAAGGGTCCACTTCGATCTTGTCGGCGTCGAGCCGCTTGGCGTTGATCAGGCCGACCGTGGTTTCGCTCGGGGTCGTCGTCAAGCCGCTGTCGCGCAGCTGGTTGGCGATCAGGTCCATCAGGCCGAAGCGGAGCCATGCCCACTCGCCCGAAGCGTCGACGGTGGCAGGCAGGACCATCACAGCCATGGGGCCGGTTGTCGATTGGGGAGGCGAGACGGCAGCGGGGGAGGCAGCATTGCGGGCGAACCACCACCCGATCCCCGATGCGACGATCGCCACGATCAGCATCGATGCTGCGGCTATCCACAGGCGGCGCGTTTTCGGCCGTGGCGGCGAGGCCGCCACGGAACTCTCGCTGCCCGGATCGGTGGCAGCAGGTCGCTCGAGCGAACGTTCGCTGGTCGGCTCGAATGTCCACCGGTAGCCCAGCCGAGGCGTCGTCCGTATGCACGATGCGTCGCCCACGACGCGACGCAAACGCATGATCGCCTGCGTGAGGGACGCCTCGCTCACGTCCGTCCGCCCCCACACGGCGGACGCGAGTTCGTCGCGGCCTACCGATCGGCTGCGGTGCCGAACGAGGTAGATCAGGCAATCGATCGTGCTGACCGGCAGGTTCTCCGCAACATCGTGTCGTCGAAGTTCTCGCGTGAGGGGGTCGAGCAGGAAATCGCCGAAGGCATAGACAACATGGGTCATGGGCGTAGCTTACCCGGCCGCATCGACAACGGGGCTGACGGGCTGCGGCCTTACGCTTGTGCAGAGAATGTGGTGTGTGGCGCACGCTTGGCGTGGGGATCCGTACCGCCTCGAGAAGACTCGGCGCCGGTTTTCGATGGCGTGCGGGATGGCGGGGATGGGGCGGCCCATCCGTGGTTTTCATCCTCGCTGCGTGAGGGCCATCCGCCGCGTATGGACGACGAGGCGGCTTCTCCGCGACACTAGCGCCACTGGGGGATACACACGACGGAACCTTTGCCTGCCTCGACCGGCGTGCGGGGAAACCTACGCCGCGCCGCGATGCAGGCCGGCGGTCCATGCGCGGTGCCATCGTTGCCCTCCAGCCCCCTTCAACGTGGCGAGGGTGCAGATGAAAGTACGGCGATCCAAACCTGCGTTGCGCGAATCGATCGGCCACGCCCGGTCGGGAGTCGCGCGTGCAGCGAAGACTTGCTGGATCGGCGTGCTGGTCGCGGCCACGATCGGCTGCCTGCATGCTGCGCTGGCATTGGACGTTACGCTGGTGACGGCAGACGATCCCTCCGTGCTGGGACTGCAGTCGAATCGCAATGCGGGCGCTCCCCGAATCTCCGCCGACGGGCGCTACGTCGTTTTCGTCTCGTCGGCGAGCAACCTCGCGCAAGGTCGCGAGCAAGGCTTCTCGAACGTCTATCTGCGCGACACCTGGTCCGACACCATGGTTGCGGTCACACCCGGAGACAGCCATCCCGGTACGGCGATGGACGCGGTGATTTCGCGCGATGGGCGTTACGTGGCGTTCGATTCGGACAGCAGCACGCTCGTCGACGGCGACACCAATAACGCGCCCGATGTATTCGTATACGAAGTGGCGACGGGGCAGATCACGCGGGTCAGCGTGGGCACGTCGGGTACGCAAGCCAACAAGGCGAGCGTGCGCCCGCAGATTTCCGCCGATGGGCGTTTCGTCGTCTTCGAAAGCGACGCGACCAACTTGGTCGCCAACGACACCAACGCGCTGCGCGACATCTTCGTGCGCGACCGGCTGGCCGCGACGACCACGCGCGTCAGCGTCGGCGCCAACGGCGCGCAGGCGACCGGCGACAGTCAATTTTCGTTGATTTCGGCCGATGGCAGCTCGGTGGTGTTCGCTTCGGCTGCAAGGAACCTGGTTCCGGGGCGTTTCGATCGCGGCGTGTTCGAACGCAACCTGGTGACTGGAACGACGCAGATCATCAGCGTGAACTCGGCCAATGAAATCGCCAATTCGGATGTCTACGCCTATTCACTCTCCGCGGACGGACGTCTGATCGCGTTCGTGTCCGCCGCCGACAACCTGTCGCCGCTCGACAACGGACCGATGTACCACGTCTACCTGCGCGATACGCAGGCCGCCACCACCACGCTGGTCGATCTCGGCACCGGCGGAGTGCTGGGCGACGGCGACAGCGGTGCGCCGGCATTGTCGGAGGA
>Ga0105249_10001799_pt1 | contig 18649 bp, 17 predicted proteins | sample KBSS44metaG_FD_81522 | JGI IMG/M metagenome (GOLD analysis project Ga0105249, IMG submission 81522) | Switchgrass rhizosphere microbial communities from Kellogg Biological Station, Michigan, USA - KBS S4-4 metaG | ecosystem: Host-associated > Plants > Roots > Rhizosphere > Soil | place...
CCATAATAAAGAAGAGTGGAAGGCTGATTTAAAAAAATTAATTGCAAATGCCCAATTGCGATCCTCAATGGGAGCAGCTGCAAGACAACATATAGAAAAAAATTATAGCTTACACAGCTTGTTTCCTGCTTTTATCTCTCTCTTTTCTTAATACCAGTTCTTGTTTTGGTGGATAATATAGAATTACTAAAAACGCAGTATAAAACGGCAGGCAGGGGATCTTGTATCTCACCAGTGATCCAAAGTTTGAAGTGGAAATACCAACTGCGAAAGCAAATATGAGAGTAAATATCAGGCAAAATTGAAGCGTTTCATCTGCAAGAATGCGTTGTATCGTGCGAATGGGGTTATTTCTGACGATCGCAACAATTGTGAAGATCAGGTAAAGTAGTGATTCGAGCGCAGAGATCATTACAATGGGTTTTTTTGCTTCCCATAAATAGGGTCGGAACAATGTAACATTGACACCAGCGGGGGCCTGCTGCAGCATACCCATTATAGTTGGATCAAAATCACCGAGTGTATAACCAGAACCGTCTTGTTCATTTGAAATTCGATAAAGATAATCCCTCGTTGCAAAAGATTTAGCGCCAATACTTTCAACATTATATTCTCCAAACATTTCAGCTTCTAACCTTCCGCCTACTATTATAGTTCCGGCAATGGCGGATGCGTATAAAAAATAACGTGCAAAAAGAATCAGCCTTGTATCTTTTATTTTATATGACAATAAACCAACACCCCAAAGTAGTATTGCCGGTACAAATGCCATAGCGATATATGATTTAATGATATAGATAATATAAATAAAAAATAAAGCTAAAAATGAATTTAAAATGATCTTTTTATTTTCAAAAAATATAAGGTAGAAAAAATGGGTGACCCAACCGATGCATGTCAATGTAATAGTATCTTTCATAAAACCAGAACCCCAAAAGATAACACTTGGAATAAATAAAAAAGCAAGGGCCATCTGCTTCGTCAGTCTTGGATATAGCTTTGTAAAAACAACATACATTTTCCATACACCGATAAATGAAAGAGCTGCAAAAATTACTGCTGTAGGCAGATAAGTTGTCATTGTGAATAAGCCGATGACCGCACCAACAATTGAAATAAGATATTCAGGAGATGAAGTTCCATACCAATAGAATTGAGTGGTATATTTGTAAACATCTACGTCATATATCTCCGCAGATCCGGTTATCAACCGAAACCAAACACCAATTGAATCGCTGAATGAAGAATTAATTACATCCGTTTGGTGCCAATAATTCAATGTATCACCACCTTTATAATAATATTGATAAATAATGCCGAGAAGAATTGCCCCAATGATCTTCAGCGTAAAAGCTGGCATAAAAAATCTACGCAGTGGGTGACCTTTTGGATAGTATTTGTTTTTGAAATACGCTGCAAATACGAAAACGATAAAAAGGTATATAGGAAGTAAAATGAAATCCGTTATAGTGATATATTGCATAATAAATAAGGATATTGTATGTGTGGAATTGCGGGCATAGTTGCTTTGACAGATACGGGCCGGCAACAGGTTTCGAAATTACGACAATCCATCCGAACTCTCCAGACAAGAGGACCAGATGATGAAGGTATTTATCTCTGTGAGGACATGGGATTGGCACAACGAAGATTAGCTATCATTGATACAAGTGCTGCAGCTAATCAACCAATGTGGGATAAGACGAAGCGTTATACAATTATTTTCAACGGGGAAATATTCAACTACCAGGAGCTTCGCAGTAAATATTTTTCTGCTGAAGAACAAAATCAACTTCGTACAAGTTCGGACACCGAAATTTTGCTGGAGCTTTTTATAAAACAAAGAGAAAAATGCCTTCCGTTACTGGAAGGTTTTTTTGCTTTTGTCATTTATGATACGCAAACAAAGGAATTATTTATTGCAAGAGACCGGTTTGGAAAAAAACCACTGAACTTTTTTATTGATGATGACCGATTCATTTTCGCTTCCGAGTTAAAGGCGCTTTATGATTTCGACATTCCCAAAGAATTGAATTATGAAGCGCTGCAGCTTTACCTGCAACTATCTTATATACCGCAGCCAATGAGTATGCTGAAGCATGTAAGGAAAGTTGAAGCTGGTTCGAGGTTGATCCTCAGAGGAAAAAACATCGAAGAAAAAAAATGGTATGAACTTTCACCTACTTATAATTATAAAAATGCCCCATCTTACGAGCAGGCTCAAAAAGAACTGGTTCCCTTGTTAGAAGATGCTGTTGTGAAAAGGCTGATAAGCGATGTACCCCTCGGCGCTTTTTTAAGCGGTGGTATTGATTCTTCTGTTATTGTAGCACTAGCCAGTCGTCATCAAAAATCATTGAATACTTTTTCAATCGGGTTTAAAGGCGAACAATATTTTGATGAAACTCATTTTGCAGAATTAGTTGCTGCAAAATTTAAAACCAATCACGCAACATTTCGTCTGGGCTTTGACGATTTCCTGTCGCATATATTTGATGTGCTGAATTATTTAGATGAGCCATTTGCAGATTCGGCATCCTTACCTCAGTTTATTCTTTGTATGGAAACAAGAAAGCATGCAACTGTTGCTATCTCCGGCGACGGCGGTGATGAAGTGTTTGCCGGTTATAATAAACATTATGCAGAATGGCAGGCAAGAAAAAAATCATTGGCCGGCAGCCTTGTGAAAATGGGTTATCCTCTTTGGAAAATTATGCCGAAGAGCAGGAACAATCGTTTCTCCGATCTTTTCAGGCAATTAAATCGCTATGCTGAAGGAGCTGGACTATCTGCAAAGGAGCGTTACTGGCATTGGGCTTCCACTTTTTCAGCAACAGAAGTGGATAAGTTGATTTCAAAAGAAGCTGGTGCCAAGATAAATAATGCAGTTATTGATTCTGTAAAGGAAAAATATCTTTCTAATATTAATGACGATTTCAATTCAGTATTAAAAACTGATCTCGATCTTGTACTTACAAGTGATATGCTCGTGAAAGTCGACCTGATGAGTATGGCGAACAGTGTGGAAGTTCGTTCACCTTTCCTGGATCATCATGTGGTGGAGTTTGCTTTTACATTACCATCAGAATATAAAATAAATAAAGCGGGTAGAAAAACAATTGTAAAGGATGCTTTCCGGAATATTTTGCCACCTGAAATTTATAACCGGGGCAAAAGAGGATTTGAGATTCCTATGCTCAAATGGTTCCGGGAAGATCTGCATACTTATATTTTTGACGACTTGTTAAATGAAAAATTTGTAAAAGACCAGGGCATCTTTGATCCGGAATTTATTAATTGCATGAAAAAACAACTTTATTCGGCTGCGCCCGGCAATATTGTAGAGCAGTTATGGGTGTTAATCGTTTTTCAGCATTGGTATAAGAAATATTTTATGTAAAACTATTTTGTGAGTAAAGGGATCTTTACTATATCACTTGACTTTGAGCTTTTCTGGGGTGTGAGAGATCACCGCACACTGGAAAGTTATGGCGAGAATATTCGCAATGTTCACCAGGTTGTTCCCCGCTTGCTTGAATTATTTTCTAAATACAATGTGCATTGCACCTGGGCAACAGTGGGGTTTCTTTTTTTTAATGAGAAAAAGGAAATGCTACCGTATCTGCCAGTTGAACGCCCCGATTATCAAAAAAAAGAATACGATCCATATCCTTATATAACGCAAAATGAGCTGGAGAAAATTTATCATTTTGCACCAACACTTATTGAACAGATAAAGAAAATTCCCGGTCAGGAAATTGGCACACATACATTTTCTCATTTTTATACGCTGGAAAAAAATACAACGATAGGGCAGTTTCAAAGTGATCTGCGTGCAGCCATCTCGATTGCAAAACAAAAAGGATTTGAAATAAAAAGCATAGTTTTTCCACGCAATCAATATTCTGATGAACACATTAAAGCATGTTTGGAAGAGGGAATAAAAATTTATCGTGGTAATGAACTTTCAGTTGCCTATAAACCCATGTCAAGAGAAAATGAAAATATTTTCAGAAAAGGAATTCGGTTTGCTGATACCTATATTAATTTGACCGGCCATCATTGCCATACTAAACCTTCAGCAAATGAAATTATCAATGTACCCGCAAGCCGTTTTCTCAGACCACATAATCCAAAGTTTAAAATGTTTGATAACTTAAAACTCGGGCGAATAAAACAGGGAATTAGATTTGCTGCAATGCACGGCTTAATTTATCAACTGTGGTGGCATCCTCATAATTTTGGAAAATACATGGATGAAAATTTTAAGTTTCTTGAACAAGTTTTAGAATTTTATCAGCAATTAAACCTTGAAGGAAAAATCGAATCCCAAAACCTGGTCGAAATTTATTCCAATATCAAATAAACCGGAGAGAAGATGAAAATTGTTTTATTGACAAGAGACTGTGATTCGACGACGATCGTTTATAATTATCTCAGCCAACATTTTCCCATAGATACTGTTGTTTTTGAAAGAACTATTTCAAAATCGGAACAATTTAGACGAAGAGTAAAGCTAATAGGGTTTTGGAATGCTATCGGGCAGGTGATCTTTATGCTTACGGCTTTCCCTTTTTTGAAATTGACTTCTCAGGGAAAAAGAAAAAAAATTTTGGCACAATACAATCTTGATTTAAGAGATATTCCTGCAGAAAAAATTAAAAAAATTGACAAACTTAGTTCAACAAAGGGAAGAGAATTTTTGCAGGAATTAAAACCTGATCTGCTGATTGTAAATGGGACAAGAATACTTTCTAAAAAAACGTTGGAATCGGTTGCTGCTCCATTTGTAAATATTCATACGGGCATTACTCCGGCCTATCGTGGTGTGCATGGCGGATATTGGGCGGTTGCTAAAGGACAAAAGAATTTTTTTGGTACAACAATACATTATGTTGACCCAGGAGTTGATACTGGCGGAATTATTGAACAAGTTTTCGCAGAGCCAGGAGAAGAAAATAATTTTTATACATACCCGTATATTCAATATGCAACAGTTCTTCCAGTACTGAAGCAGGTGGTTCAATCTTTTATTGATGGCCATCGACCTTCGACAAAACCCGCGGTTGTAAATGACACTGCCTTATGGTTCCATCCTACTATCTTTCAATGGCTCGGAAACCTGAAAAGGACATTTATTTTTTTATTGGCAGCTTCTTTTATCCAACTATTCTGAACTAATTTGCAAGAGTAAATGCCAAGAATCTTAAGAATACTTAATCGCCTGATTATTGGCGGCCCTTCGAAAAACGCCGTATATCTTTCACGATATATGCAACCTGATTTTGATACATTACTTGTTATCGGGGGTAAAGAAGATCATGAACAAGATGCTGATTTTTTAGCAACAGCAAATAATATTGAGCCTACTTGCATTCCTGAAATGAAAAGACCTATTTCTCCCTATAGTGATTGGGCGGCTTATAATAAATTAAAGAAATTAATTAAGGAATTTAAACCTGATATCGTTCATACACACGCTGCAAAATCGGGTGCATTGGGAAGATTGGCAGCAAAGCATTCTAATGTGCCGGTGATCGTTCACACTTTTCATGGTCATATCTTTCATTCATATTTTAATTCAGTAAAAACAAATTTTTTTATAAGAACTGAAAGATACCTTGCGGGCTTAAGTGATGCGATTGTTGCGATCAGCGATGTACAGAAGAAAGAGTTATCCGGGGACTTCAGAATTGCGGCTGCAGATAAATTCCGCGTAATACCACTTGGACTTGATCTTGATAATTTTATTATTAACCAGGATGAAAAAAGAGCAAAGTTCAGAGCAGAGTTCGAATTGGATGATGATACTGTTGCAATTGGAATAATCGGAAGACTAGTGCCGATTAAAAACCATTCTCTTTTTTTAAAAGGATTAAAATATGTGTTGGATAATACTAGCGTAAAGATCAAAGCTTTTATTATTGGTGATGGGGAAAGTAGGGCAGCGATTCAACAAATGGCGAATAACCTTGGAATAAAATACACACAACATACAGACGTAGCCCACCCGAATTCGTTAATTTTTACATCATGGAGAACAGACGTTGACACCGTTATTGCAGGCCTCGATATAATTGCATTGACATCCCTCAATGAAGGAACACCGTTGAGTTTAATTGAAGCGCAAGCCGCAGGTAAGCCAATAGTATCTACACGGGTAGGGGGAATAGCCGATGTGGTTTTGGAAAATAAAACGGCATTACTTTCTGAAATAACTGATGAGAAAACGTTTTCAGATAACATGCTTCTGCTTGTCAATGACTCATCACTTCGTCATAAATTCAGTAATGCTGGCAAAGATTATGTAGTAAGTAAATTCAGCTATCATCGATTAGTAAATGATATGAGTTGTTTATATCATGATCTGCTTGAAAAAAAAAATCATAGAATTAAACAATAAGTTTTATGAAGTTGTGGGGCAAAAAAGAATCTGGTGCATTTGATTATGGTCTTCTTAAGACCGATATACATTCACATTTATTGCCAGGTATTGATGATGGAGCTCCTGACCTGGCAACTTCAGTAGAAATGATAAATGGCTTAATTCATCTTGGGTTTAAAAAGCTGATCACGACTCCTCATATCATGCAGGATATGTACCCCAATAAAAGAGATGATATTTTAAAACGATACGATGCCTTAAAGCAACATCTACAAACAGAAGAAATACAAGTAGAGCTCAATGTTGCTGCTGAGTATTTTCTCGATGACAATTTTAAGAAATTGCTGACGGATAAAGAACCTCTATTGACATTCGGAGACAATCTTGTATTGGTGGAATTTTCAATGGCCAGTGAACAATATAATTTTAAAGAATTACTTTTTGAAATGCAAATGCAAAGCTATCAACCTGTGATAGCTCATCCTGAACGCTATGTCTATCATGAAAAGAATAAAGAGTTTTTTGAAGAATTGAAGGCAGCCGGTTATCTTTTTCAACTCAACATTATGTCATTAGCAGGAGTTTATGGGAAAACAGTAAATGAACTTGCCCGCTATTTTATGAAACATGAGTACTATGACATTGCCGGCACTGATTTGCATAACACCCACCATTTTTCTCATTTACAAAGTCCATCGATAGCTCATGGTCTGAAGGAATTGCTTGACTCAGGTAAATTAATGAATCCTACGCTATAAATTTTTGTTTGCCTTTTAGAATTATTTATAAATTACTTCCTGCAAATTTTCTCTTCAAACTTTCTCTCAGGATTGAAAGAATTTATTCTTCACTTTTTATCATCCAATAGCTTTTAACTTTCGTATTTTTTAAAGACCCGATTTAGAACTTCGGATTCTGTTTTCACTTTAAAATTCTTAAAATATTTTTTTTGTTGTACTTTGAAGGTGACCGATATCATAAGATCGCTGGACAATGGTCGAGCCATCCGGACTATTAAAAGCAGAATTCATTTTGCACGAAAACTTTTGAAAGAACAGTTTTGCCAGTATTAAATTTTTCTTATGTCATCGTCAGTGATAATTGTGGGTAGTGGTTTTGCAGGTTTGTCAGCTGCTTCATTTATGGCTAAAGCAGGATGGCAAGTGACTGTTATAGAAAAGAACAGCATTCCTGGTGGAAGAGCAAGGCAATTAAAGGAAAATGGTTTCACATTTGACATGGGGCCAAGCTGGTATTGGATGCCTGATGTCTTTGAGAGTTATTTTGAAAAGTTTGGTAAAAAAGTTTCTGATTATTATTCGTTAAAACGTCTTGATCCTTCCTATCGCATTTATTGGAATGATGGTTTCACGGATGTACCTGCGGATTATCATGCATTCAAAAAAATGGTTGATGAATTTGAACCAGGTGCAAGTGAACAGTTGGAGAAATATTTAGCTGAAGCTGCTTATAAATATGAAACAGGTATCAATAAACTGGTGCATAAACCCGGAAGGTCATTTACTGAATTTATTGACCGGGATATTTTTAAAGGAGTCTTTCGATTAGATGTTTTTACATCGATCAAGAGACATATTCACAGATATTTTAAGAATCAGAAAATGCGCCAGTTGATGGAATTTCCTGTTTTATTTCTTGGCGCTTTGCCGGAAAATACTCCGGCGCTTTATAGCCTGATGAATTATGCGGATATAAAAGGCGGTACATGGTATCCGCGTGGTGGCATGTATTCAGTGGTAAAGGCTATGTATGAATTGGCAATTGACCTGGGAGTAAAATTCTACTTTAACGAAGAGGTCGAGCAAATATGTATACAAAATGATTCCGCGAAGAATTTAGTTACTAATAGAAATGTCCATGAAGCCGATGTAATTATAAGCGGTGCAGATTATCATTTTACGGAAGAAAATCTTTTGCCGGAAAATTATCGTAGTTATAGTAAAACTTATTGGGAAAAAAGAGTGATGGCCCCAAGTTGTCTTTTATATTTTATCGGGTTAAATAAAAAATTAAAAAATGTAATTCATCATTCTTTATTTTTTGACGTGCCATTTGAACCACATGCAAAACAAATCTATGATGATCCCCAATGGCCAACAGATCCGCTTTTTTATGTAAGTGTAAATTCTGTTACTGATGATGCAGTTGCTCCTGCTGGTTGTGATAATATGGTTTTGCTGATACCCATTGCATCCGGTTTGACAGGCGATGATGAGATAATAAGAGAAAAATATTTTCAGCAGATAATCACACGAATGGAAAAACATACCGGGCAATCAATACTTGATGCGGTTATTTATAAAAAAACATTTTCTGTCTCTGATTTTGCGACTGAATACAATTCCTTTCGGGGCAATGCATATGGCCTGGCAAATACATTAATGCAAACGGCTATATTCAAACCATCATGCAAAAGCAAAAAAGTTAAAAATTTATTTTACACGGGCCAGCTGACGGTGCCAGGCCCGGGTGTACCTCCTTGTTTGATCAGCGGCGAAGTAGTTGCTAAAGAAGTTATAAAAGAATACGATGAATTTTCAAAACAACACCATGAAAAATTAATTAACGTAAACTGAATGATCATGATCCGAAAATTTCATAAAGTAAGTGCCAAGTGCAGTGAAATAACAACAGCCAGTTATAGTACTTCATTTTCATCTGCTATTCAGTTGTTGCATTCGGATCTGCGCCAGCCGATCTATAATATTTATGGTTTTGTTCGTTTTGCAGATGAGATCGTGGATACTTTTCATGAGTTTGATAAAGCTTCATTGTTGGCAGAATTTAAAAAAGAAACTTATGTTGCTATTGAAAGAGGTATTAGCCTTAACCCCATATTAAATAGTTTTCAAAAAACCGTGAATGAATATAACATTCCTCACGAATTGATTGAGACATTCTTTCATAGCATGGAAATGGATCTGAGTCAAAAAACTTACGATACAACTAATTTCAATGAATATGTTTATGGCTCCGCGGAAGTGATAGGCCTTATGTGTCTTTATGTTTTTTGTGAAGGAAAAAAGGAAGCATATGAGAAATTAAAATTTTCTGCACGATCTTTAGGTGCTGCGTTTCAAAAAGTAAATTTTTTAAGAGATATAAAAGCCGATTACACCGGTTTATCCCGTATGTATTTTCCCGGCTGCGATTTCAATAATTTTACAGAATGGCATAAAAAACAAATTGAGGCAGATATTTATAAAGATTTTAAAAAAGCGTATGCCGGTATCTTAAAATTGCCATTGAAATCAAGGTTTGGCGTATATGTTGCTTACAAATATTATTTGTCGCTGTTTAAAAAAATAAAAGGCTTAGAGCCGGCAAAAGTGCTGGAAGCAAGGATCCGCATACCGGATTATAAAAAAGCAATGATCGTTTTAAGAGCAGGAGTCAAAAATCAGTTAGGTTTGATAGGATAATGGAAAATGATAAAGTAATATTAGTGAACGAACATGATGATATGGTTGGCATCATGGATAAAATGGAAGCACATAAACAAGGCTTATTGCATAGGGCTTTCAGCATTTTTATTTTTAACACCAAAGGCGAAATGTTGTTGCAGCAAAGAGCAGTCAGTAAATATCATAGCGGCGGTTTATGGACAAATGCGTGTTGCAGTCATCCCATGCCCGGCGAGAAAACAAAAGATGCAGCGCAAAGAAGATTGATGGAAGAACTTGGCTTCGAAACGCCGGTAGAAAAAATATTTGATTTTGTTTACAAAGCAAGGTTTGAGAATGGGCTTACAGAACATGAATTCGATCATGTTTTTGCCGGCGAATATGAAGGAAAATTAAATATTAACCCTGAAGAAGTTAATGATTTTTGTTACAAAGAAATTTCAGAGATAAAAAATACATTGCAAACTCATCCGCAAAAGTATACTGCATGGTTCCATCTTGCTTTTCCAAAGATTGAAGAATGGTGGATATCACGTTACCAAAATATTTCAGCATAAAAAATGACCTGGCTATTTTACATACTTATTCTTGCTGCAACCTTCGTAGTTATGGAAGGCATAACCTGGCTTACACATCGGTATGTCATGCATGGCTTTCTCTGGTACCTGCACAAAGATCATCACCAGGTAGAACCGGGTTTTTTTGAAAAGAACGATGCATTCTTTATCATTTTTGCAGTGCCAAGTATATTGCTCATTTATTTTGGCACATTCAATCATACATGGTGGATGCAGGCAATCGGCTTTGGTATAATGACCTATGGCGCTGGTTATTTTTTGGTGCATGATGTCATTATTCACCAACGATTCAAATGGTTTACGCGAAGCAATAACTCTTATGTTCGTGCCATTCGCTGGGCCCATAAAATGCATCACAAACATCTTGATCGTCATGAAGGCGAAAGCTTCGGCATGTTACTCGTTCATAAAAAATACTGGGATAAAATAAGAAGAGATAGAAAATTAATGGCAGATAATAAAAAAGTGGAATATACGCCGGAAAGTAATTGATATTTTGATACCAGCATTTGTACCTTGATTTAACTCCTGTTGCGTCGCAATCCTTTCATCGTTCCTATCTTTAATCATCAATTTTATTTTTGCAGCTTTCTTCTAAATATGATTTTATTTTCACCGGTGCCGGTTGTGCTGCACTAAGCCTTATCATGCGGATGATCAAATGCGGAAAATTCACTGAAAAAAAAATGCTGCTGATTGATAAAGAGCCAAAAACAAAGAATGACCGTACCTGGTGCTTCTGGGAAACTCAACCTGGTTTTTTTGAAGATATAGTTTATCGTAAATGGGATAAGATTTCCTTTTTAAGTGATGACTTTTCGGCAACAACGAATATTAGTCCTTATCAGTATAAAATGATTCGAGGGGTAGATTTTTATAATTATTGTTTTGAGGAGATCAAAAAGAACCCGGGTATTGAAATTTTGAATGGGAATCTCAGTGCGGGATATTCTCATAAAGAAGGGGTCACAATAAAAATTGATGATAAAACACATCATCTTGACAGTGCAACTGTTTTCAATTCCATTGCTGATCTGGAAAATAAACTTCCTGGGGAAATAAAATTACTTCAACATTTTAAAGGACAAGTAATAGAATCTGCTAAACCGGTTTTTAATCCTGAAATTGCTTCGATAATGGATTTCAGAGTACACCAGGATCACGGAACAACGTTCGCTTATGTACTTCCGTTTAGTGAAACAAAAGCACTTGTCGAGTACACTTTATTTACAAAAACTCTTTTAGAGCAACAGCAGTATGATGTTGAATTAAAAAGATATCTGGCCGAAATCTTAAAACTGGAGGATTATACTGTTTTAGATACAGAGTTTGGTGTTATCCCCATGACAAATAGAAAATTTGAGTTTCAAAATCATGACGTATTTAATATAGGAACGGCTGGCGGACAAACAAAGGCTTCAAGCGGCTATACTTTTCAGTTTATACAAAAACAATCACAACAAATTGCAGATTGTCTTGCAAATGGAGATTCATTATATACCATACTTGATCCGCCGAAAAGATTCAGGTTTTACGATAACACACTGTTGCATATCTTATACCACAACAAATTGCAGGGAAAGAAAATATTCACCAGCTTATTTCAAAAAAATAAGTCCCAGGATGTGCTGAGGTTTTTGGATAATGAAACTAGTTTAAAAGAAGAATTGAAAATAATTTCTTCACTTCCTACATGGCCTTTCTTTAAAGCTGCGCTGAAACAAATCTGATCACTGGTCAGGGTCCAATTGCATAAACTCTCTCTTTACAGCTTTTAGCATACTGAACAATTGAGCCACTTGTATTAACAATAAGATCCCTAATGCAAGAATCACATACCACGGCAACCTCACTGTTTTTACCCCGGCGATTTCTTGGAATTTGTAAATATGATAGCCAGTAAGGGCTGAACCGATAGCCATGCCTGCAACTAAAAAGGATAGCAGTGAGAATAAGACTTTCAAAAACATGATCCGCATGGTGGAATAACCAACTTTAAAATTCTCGAGAATAGCGGCAGGAATAATCAACAGCAAAGCGATCCAACTCCAGTTCTTATTGAACCATGCATCATTCAATGAAAGATTAAGTACCAGTACTAATACAATCGATAAAAGCCCCCAGGGGAATATTAAAAATGAAGAAGGTTTAGACGATGGTGCCATGATCAATATTTTTATTAGGCAGAAAGATAAAAATAATTTGGCCATGATTGCATACTTTTATTACACATACTTACACCGTTATTTGCTAAAACTGTTAAATTGATAGCTTATTATTAAACATGTTTGCTTATGAAAGTTGTTACAGGTAACAAAGAGTTTTTCCCCGGAGTTGGAAAAATAAATTATGAAGGTACACAGTCCGATAATCCTCTTGCTTATCGCTGGTATGATGAAAATAAAATAATCAGGGGTAAATCAATGAAAGATCATCTTCGGTTTGCATGTGCATACTGGCATAGCTTCTGCGGCAGTGGCGCCGATCCTTTTGGTGAGCCTACACATTTATTTCCATGGAATGAAAAAACAGATGCAATTGAAAGAGCAAAAGATAAGGCTGATGCTGCTTTTGAATTCATTACAAAACTTGGCCTGCCTTACTATTGTTTTCACGACCTGGATGTGGTTGATTATACCAATGATGTAAAAGAAAATGATAAACGATTAAATGCGATCACGGATTATTTAAGTGAGAAGCAAGCAGCAAGCGGCGTGAAACTTCTCTGGGGCACAGCTAATTTATTTTCCAATCGCCGATATATGAATGGGGCTGCCACTAATCCTGATTTTCATGTATTGACACATGCAGCCGCACAGGTAAAGGCTGCACTTGATGCAACAATCGCGTTGGGTGGTGAGAATTATGTTTTTTGGGGAGGAAGAGAGGGATATATGAGTTTGCTGAATACGAATATGAAAAGAGAGAAAGAACATTTTGCTATGTTTCTTCATAAAGCAAAGGAATATGCAAGAGGCAATGGATTCAAAGGAACATTTTTTATTGAACCTAAACCTTGCGAACCAAGCAAACATCAATACGATTATGATTGTGAAACTGTAATTGGTTTTCTAAGACAATATGATCTTCTAAATGATTTTAAATTAAACGTTGAAGTGAATCATGCAACATTGGCCGGTCATACATTTACTCATGAGTTACAAGTGGCTGCCGATGCAGGTTTGCTCGGAAGCATGGATGCAAACCGTGGCGATTATCAAAATGGCTGGGATACCGATCAGTTTCCAAATAATATAAATGAACTTACAGAAGCAATGCTGGTGATACTAGAAGCAGGTGGGTTTGCCGGAGGCGGAATTAACTTTGATGCAAAGACCCGCCGGAATTCAACTGATCCCGAAGATCTTTTTCATGCACATATCGGCGGGATGGACGCATTTGCAAGAGCATTAATTATTGCCGATAGCATTTTAAGCAGATCTGATTATAAAAAGATCAGGAAAAATCGATATGCTTCTTTTGATAAAGCACAGGGAAAAGAATTTGAAGAGGGAAAATTATCACTGGAAGATCTGAGAACCTATGCAATCGCTAACGGGGAGCCATTAACAAAAAGTGGCAAACAGGAATACATGGAAAATATTATCAACAGGTATATTTAAAAATCGCAATGAAATACCGATGAGGTGTTATTGAAAACTTTATAGCTCATAAACTTTCATGAAAAAAATTAGCGGAACAGTTAAGTGGGGTATCGTCGGTTGTGGTGATGTATGTGAAGTTAAAAGCGGTCCTGCATTTAATAAAGTTGCCAACTCGAAATTGGTTGCTGTAATGCGCCGCAATCTGGATAAAGCAAAAGATTTTGCTCAACGACATGGCGTTCCCAGATATTATACTGATGCTGCTGAACTGATAAATGATAAAGAAGTAAATGCAATTTATATTGCCACGCCACCTTCTTCACATGAAGCGTACCTGGAAATGGCTTTGAAAGCCGGTAAACCTGTTTATGTTGAAAAGCCAGTTACAGTCAATTCCGCATCAGTGGAAAGAATGATGGAAATGGAAAAGCAGTACGACAACAAGGTAAGTGTAGCCCATTACAGACGAGGATTACCATTGTTTAATAAAATAAAGCAATTAGTGAATGATGGAGCAATAGGAAAAGTGAAATTGATCTTGTTAAGAACATTGCAACCGCCAGTAAGTAAGATCATTACTCAGACAGATGATAATTGGCGTATTAATCCCGAAATATCAGGCGGAGGTTTATTCCATGATCTGTCACCGCATCAGCTGGATATTATGTACTGGATATTTGGAACACCGCAACAGGTACATGTGCAGGCTGCCAACCAGGGAAAACTGTACGAGGCACCCGATCTGACAATGGTTCAGCTAGCATTTCCCAATGATATTTATTTTAATGGTGTGTGGGATTTTAATGTTGCTGATGCCGCTACAAATGATTCATGCGAGATCATCGGTGATAAAGGATTCATCCGGTTTAGTTTTTTCCGTGTAAGTACAATTGAATTAATTACAGGTGCCAGTACAGAAACATTCGAACTTGAATACCCGGTAAACATTCAACAACCGCATATCAATAATGTTGTAAAGTTTTTTCGTGGAGAAGACGCTAATCCTTGCACACTGAAAGATGCATTGATAACCATGCGGGTGATGGATCAGGCTGTGTAATAATTCATATACTGCAGATTAAGCATCATTGATGGTATTTTTTATATGATCCTTTATGAAAAGGCTCCGGCAGCTTTAGTTACATTTTCAGTGGATTCTCTCAGGCAACTAAAAACTATTTTGTAAAACTCGGGATGCGACTGCCAGGTTTTTCCTGTAACAATTTTGCCATCTTTCACCGCTTCATCCGGTGTTATATAATGACCTCCGCCGGCTTCCACTTCAAACTTTACATGTTCATAGCAAGCGACATTTTTTTGACCAACCAACCCGGCAGTTACTAATATCTGTACACCATGACAAATAGCAAAAATATATTTGTTGCTCTTTTGAAATTCTTTTACGATCTTAATTACTCTTGCATCATTTCGCAGATACTCCGGTGCCCTGCCTCCCGGCATCAACACTGCTGCATACTCTGCAGGATCTACTTCATCAAATGAAATATCTGATTGAATGATGTAGCCCATTCTTTCTATATAAGTGTCCCATCCCGGTTCAAAATCATGCATCACGAGGTTCATTCTTTTCACAGAAGGTGCGGCTATTATGGGGATATAGCCTTCCTCTCTTAAGCGGTGCGATGCATAAAGAATTTCAAAACTCTCACCGGCATCGCCTGTGATGATCAGTATCTTCTTTCCTGTTGTCATAAAATGATATTTAATTCTAACCTTACAAGGTCAAGTTAACTTTTTGGCCACTTTTAATAGCAGCGTAAATTGCATCAATTATTTTCAGGTCTTTTAACCCTTCTTCACCATCAATAGGTACGATAGGCTGTTTGCCCTCTAAAATAATTTCCGCCATTTTATCCATTTGTACTGTTTGATGCGTTACATGCGGATAATCCAATTCACCTTTATGCGTTCGTCCTTTTATGGGTCCATAACCTGTTGAGGGCTGCATTTCTGCAAATCCTTTCTCAGCATTCAAAAAAAAGCGATCAAGATTGTTCATACTATAAGTAGATAGACAGGATGCCACAGCTCCGCCGGGAAAACCCAGTTGGAATTGAATAGTTTCATCAACACCATCTTTAAATTTCTCTTTATCCGTTTTTGTTTCCTGCGCCGTCACCCAGATCGGTTCTTCACCTACCATATACCTGGCACCATTGATAGAATAAATTCCAATATCCATCATGGCGCCTCCACCAGCCAATTCCTTTTTTAATCTCCATTGTGTAGGATCACCGATGCGAAAACCAGATAATCCCTGGAAGAATAAAACTTTTCCAAACTCTCCGTCTTTTCTCATCCGAATCACTTCGAGCGTCTTAGGTTCAAAGTGCATACGATACCCTACTAACAATTTCACATTTGCTTTTTTACAAGCAGCGATCATGTCTTCTCCGTCTTTTGCATTTATTGACATCGGCTTTTCAGAGATCACATGCTTGCCAGCTTTGGCTACTCTTATTGCTGCGTCTTTATGCAATGCATTTGGCGTGATTATATACACGGCATCAATATCAGGATTGTTTTTTATGCTATCATAATTTTCATAGTTGTAGCAGTTCTTATCGGGTATATTATACTTCGCTTGCCATGCTGTTATTTTAGAGGGTGTTCCACTTATTACACCAACCAATTTTGCTTTGGTGCAATCTTTCATGGCATCTGCTACACGGGTACCATAACTTCCAAGACCCATGATGGCTACACGCAATACTGGTCCATCATAAGTCTTATCATTTATGTCTTTGAAGCCTTCTAGATATTCATTCTTTGACAAAAAAGGTATGGCAATAACTGAAGCAGTTATATTTTGTAAAAACTTACGACGTGAGTTCATGATTTTTTATTTATTAGTGATCTGATTTATTCAAAGAAAGGAATTCCCGGTATAGCATATTTTTTCATTCCTTCTTCATTTATTTCTACACCAATACCCGGTTTTTCAGAAAGAGTGATAAAGCTATCTTTTACCCATTCACCATCATATTTTATAATGTCCTTGAACATTGGGTCAGTATGAAAATATGATTGCCATTCTAAAATTAAAAAATTTGGCACCGATGCACACACATGTGCAGAAGCCATAGCGCCAAGAAAAGACGCAACCATGTGAGGAGCAAATGGAGTATAATACAGATTAGCAAGATTAGCGATGCGTTGTCCTTCACCCAACCCACCGGTTTTTTGCAGATCAGGCATTACGATATCAACGGCACCGATCTCAAGCATTCTCCTGAAGCCATGTGCCAGGTAATGATTTTCTCCTGCAGCAATTGGTGTACTTGTTGATTCAGTGATTAATTTATAGGCTTCCACATTTTCTGCCGGTATTGGTTCTTCAAGCCAGAGTAGATTCAACGGTTCCAATCGTTTTGCTACTGCTTGCCCAGTTACTGCATCATATCTTCCATGCATATCAACAAGAATATCAATTTTTGGTCCTACCACTTCCCGTGCTGCCGCTATTTGATCATACATTCTTTGCAACTCGGCAGGACTTGCAGTCCAGTTGTACGCATCATATTTATTAGGATCGTTGGCCTGGTCAAGATCAAACTTCATTGCATTAAAGCCCATACTTTTTGCTTTCAACGCAGCATCGGCAAAATCTTTTGGCACGGGCAAGTTTCGTTGATACAAAGCTGTATCGCAATACACTCTTATTTTGTCGCGAAACTTTCCGCCGAGTAATTGATAAACCGGTAAGTTCAATGCTTTGCCAGCAATATCCCACAATGCAGTCTCTATTGCTGAAAGAACTGCTACATATATTCCTGATTGTGCTCCCTGGAAAAAGCCTGATCGGCGGATATCTTCAAAAAGACGATGAACGTTCAAAGGATTTTTTCCTTTGATCCTGTTCCCGAAATTTTTTACAAGATGATAGGTACCGGGAATTGCATCTACACCTTCACCACATCCCCAGATATCCTGGTTAGTATAAATTTTTACCATAACGCTTCCACGTATGTAACCGCATTTAACATCAGTGATCTTTAGATCTGACGGAGCAGATCGTTTTGGTATTTTATCAATTGCCTGTTCATACCCTTGTCCGAAAGTTGACAATGAAGCGAAAGGTGTTATCGCTGCAGCAACTGCAGCTTTTGTTATAAATGATCTTCTTGAGTTTGTCATTATTATTTATTAATTGTTAATGCTTAATTTCTTTACCAGGTACGATCTTTCAAATATTTTTGAATTTGTTCTTTAGGAACTGGTAATTCATTGATATGATCATTCAGCCATTTAGAAAAATCTTTTTCGATCTCATCACTCCATCTTGCATCGATTTGCCCGGCTGTATATTTTCCTTCTTTCAATCGTTGATGACCAAACATATCACGAAGACGAACGATCTCTGAAGTTGTTACGACTCTTTCTGCTAAATGCGGAGGAATAAAAACTACAACACCCAATTTACCCAAAACAACATCACCGGGCATAACAGTTACTGTACGAATTCTTGTTGGTTGATTGATACCAACGATCATAGTAGTCAGATCTCCTGTTGGATTATGATAAGAAGGATCATAGCTGCTATAAAAAGCAGTGAATCCAGTTATCTCTTTCAAACCTTCCACATCTCTCAATGCTCCATCATATACAATACCATTACCTGACCTGGCATAAATA
>Ga0105249_10001800_pt1 | contig 18636 bp, 12 predicted proteins | sample KBSS44metaG_FD_81522 | JGI IMG/M metagenome (GOLD analysis project Ga0105249, IMG submission 81522) | Switchgrass rhizosphere microbial communities from Kellogg Biological Station, Michigan, USA - KBS S4-4 metaG | ecosystem: Host-associated > Plants > Roots > Rhizosphere > Soil | place...
ACGGCGCCGTATGGGTCTTGCGCTCTTGCGCTCTCCGGGCCTGCGTCATTCGGGCTCTGCGCCGTTCGGGTGCCGCGACCTTCGGGTCGTGCGCAGTTCGGCCTGCGCCGTTCGGGCTCTGCGCCGTTCGGCCTGCGCCTTTTCGGGCTCTGCGCGGCTAGTAGTCGCCCGAGTGTTCAGCACTGCCGCGCACGGCTATTCTGACCGCTACAGCTTTGTCGTGAGAAGGATGCCATGACGCCCAGGTCCCGCAAGCGAAGCGCGAAGAAGCCTGCCCGAAAGGCCGCAGGCAAAACGTCCAGGACGCCGAGTGCGAAGGCCAAAGGCAGGAGTTCCGTCAAGCGCGTGCTCGACACGGCTGTGCTCAAGCGCGAGGCGCCGTCGCCTAACACGTCGGCGTTCAAGACGCCGGCGCGTCCACCGACGAGGCTCGAGGCAATGGACGTGCGCGCCCGGAAGCGCCTCGTCACGAAGCTGATTCCACGCCCCGTACCCGCGCCACCGGCCGACGTCGCAAAGGCCGTCAAGGCGCTCGAGCCATCCGTTAGGCGGTTCCACGGGACGAAGGTACCGCTGCGATGGTTCCCGCGCCCGTTCACGGACTCCACGTGCGCCGACAAGTTCGGCTACATGTTCCCCGCCTCAGTGCGGAACGCTTCGAAGCTGCCCTTCAACGTCACGACGCAGGCGCTCCTCGCACAGCTCGGCGGCCTGATGGGCGATCCGGGCCGCGACACAGGCGCCGACTCCATCATCCCCGCGGGGTACACGTACTTCGGACAGTTCGTCGACCACGACATCACGCTCGACGTCTCGTCCACGATCGATGCCGCGCATGACGCGACGTCGATCAACAACATGCGCACGCCCGCACTCGACCTGGACAGCGTGTACGGCCGCGGCCCCGCGCTCGACCCGTATCTCTATCGCTTCCCCTCTGCCGCCGAGCCGCCGACGGCGGTCCGGATGCAGCTCGGGCAGAATCGGAGCACCGGCTCTGGCGGGCCTCGTACGGCCGCCAACGCCGCCGCGACGCCAACGAACTTCGACGTCCCGCGCGTGCTGAACGGGACGAACACCGGGGTGACGGAAGCCGAGAGCACGTTCACGGCGATCATCGGCGATCCACGGAACGACGAAAACGTCATCGTGTCGCAGCTCCATCACGCGATGCTCAAGTTCCACAACCAGGTCGTGGACCTGTTGATCACCGCGGCATTCCCCGGCGACATCTTCGCCGAGGCCAAGCGAATCGTCACGCAGCACTATCAGTGGTGCGTCGTGCACGATTTTCTCCCGCGTATCTGTGGCGCGGCGGCTGTGAACGCCGCGATCGCCTCGGTGAACGCGCCGGTTGGAAGCGCATTTCGGATGCCCGTGGAGTTCGCCGTGGCCGCATACCGATTCGGCCACAGCATGATCCGCAACGGCTACATTCTGAACTCGTCGCTGCCGCCCACGGTGAGCACGCTCGCCGGCGTCTTCGAATTCATTCGCGTTCCACGGCTCCCGTTGTTTTCGAACTGGGCGGTGGACTTCAACATGTTCTTCAACACGGCCCATCCGGTGGGAGCGAGCTTCAACAATGCGCGAAAAATCGACAGCGTACTGGCGAACGGGCTGGAGACGATTCCTGGCGGCTCGGGGATCATGGCGATCCTGGCCGCTCGCAATCTTCGACGCGGCCTCGCGATGGGTCTCCCAAGCGGTCAGGGTGCCGCAAACGCGCTGGGACTGACGCCGCTGACGGCCGCGCAACTCGCGGCCGGCCTTCCGTCCGCCGAAGTCGCGCTCCTGAACTCGAACGGCGGGATGCTGTTCGCGAAGACGCCGCTCTGGTATTACGTCCTTCGCGAAGCCATGGTCACGAATGGCGGCAACCAGCTCGGCCCGTTAGGCGGGCGGATCGTGGCGGAGACGTTCGTGAGAATGCTCAAACGGGATGCCGACTCGTTCATGAACGTGTCGGGCTTCGCACCGTCGCTGCCGAGCTCCGTATCGGGCACATTCATGATCGCCGACCTGTTGGAGTTTGCGGGGGTGCTGGTACAGTAGCCGGGCCTGTGCGCACCGAATCTCCGGTCGTCCATTGCGATCGTGAGCTACTGCGCGCGCCGAATGCGACCTACCGCACCAACGGGTCAGGCATGGCAAAGAGGGCGGTGACGCGCACCGAGGGAGTCTCGTCGCTCATGTGGTGAGCAGCCGAGTTTCGCTGCGTGGGCCGCGCCATCCGGCGGCCATGACCCCTCAATCCGCCGACCGATGACGTCGTTCACCTGCGCCCGAGCGCTGCGTGTATGCGCGCTGCTCGCGCTTCCTGCCAGCGTCTCTGCCCAATCGCGCCAATCGCGGCAGTCGCCGACGATCTTCTCGCCCGCCTCGCAGATGGGCACGGTCAGCGTGCGGGCGGCCGTCGTGCTCGCGGACTATTCGGTGAAGCCGCTCCCGCTTTTGAACGTCGTCGCGCGGCGAACGGATCGGTCGGACTCGGTATCGGCGCAGACGGACCTCGACGGCCGGGTGACGTTGCCGTTGCGCGTGGGGACCTACACGGTACGCGCGAAGGCGGCGCAACTGATCGCGGGTAAGTCCTACACGTGGAGTGTTCTTGTGACCGTTCGGCCGTCGCGGGCGGAGCTCGTTCAGCTGACGAACACGAACGCGTCGGTCGACAGTGCCGCTACCACCGCCACGGTCGCGGCGGCGCCGGCGGCGCCGGCGGCATCGCCCGCGGCCGCGGAGCCGACGCGGCCCGTCGCCACGACGCCGAAGCCCACTCCGCCCGAAAAGGTCGTCGCCCTCGAGAAGCCGGTCGCGCCGGCTGCGCCGCCCGCATCGGTGGAGCCGACGCGGCCTGTGGCGATGACGCCGAAGCCGGCGTCCGAGAAGGTCGTCGCCCTCGAGAAGCCGGTGGCGACGCCGAAGAAGGTGGCCGAAGCGCCGGCCCCGACGCCGGTAACGGCGCCCGCGACGCCGCCAGCAAAGGCACTCGCAACGGTGCCAGCAACCGCGCCTGCCAAGGCACCAGCAACGGCGCCTGCCAAGGCCCCGGCAACGGCGCCCGCCAAGGCGCCAGTAACGGGCCCCGAAAAAGCGCTCGCAGCGGCGCCGGCCAAGACGCCCGCAACGGCGCCAGCCAAGGCTCCCGCGTCCGGCACGACGCGGGCGGAGCCCACGCCGTTCGCCCCACCCACGAAACCTGTCGCGGTCGCGCCGACGCCCGCACCGGCGCCGGCACGCACGCAACGTGTGCAGCCGCGTGTCAACACGTCGAACCTTCTGCTCGGACTTTCGTTCGACGCCTCCAGCATCAAGTCGGCAGGCTTAGGCCCGTCCACGGGGACGGGTGTCGGAGTGGCCGGGCAGCTCGGCTGGGGCGTCGGGAAGTACTTTGCGCTCGTCGCGGACGCGAGCGGCGCTCGCATCGGGAGCCTCAATGGGAACTTCGACCTCGCGCACCTGGACGTCGGTGGACGCGTGCACTTCGTGACTGCGCGGCGCGCCTTCGTGCCATTCGTGGAGGGCGGCTACGCGTGGCGTGTGGTGAGGAAGGAGGAGGTCGTGATGAGCGACCCCGCCGGCAACACATACACCGGCGACATGATGATCGGCACCGGTTTCTCGTTAGGCGGCGGCCTTCAATACTTCGTGGCGCCGACGGTGGCCTTCGGCGGTGCGTTCAAGTGGACGACCGGAACGTTCAGTCGATTGCAGCGCGACGGTTTATATGTCGACGGTTTGGCGATGGACGCCACGAGCACCCGGGTCAACATGGGCTTCACCTGGTACCCGATGGGTCGCTAGGCACTCACGGTCCAGCGCAACGCATCAGAAGGAACGTGCCTAACGTGGCAACCGCCGCGAGTGCCGCCGCCGCAAGGAACCCCGGACGCCGATAAAGGGGGCGCGAACGCCGGCGCGCCAACGGCAGCTCCTGCGTCTCCATCGAGCGCATCGGTGTGAGCCTGAACTCGGCGGCAGGGAAGGCTGCCGGACGACGCGATGCGGACGCTTCTTCCGGTGCAGCGTCAGGCTGTTCGATCGGCTCGGCCGCTTCCGCCTCACTGTCGGCCGGAACGGCAATGCCGACCGCAACCGGCGGAGAAGGCTCGTCGAGGGCGACCGGCACTGCGGCGTCGGCCGCGGCGCGCTGATCGCGGCGCAATGCGGCGGCGACGCGGACGACTTCACGGTCGGGAGGAAGCGAGAGCTCTTCGTCGATGAGCAGCTCGTAGACCCGCGCGTGCTGGATGGCCCCGCTCCGATCGCCGGCCGCATCGAGCGCCTGCATGAGCGCGATGGCGACGCGTGCATCGAGCGGATCGCGTGCGGCGCGCGTGCGCCACCAATGAACTGCGGCCAGATGATCTTCACTCGCGGTCGCGTCGCGTGCCAGCTGTTCGAGCGCGGTCGTGTACGTTCGCTCGAGCGTGCCACGCTCGCGTTCCGCCCAGCGCGCGAACTCGTCGGTGCCGGGGAGGTGAAATCCGTCGAGGAACGGTCCGTCGTACAAATCGACCGCGCGCTGCAGATCCCGGTTGGCCACCGCTGACTGGAAGTCCACGACGTCGATGGACACGAGCTCGGTATTCAGCCGAAGCTCCCGCATCCCGGCGATGACTTCGTCGTCGGCCGCCTCGCGGCGGATGGCGTAGAGCGTCTGATTGAACGTGTGACGGGCGCGCTCGTCCTCGACATCCGGCCAGAGCGTCGCAACGATCCGCTCGCGCCCAACGCCGCTCTGACCGCCACGGGCGAGGAGCGCGAGAACGGCGAGTCGCCGCGGCTGCGCCAGCGCACCTGAAAGCGGCCGACCGTCACGCGTGACGGATAGACCGCCTAACACCTTGAGCCGAAGCACCTGCGCCTTCTGATCCGCTCGAGAGTCATCGTGGACGTGTGACGGTACTCTCGCTGCGGGTGTACCGACGGCGCAATGGGTTCGAGGGTGAAGGCGGGTACGCCGATCTGACGCGACCGCGGTCTGGCCGAATCGTGGTTTGGCCAACCGTATACGTGGCTTGTGGTTACCGTCGAGAAATGAGGGCTGTCGCCGCAACGCCTCCTACTATATAGATAGACGTCGGCCCGATCCCGTCATCACCCCGAGACTCCCCTGCGATGAACGCCGAGCGGAAGCGGCTGGTCCTTGAGAGCTGGCAGTCGGTGGCTGCCGATCGCGACGGTATTGCCACCGCGTTCTACGAGCGACTGTTCGAGATCCACCCGCCCGCTCGGCAACTGTTCGCGCGCACGAACATGACCGAACAGCGGGTGAAGGTCATGACGATGCTTGACGACATCGTCAGGAACCTCGACCAGCTCGATGAGCTCATCCCGACGGTTGCGGCACTCGGTCGCCGCCATTACGGCTACGGCGTCCAGGACGGGGACTACGATCGCGTGCGCGAGGCCCTGCTCGGCGCGATCGGCAACTCACTCGGCGACGCGTTCACGCGTGACGTCCGGAATGCGTGGGAGGAGGCGTACGCGTTGACGGCCAGCGTCATGAAGCGGGCGGGTGAGACGGCGCCCGCTACCGCGCAGTAGCGTCAGCCGGGTGCAACCTCCGCGGTGCCCGACACGCTCGCTCCGCCGCCTGACGCGGTAGCCGTTCGGATTCGCTCTGCCAGCGCAGAGGTTTCAGGTGCGGGCTTCGCGTCGAGCTCACGTGCGAGTCGATCCGAGAGCGCGTCGTAGGTCTGGAGCGCTCCGGTGCGATCGCCGCTCGCGTCCTGGAGCTTCATCAGCCGTCGCCATCCGGCTTCCTGATCGGGCTCGAGCTCGCACGCCCGCCGCGCCAGCGCGATCGCACGCTGGGTCTGACCTGCGGAGACGGCGGCGTCGGTGACTGACCACGCGGCGCCGGATGCTCCCCGTCGGAGGCGCGCTCGCGTGCGGCGGACCCACTCCTCGAGTGCCGGGGCGACTTCGTCGACGTGAAAATCGTCGAGGAAATCGCCCTGATAGACCTCGAGCGCTTCGACGGGGCGGCCATCGCGAAGCAGTCGCTCGAAGACCGCCGCATCGCACCGCAGGGTTGCCTCATGAAGGACCAGCTCATCCCCGGTCGCACCGAAGACGTCCTCGCCGATGACCCGCCGCAGATAGTACAGGGCCTGGCGCAGCGCACGCTGGCCCTCGTCTTCCGAGAGCTCCGGCCAGAACAGGGCAAGCAGCGCATCCCGGCGGACGGGCGCCTCCGCGGTCGCGACCGCGAGGTACGCGAGCAGCGCGACGCGTTTCGGCTGCACCAGTCCGAGCGAGGATTCATTGCCGTCGCCGGTAACGAGGCGGACGCTGCCGAGCGTGAATAACTCGATCATACCGTGGGCGATTGGATCGAGGGGTAGTCCTTCCTCGCGACGGTCGGAATGACACGCGTGAACGTATTGATCGCCGCAAACCCCGGCAACTCATCGAATCCCGAGCGAGTCCATAAGGACAAGGGCCGAGCGCGTCCAGGGATTGGCTGGCCCGTAGCCATTCGTGAGCGCCGTGGTCGCCCGCTTCGCCGCCTCCCGCGATTCGCTCACCTGCCCTCGCGCACGCAGCGCACGAGCCATGAGGAGCTCGGCCCGGCCCGCGAGAGCGCTCTGACGGAGAGCGACCGAGTCGATCGCCGCCGCGGTGCGCGCGAGCCGCGCGAGAGAGTCGGCTCCCGGCGCATCGCCGCCCGCGAGCCGCCATTCACCGGCCGTGACGAGCGGGAGGGCGAACAGCGTTAGGCTCGGCTGACCATCGCCCAGCAGCGTGCCGAGCTCGCGTTCGACCAGCGCCGATGCGCCGGGCACGTCCCCCTCGGCACGACGCAGTCGGCCGCGAAGCATCGCGGCGGTTGCGCGTTGTCCGCGACGATCAGTCGGAAGTCGGCCGGCCGCCGCTCGTGCCTCCGCCAACCGTGACTGGTCCAATCGAAGCTCCGTCAGCACCGCAGCAAGATAGGAATCGAATTGTCCGGCGCCCTGCGTCGTGTCGCGTACGGCGCGCGCGATCCACACGTCGGCCGAGTCGACCGCGCCGAGGCGAAGGTGCGAGCGTCCGTACAGGAAGGCGAGCAGCGTCGGGACCCGGCCCTCACCATGCGCTGCCTCACGTTCGCGAATGTAGCGCCGAAGGGTGGAATCGAGCACCGCAAACTCACCGAGGTCCACCAGCGACGTGGCGAGGAAGTTCACCACGTTCGGGAACGTCTCCGAGTCGGCATAGCCCATCGCCTCGAGATCGGCGAGGATGCGTCGGAAATACGGCACCGCTTCGCGAGTGCGACCACTCAGCCGGAGCACTTCGGCGAGCGAGTTCGTGAGGGCGAGCTGCTGCTGGCTGGGCTGATCGGCTTCCCCGATCGCCACCGCGCGTTTGAGGAGTGCGATCCCCGAATCAGGACTCCCGGTCGCCTGCAGAAGCTTGCCCTCCGCCTCGAGGCAGATCGCCACGACATCGCGGTCCGGTCGGCGGTCACGCGCGATCGCAGCCTTCGCCTCATTCACATCGATGCGTGCCGAGTCGAGGACGTCCTCGAGCCAGTAGTTGGTCGAACGAAGGCAATCCGCCAGCGCGAGCTCACGCAGCGCATTGGCTTCGAGCGCCACCGCACGGGCGCGCGCGAGCATGCTGCGCTGCGCGTGGAGATCTCCCGCCTCCAGGTAACGCACCGACAGGTCGGCCATGAGACCGGCGACCAACCACGGTTCCGTCCGGTATCGCTGCGTCACGACGCGCTCGGCCAGCGCGATCCGGCCGGCGGTCGTCAGCGGCTTCCCGTCCGGATCGCGGGTGTCGCCGGCGAAGACGGCCTGCACCTCCGTCACGGCGTTCGCGAGTCGCGCGGCCCGCTCGGCGTCCTGGCGCTGGACGCGCGCCTCCTGCATCTGCACGACGGAGAACACGGTCGCGCCGACGAGCGCGACGCCGGTCGCTGCCGTGACGACGACGACCGTGCGGTTGCGACGCAGAAACTTGCCCAGGCGATAGCGTGTGCTGTCCGGCCGGGCGAGGATGGGACGGCCCTGCAGAAAGCGCTGCAGGTCGTGCGCGAGCGCGGCCGGGGATCGATAGCGCCGCTGCTCCTGCTTCTGGAGCGCCGTCATCACGATGAGATCGAGATCGCCACGCAGTCGGCGCTGCAGTGGGGCGGGCGCCTTGCTCGACGGCTTCGGCGGTTCGTCGATGCAGACGATGCGCTCGACATCCGCCGGCGATCTCCCGCGCACGTCGTATGGCCGTTCGCCAGCGAGCAGCATGTACAACAGCACACCTAACGAGTAGACGTCGGTCGCCGTGCTGACCGGCGTGCCGCGGATCTGCTCGGGCGCGGCGAATTCCGGCGTCATGGCCGAGAACCCTGTGCGCGTCAGATCGGCGGCCGTCTGATGGGCGCCGATCAGCTTCGCGATGCCGAAGTCGAGGAGCTTCGGTTGGCCCGAGGCCGTGACGAGAATGTTCGACGGCTTGAGGTCGCGATGGATGATGAGGTGCTGATGGGCGGCCGCGACGGCCTCGCACACCCGGACGAACAGCGCGATCCGTCGATCGACCGTGAGCGCGTTCACGGTGCAGTAGCGGTCGATCGGCTCGCCGTCCACGAGCTCCATCGCGATGTACGGCATCCCGCCGGCCGTGATGCCGCCGTCCACGAGTCGTGCAATGCCCGGGTGCTCGAGGAGCGCGAGGATGCGGCGCTCCTCCACGAATCGTCGGACGACGCCAGGCGCCGCATGCTGGATCAGCTTGATCGCGACGCGCTGCTCGAACTGGCCGTCGGCGCGCTCGCCGAGGTAGATGCGCCCCATCCCGCCGCGTCCGATCTCGCGCACGACGCGGAACGGGCCGATGCGATCGGGAACCGGCCCGGCGAGTGCACTCGCGGCGTCGAGCAGCGGCCCGGCGATCTGCGCGGCTGACGATTCGAGAAAGCTGTCGGACTGATGATAGGCCCGCAGCAGCTCGAGCACCTCGGCGCGCAGCGTCTCGTCGCCGGCGCATACGCGATCGACGAACGCCGCCTGCTCCGTCGGAGACAGGTCGATGGCGGCATCGAACACCGTGTCGACGCGGTGAAACCGCTCAGTTGGTGATGCGCTCACTTGTGAATCGCTGACGTGCCGGGCAGCCGCCGATAATCAGTGTTCGGCCGCGATTTCCCTGTGAAGCCACACTTTCGCCTTCGCCCAGTCGCGCTTGGCGGTGCGCAGCCCGATGCCGAGCGCCTCGGCCGTTTCCTCCTCGGTCATCCCGCCGAAGAAACGATACTCGACGACCTGCGCCTGTCGCGCGTCCACCTCCCTGAGCTTGCCGAGCGCATCATCGACGGCGATGAGGAGCTCGGCGCGATCGTCGGTGGCCATGTCGATCGATTCGATCGGCACGCGACGATGCTCCCCGCCGCGCTTGATGCTTCGGTGACTGCGGGCGTGGTCGACGAGAATCCTGCGCATGGCCGTCGCGGCGACCGCCAGAAAGTGCGCGCGACCCGTCCACTCCATGCGCTTGTAGTCGATGAGGCGCATGTACGCTTCGTGGACGAGCGCCGTCGGGCTGAGCGTGTGGCCATCCGGCTCGCGCTGGAGCTGCAGCTGGGCGAGGCGTTGGAGCTCGTCATAGATCAGCGGGAACACGTTCGCGAGCGCGGACGCGTCTCCCGAACGTGCGTTCGCGAGCAGCTCGGTGACCGAGGCGTTAGGCGACTGTTCCGGCTGATCGGCCATGTGGGCGGAGCCGTTGCGTTACAGGAAACGTCGCGCCACGGGCGGCCGCGCGACGATTCCAAGATGCGCCACCGAGGGATCGGCGGCAACACGGTGCGGCCCTATCGCCGTCGCTTCGACCTGCGGTGAGACTTCCGCTTTCCGGTCCGTGGCCGCCGGTCACCAGCCGGCCCCGCGCTCGCCTGGTCCCCGATCGCTGCGAAGAAGTCCGTCAGTGTGGCGTCGAACTTTGGCCTCACGTCGGCGAGTATGAGCTCGAGCTCCGCCAGCACCGCTCGGGCATCCGCCTTCGACCGCAGGGGCTTCATCACACGCGGAACGTTCACGCCCATCATTGCCGTCGAGATGAACGCCTCGAGCGCCAGCGCGGGCGGGAGCGTGACCTCCAGCTTGCCGACGTCGTTCGCGGCCGCGCGCGCGAGCTCGATCCCGGCTGGCCGGGCGAAGATCATGCCCGGCGAGCGAAGGTAAAGGGTACCGTCGAACGGCAGCAGACGGCCAGCGGCCACCCACCCGATCGAGTACTCGGCCGGCTCGACGTGCTCGTGCACCAGGTACGTCGAGCCATCCCGTACCGACTGCAGGGTCGCTCGGTCCCCGTCGAGCGCCACACACTCGAACACCCCTACGACGGACGCGGTGAGCGCCGCCGCCATCCGGTGCTGTCGGGGAGGCCAGCGCTCGGCGATGAGCTGGTCGTCCGCCAGCTTCTGCATCACCGACGTGCCTAACGTGATCGTCGTCCGGTCCACGAGGCTGTACTCCTGTTCCCGCACGTATCGCGCGAATGATGCGACGTCGGATGCAGCCCGGCCCGGAGGCGGCGCGACACTCCACCGCGAGAATTCAAACGACGACGCATCGCGCTCCGTCGCCAGGACGGGATCCACCTCCCCGGTAAGGCCCTCGGCACGATCGAACACGAATTCCAGCAGCTCGACGCACGCGCTTTCGGGAGGCATCGCGACCGCCATGAGCTCGTACGTCCCGTCGCCGACGGCCTCGAGACCGAGCGAGACATCGAACTCTTCGAGTCCGACTTCCCGGAGGAGAAACTCGACGTCTTCGACCGCCGCCTTCAGCTCGGTGCGTGAGAGCTGGAGTGCCGGTTGAACGATGGGCAGCAGCGGAGATGGATCGAACCGGTCGGGCGTGGCGCTTTCGACTTCGTCCTCGTGGTGACTCGCCCCGGGAACGTAATACTGCTCGACGGGGTGGGTGTCACGATCGAGCACGCGGGCGATCAGCGCCCGTGCCAGCGCACGCGCCCTGGCCGTGACGCCGTCGTACACGTCGCGCAGCTCGTCGATCTCCGCATCGAGCGCAGCGTTTTCGCGTTCGAGCGCATCGTCCTCATCGTCCCCATCGTCCTCATGGAGCTCCTCGACCGCCTCTTCCTCGACCTCCTCGGCATCGAGCGCGAAGTCGGCGTCCTCGGTCAGGCTGTCGTCTATCGCCGCCGCGAACTTCTGAAACTCTTCGCTCTCGGGATCGAGGAGTGCGGCCGGGACAGGCCCCCTTGCGAGAAACGCACAGCTCGAGATCAGGGCCTCGAGCGTGTCGTGGAGCTCACCAGTGAGATGATGCACCGTGACACGCTCATCGACGAGCTCCTCACTGTCGAAGGGCTCTCGGGTGGGCTCCGGCGGGTCGTAGCGGCGCGATTTCCGTGACATGGTCAATGAGCGCTGAGGGCGTCGACCCGAACGTGTCGGGTCACATCACACGAAAATCCGTGCCGATGTCGGCCGACACAAGGAGGCATCCGCGCCGTCGGGCTGACCGCGGAATGCGCACTCAGCCATGCCGTGCCTGCGCGGGCAAAGCCGGCCTATGGCGGAACCCGGCCGCGAGCCGCGGCGCACGAGCCGTCCTGCCTAACGAGAGAGCGGCACCCCAACCAGGGAGGTGCCGCTCCGTCAAATCTCGATCGAAAGCGCCGTCGTTTCCGTCAGCCGATCGGGCCGCCGGCAGGGACGTTGCTCGGCTCGGTTCTGTTCAACCAGGGCACGATGAAATCCGGACCCATCAGCGCCTTGTACGACGACGTGCCGTACGTCGACCGCGGCTTCACGAGCATCTCCGGCCTGCCGTCGCCGTTGATATCGCGAGCACCGACCCAGACGCCCGTGTAGCCCCCGGTGTTCAGCGGATACATGGTCGTTGGCGTCGGGAGGTAGTACTCGGTGATGATCGCCTGGCCATCGAAGATCTTGACCGGCGGGAGCTTGTCATCGGACGACAAGCGACCGAGGAAGACTTCCGCCTTTCCGTCGCCGTTTCTGTCGCCGACCCCGAGCGACAGGAACCCGGTGTACGTGCTGCCGAACGGCTTCTTGCGAACCTTCCACCCGGTCTTGCCCGTGTGGTCCTGAATCACCAGCGTGCTGTTGGCGCCGTCGAAGACGATGACCGATTCGTCCTTCCCGTCGCCGGTGACATCGCCGCCGACCACACGGCATCCCGAGTACATGTTCGTGCCCGTGATCTGTCCGAGCGTCGTACTCGACTTCACGTACCCGATGTTGGGGACCCCCACGTTGTACCGAAAGACGTCCATGCGCGAGGGCTGGTCGCCGGGCCCGAAGCAGGCGAAGATCTCGTCCTGGCCGTCGTTGTCGATATCGCCGGCACCGACGCGAAGACCGCCCTTGAAGTTGGTCCCCAGCGCGAAGCCACCGATGAAGGCACCGGTCTTCCGTCCCACACGCCGAACCAAAGCGCCGGGTCAAACCCCGGTCACAGGGGAATCAAACGCCGCGGATGGTGTTTGACCCCCTTGAAAATCCGGGCTCTGACCCTCTTGAAACTCCAAGGCTGACCCCCAATTGCTCTGCCCGCTCCGCTCGAATTACCAGGTGACCGTTACCGTTCCCGGCCAGAGCGAGTGGTCACAACGATCGCGCCCGCAACGTTGCCCGTACCGAAGCGAGTCGTGGCGTCCATCGGCGACAGCCAGCGCACTTCCACCACGTTGCTCGCTGGAATGGTCGCGAGCGACTCGACGCCGCCGTAGCGGAATCCGTCGAGATACACCTTGATGCTCGAATTCGCCTCCCACGTCTGCGAGCGTGGCTGAGGCCCCGCTGGTCTGGCGTGCGAGACGAGCATGCTGGGACGCAGTCTGCTCACGAGGTCGTACGCCGATCCTCCCCGGATGCTCTCCGCTTCGATCTCGGTCTGCCCGATCTCGTACAGGTTTTTCGGCTGCCGCGCGCGAGCAGACGCGGACGGCGGCGCGCATCCGAGGAGTGTGAGAGCGACGAGCGCGCCGAGGCGAAGCGTCAGGCACCGACTGCGGGGGGTGAACATGGTTCCCTCCGCGACGTGAGCGATGCGCTCCGTCGCTATTTCCGGGACGTGAAGGCGCGTGTGATGGGGCGCTCATCCTCGAGCTGGCATCTGCGCGCTTCTGTCGTAGTAGACGGACCGTGTGAGGCGTTTTCGAGGCAGTCGATTCGACGCGTAGTTTCCGGACATGGTCTTCTCTCGCAAGCCTCGACGGCGCGCGCGGCTCCGCGCCGAGCCGTTTCCGGAGCACTGGCGACGGATGATCGAGACGCGTGTGCCGGCCTTCGCGCGCCTCACCCCCGACGATCAGCAGGAGCTCCTCGGCCACGTGCGCGTGCTGCTCGAGGAAAAGCATTTCGAGGGAGCGGCGGGGCTGCTCATGCGCGACGAGATCCGCCTGACGATCGCCGCACAGGCGGCGATGCTGTTGCTGCATCGCGAGACCGACTACTTCCCGCGCCTAACGTCTATCATCGTCTATCCGACCGGCTACGTGGCCAACGACGCGCGTGCCGAGGGCGGGATCTGGACCGAGGGGGACGACCATCTGCTCGGCCACACACAGCGCGATCTCAGGGCGATGGTGCTCGCGTGGGACGAGGCGAAGGCGGGAGCGGCGGATCCCGACGACGGTCACAACCTCGTGTTGCACGAGTTCGCACATCAGCTGGACTTCGAGGACGGGAGCACGGACGGCACGCCGGTGCTCGACAGTGGCGCGGAGGTCCGCGCGTGGGCCAGGGTGTTCGAGGAGGAGCTCGAGACGCTGCGTCGTGCGGCGGATGCCGGCGAGCCGACACTGCTCGACCCGTACGGTGCGGAGGATCCGGCAGAGTTCTTCGCTGTGGCGACCGAGACGTTTTTCGAGCGGGCGGCCGAGCTCCGGCACCAGCATCCACTACTATATGATGAGCTGCGGCGGTTCTATCGACAGGACCCGGCGGGGTAGGCATGGGTCTACGTACGGCACACTCTCAGTGATCAGTCAGTCATCAGGCAAGAGTCTCCAGAATGAGTGATCCAGTAGGAGTGTTGAGGGGGCAGTTGCCGCCAGCATTGTCATTCCGAGCGCAGCGCCGAAGGCGCGGAGGCGAGGAATCGCCGGACCGTGTCATTCCGAGCGGAGCACCGAAGGTGCGGAGGCGAGGAATCGCACTCATCCTGGTAGAGGGGCCGCTCGGTCGGGACGAGTGCGATTCCTCGCCTCCGCCTGCGCTTCGCGCGGGCTCCGCTCGGAATGACAATGCCGTGCTGCGCGGACCTAACGACTATCCTCGCACACCCCTTCCCATCTTAGTTTCGGCTCGATGTAGCCGGTGTCGCACGGAAATACTGATCGATCCATTCCATCCAGCGGCGCTGCACGTCGCGCTGGCTCACGGGATCGACGGCGTTGTGGCCCGGCTGCGGGTAGCCGATGAAACGCGTCTCCACGCCGTTGTCCTTGAGCGCGTGATAGAGCTTGAACGCCTGCGTCGGCGGGACGCGGTAGTCGCCCGTGTTCGTCATGATGAGCGTCGGTGTGCGGATCTTCGGCGCGTACGTAATCGGCGACTGATCGGCGTACGCCTTCATGCGCTCAGCGCTCGTCCATGGTGAGCCGCCGAATCCATACGCCCGTCGCACGTTCGCGTCGCCGAGGTTGTACTGATCCATCCAGTCGGTGACCGGAGCGCCGGCGACCGCCACGCGCCAACCCGTGTAATTACCCAACAGCCACGACGTCATGTATCCGCCGTACGACCAGCCGGAGACCGCCACTCGGGACTCGTCGACGAACCCGCGTTTCTTGAGGGCCTCGAGGCCGGCCATCACGTCGCGGCCGGGACCTGTACCAGCGTCGTTGGTGATCGCGTTCTGGTATCGTTGGCCCAGCTGGTCGCTGCCGCGGTAGTTCGGCTGGAACACTACCCAGCCACGTGCAGCGAAGAGCTGCGCCTGCGCCGCGAACGTCTCGAGCGACGCAGCGCGCGGTCCGCCGTGTATGACGAGGACGAGCGGATGCTTGCGGCCCTGCTCGAAGTCAGGGGGATACGTCACGATGCCGTTGTGGCGAAATCCGTCCGACTCCCACTCGATCACCAGCGTGCGCCCGAGCGCCAGCGCCGCGGTCGGCGCGTTGAGGTCGGTGAGGCGGCGCGGTGCGACGCGTGTGGATGCCATGTAGTACAGCTCTGCCGGCACCGTCGGTGTGCTCCCGACGAACGCCACGGAGCCGTCGCGGCCGACGCTCATGTCCACCCAGAACGACGAGGCCGGGCTGACGCTCCCGAGGTCCAGCCGTCGCGCGGCGCCGCTGAGCGGCTGAAGCCAGAGCGACACCCTGGTGTCGTCGTTGGCGCCGACGATGAGTGACTGGCCGTCCGGCATCCAGAGCGCGCGGGCCATCTGGCGATCGAGCGCCGACGTCAGGCTCGTGCCCGCGCTTCCGGCGACCGGCGCGACGAAGATCTCGGTGATGTTGTTGGAGTTTTCCCCGCGCGGGCGCGAGAACGCGATGCGCGACCCGTCCGGTGAAAAGACGGGCTGACTTTCGAACTTCGCGCGACCCGTCAGCGGCCGAGCGACGCCGCTCGCGACGTCGAGGGTGTGCACGCGCGACTGATCGAAGTCGCCGGAATGCGGCGACTCGACCCGAGTGAAGGCAATGAGCTTGCCGTCGCTCGACCACGACAGTGGCGATGCGGGAGGCCCCGGTGGGAAGCTGGTGGGGAGACTCCATGTGCCCGACGTTAGGCGCCGCGCCGAGCCACCCTCGACGGGCACGATCCAGATGTGCGTCGGACGAGCCGCCGACTGGACGAGGTAATCGTCGTTCGTGATCTCGAACGATGCGTTGTGTCGCTCGACGCCCTCTTTCTTCTCGGCCTCGTCGCGCGTGGCGTAGGCAAAGCTGTGCCCGTCCGGTGACCAGACGAACTGCTGCACGCCTTCCGGCGCGTTGCTCGCGCGACGCACCTCGCCGCTCGGCATCGGCAACACATGGATCTGTGCGCGTGCCGGGGCGCCCGGCGTGGTGCCTCCCACCGTCGCGAGAAACGCGATGCGGTCGCCCGTCGGCGACCAGCGCGGGCTCGAGACGCCACGCAGCTCCTTCGTCAGCGCGCGACGGGTCCCGGTCGTCACGTCGACGAGCGTCAGCTCGGCGTCGTAGCGATTGTCGTCGAAGTTCGCGCGCGATACCACGACCGCGATCGACTTGCCGTCGGGCGAGAGCTGCGGGTCGGCGAGACGGACGATACGACCGAAGGCCTCCAGATCCATGCGCGCCGCCTGTGCTCCACCAACGACCGGCAGGCACAGCGCCGCGTACAGGAGCCACGTCACGCGCAGCAGACGTTTCATGTCGAGTCTCCGAGTTGAGCGAATCAGTTTGTCATTCCTCGCCTTCGCTCGGAATGACAAAGCCCGTTCACCTATTTCCGTTCAGGCTCCTTCGGCGGGTCGTACTCGGTCCACCAGTACGTGGCCTTGGTCGTCCTCGGCCATACCTCGTTCAGCGTGTCGCCGTCGTACAGACGGCCGTTCTTCATCACCGACCGAATGGTGTTCGTGTTCCGGATGTTCTCGAGCGGATCCTTGTCGAGAATGAGAAGGTCCGCGAGCTTGCCCGGCTCGAGCGATCCGAGCTCCTTGCCAAGCCCGATGGCTTCTGCGCCGAAGATGGTTCCGACGCGCAGAACATCGTGGTTCGCCATGCCGCCCATCTGGTACATCCAGAGCTCCCAGTGCGCACCGAGGCCCTGGAACTCGCCGTGCGACCCCAGCCCGGTCTTGCCGCCTTCCTTCACGATTCGGTTGGCGGCCTCGGCGACACCCCAGAACACGTACTGGTCGTCGCGTCCCCACATGCTGCGGCGGAGCACGCGGTGGTCGAGCTCGGGGTGGAAGTAGAAGCGGCGGACCTTCGGGTCGTCGTGCGGATTCTCCCGCGCGAACCAGTACTCGCGCCCCGTGGGGCCGCCGTACGCGATGATCAGCGTCGGCGTGTAGGTGGTCCCACTCGCCGCCGCGAGCTTCGCCACGTCCGCGTACAGCGGGTAGATCTCGTAGGCGTGCTCGTGGCCGGAGTATCCGTCGATGAACTCGCTGAGGCTCATCTTGAAGTCACCAGCGCCCTCCGTCGTCGGCGTTAGGCCGAGCTCCTTCGTGGCCATGATGATGTACTGGCGCGTTCTGCGGTCGCCGGCCACGTACTGCTTGAGCCGCTCCGTGTTGAAGAACTCCTTGGAGTACCGCCTGACGTGATCGCGCGCCTCCTGCATGGTCTTGACGCTGTCGCGGCTGAAGACGCCCGGGCCCGTCGTCAACGACCGCGGACCGATCAGGTGACCCGCGGCCTCGCGGTCGGCGTACGTGATGACGTCGCTCGTCGACGTCTGGACGTCGTTGATGGTCGTGACGCCCCACGCGAGGTTCTGGTAGTATTGCGGCACCTGTCCCTTGTGGACGCCCTGTGGCGGCCACATGTGCGCGTGAATGTCGACGAAGCCAGGGATGATCGTTTTCCCGGCTACGTCGATGGTGCGTGCGCCTGCCGGAATCGTGACCTGGCCGGTCGGCCCCAGCGCCGTGATGCGGTTGTCGACGACGACGATGTCGCCGGACGGGATCACCTCGTTGCCCTTCATCGTGATGATCCTGGCACCGCGCAGAACGACCGTTCCGCTGGGTTTGTCGCGGGCGACGCGGATCTCGACGTCCGTACGCGCCGGCTGGTACGCCGGCGGTCGTGCCCGGGCCGCGGTGTCCACGGCCGCGCGAGCGCTGTCCACGACCGGGCGTCGCGCTTCCGCAGCGCGCGTGAGCGAGTCGCCCGTGGCGAGGTCGTAGCGGAAGAACGAGTGACCTAACGAGTAGTAGAACGCCTTACCGTCGGTCGTCCAGCCGCCGAACTCTCCGCCGGTTCGCGACACCAGTCGCACCGGCACCTGCGAGGTCGGCCGTCCGATGCTCACGCTCAGCGACTCGCTCCCCGTAGCCGGTAGCGTGAACAGGTGGACCGACCAGCTGCCCACCGCTCCGAAGTTCGCCGCGCGGTCACCGCTCGGCGAGATGATCGTGGTGCCCGGCGCGCTCACCACCGTGCGACGGTCCGTTCCGTCGAATCGGACCGATCGCACCGAATTGTTCGCGTTGTAGAAGACTCGGTTGCTGTCGGCCTTCGTGAAGTGAGGCCTGACGATCCGCACTGCGCCCGACAGTGCGTCGTCGAGCATCGTGATCGCCTGTACCGGTCCGCCGTTGGCCGGTATCCACGCGAGGTCGGAGCCGCCCTCCGTCGGACGCGAGAGGTGATCGATGAACGACTGACGCGCTCGGCGCGTCGCGCGAACGAAGACGATCCTAGTGCCCGATGGCGTGTACGCGAGCTCCTGGTACAGGGCGGCGATCGTCGTGAGCTGATCCACCTTGCCACCGGCCGAGGCGACGCGGTAAATGTGGCCGCCCTTGACGTCGTCCCACGTGCCGAACGCCAGGTACCGGCCGTCGGGCGACCAGGCCGGCGAGTGCTCGACGATCCCGATGGCGCTCTGCGTGACGCGTCGCGGTGTGCAGGCGCCGCGGGCCGACCTGTTCCCGCCGTCTCCAGTGCCGCCGGAACCGTCGATGGCGGCGCCGCAGGGCAAGTCCA
>Ga0105249_10001807_pt1 | contig 18607 bp, 15 predicted proteins | sample KBSS44metaG_FD_81522 | JGI IMG/M metagenome (GOLD analysis project Ga0105249, IMG submission 81522) | Switchgrass rhizosphere microbial communities from Kellogg Biological Station, Michigan, USA - KBS S4-4 metaG | ecosystem: Host-associated > Plants > Roots > Rhizosphere > Soil | place...
CCGCCGGCAAGCTCGCAAACGGCGTCCTGACCATCGCCCTGGAGGCGCGCAACGGATCGTGGCAGCCCGAGGGCGACCGCGGACGCACGCTCGCGGTTGCGGCGTTTGGTGAGGAGGGCAAGCCGCTCTCGACGCCGGGGCCGCTCATCCGCGTGAGTGTGGGGACCGAAGTGCGCGCCACCGTGCGCAATCGTCTCGACAGGCCGCTGATCGTGTTCGGCTTCGGAAAGACGCGCGGCATGTCGGACAGCGTGATCGTTCCGGTCGGCGAGGCGAGCGCGCTCTCGTTCCGGGCGACGACACCGGGCACGTACTACTATGTTGCCAAGACCGGCACGCCCCCGTTCGGTGGACGACTCGACGAGGACGGTCAGCTCAACGGCGTGATCGTTGTGGAGGCGCCTAACGCACCCCGGCACCCGACGGACGATATCCTCGCGCTTTCGTGGTGGTGTCCGATCGACCCCGCGAGCCGGACCGGCCTGACCCGCTGCACGATGACGATCAACGGGCTCTCCTGGCCGCATACCCAACGGTACGAGTATGCCCAGGGCGATTCGGTCTTCTGGCGCGTCGTCAACTTCACCGCGCTCGATCACCCAATGCACCTCCATGGCTTCTACTTTCGCATGGATGCCAGGGGCGATGGGGTGTCCGACACCATCTATACGGCCGCCGAGCGCCGCATGGGCGTGACCGAGGCGATTCCGCCGTTCCAGACGATGGCCTTCGCGTGGCGCGCGGAGCGCGCCGGCAACTGGATCTATCACTGCCACTACGCCACACACCTCTCTTCGCTCGTGGCGCTCGACACGGAGAACGGCCATCTCGAGCACTCCGCGCTCGACGCTCACGGGTCAGACCGACCCCACCAGATGTTCGGGCTCGTCGTGGGGATGACGGTTGCGCCGCGCGGCCCGCAGGCTCGCGCGACGGGACCAGAACGCGCCATCCGCATTCTGCAGCGCGAGAAGCCTAACGTCTACGGCACGCAGCCCGGCATGTCGTTCGTGGTGGACGGCACGCCGGACGCCGCGAACGCGGATGCGCTTCCGGTGCCAGGACCGACGCTCGTGCTCGAGCGCGGCAAGCCCGTCGCCGTCACGATCGTCAACCAGTCCAACGACCACGCCGCCGTGCACTGGCACGGCATCGAGCTGGAGAGCTACCCGGACGGCGTGCCGGGGTGGAGCGGATCGGGCAAGAACATCCTTCCGCCGATCGCGCCTCGCGACTCGCTCACGGTGCGCTGGACGCCGCCGCGCGTGGGGTCGTTCATGTACCACTCGCACTTCACGGAAGCACAGCAGATGGGCAGCGGGTTGTATGGCCCGATCATCGTCGTCGAACCGGGCCAGCGCTTCGATCCGGAAACGGACCGCGTGATGTTCTTCGGCACCGCCGGAACGCCGGTCAACCCCGTCTTCGGTCCCTTCCCGAACTTCGTGCTGAACGGGAAGACCCAGCCCGACGCGATGAACCTGAAGGTCGGAACGCGCTACCGATTCCGGTTGTTCAACCTTGCGGGCGATGTACCGCTCCTGGTGTCGATCAACGCTGGAGACGCGCCGGTGACGTGGCGCGCCACGGCGAAGGACGGCTACCCGTTGCAGGCGTCGCAGGCCACGAACCGGCCGGCGGTCCTCATCTTCGACCCGGGCGAGATCTACGACTTCGAGTACACACCAGCGTCAGCAGGCGACCTCGTGCTGAAGTTCGGCGTGCCGCCATTTCTGCTTCCGCCGCCGCCACCACCGGGCGCCCCGCCGCCGCCACCAGGCGCTCCGCCGACACCACAACCACCGCCGACGATCAGCGTCCCCATTCACGTTCGCTGACCGTCGTCAGCGATAGTCATTCCGAGCGGAGGCCCGAAGCGCCGGACCGTGTCATTCCGAGCGGAGGCCGCAGGACGGAGGCGAGGAATCGCAGTCGTCCCGCCCGAGGGGCTTGTCCCTCTACCGGGAGGATGGCGATTCCTCGCCTCCGCACCTTCGGTGCTCCGCTCGGAATGACAACGTCCCTACGGTCGCGCGAAGACCGAGCCGTGCGGGATGGCCGCGCCGGTCGCGCCATGGGGCCACGACTCGCGGGCGAACGTCACGCCCGGCGTCGTGGCTCCTGCGTCGCGGAACGTCGAGTCGATCGCCAGCGCGCCGGTGCGCCTGTCGAGCGTGACGAGGAAGACGCGCGCCTTCCCATCGTTCACGACGAGCCGCGACCCACCCTCGTCGAACGCGAGCCAGTGCGGTCCGAACGTCGAATCGAACGCCACGCGACCGATCTCGCGCGGACGTCCCGAGTCCGAGACGTCGAGCGTCACGAGCGCGTGCTCGTCGGGGATGGTCTGGACCCACATCGACCCGACGAGCACCGGCACCGCGCAGTTCTCGCCGCCGAACGCGCGCAGAAACTCGACACGCGGTGACGCGCTCGCGATCGCCGTGACGCGGTAGAAGCCGCACGTGAACGTCGCGAGCAGCACCGTGCGGCCGTCGCCTAACGTCCTGGGCTCCCCCGGAAAGAGATGATGGTCCTCGGCCTTCGACTTCGCTACGGGATCGTGCACGTGGCCGTCGCCGGCACGGGTCGTCGGGAGCTCGATCGTCTGCAGCAGCGCCAGGTCGGATAGCCGCCAGATCTGCAGGTGGGCGCCGAAGTCCTCCCGCATATCCGTGCTCGTCGAGACGACGCGGTCGATGGCGGGGAGCACCGTCAGGCTGTAGGGTCGCATGTGCGTGCTGTCGAACGCCTGGGTCCGCGCACTCGTCCCGCGCACGAAGCGACCCTGCCGATCGAGCTCCACCAGTCCTCCCGGCGGAACGTTCTTCGCGCCTCGCCCCTGGAACGTGCCCAGCATGTTGCCGTTAGGCAGGCGGATGAACGAATGCGGGAAGCTGAACCCCCCGAGCTCCGTGAACGAGCCGGAGAGCCGAGGCCGATCGGGGCGTGTGAGATCGACGCGAAACGTCCGCCCGGCGGCGAAGCCGTTCGCGAACAGCAGTCGATCGCGTTCGACCTGATGCTCGGTATGGTGCGGGACCGTCGCCCGCGCCCCGACGGCCATGGTCGACAGGACGCGCGCGAACGTCGGCGAGCCTGGGCGGACATCGATGACGGTGAGGAAATCACTCTGCAGCGTGTCCGCATCACCGGCCCACACGTACAGGTAGGGTGCAGCGGCCTGTGACTGGGCGCAGGCAACCGTCGCGCTGACGACGAGCAACGCGGCGGCGAGCCAGCCGGTCGTGTGGGTCACAATGGTCTCCGGGCGAATGACGTGCTCACGCGTGTACGCGCGACGGCGATGATGGCGGCCAGTGAAGCGCGGCGCCATGGCCTCCACACGATGCGTTTTGCGTTCAGTAAGGCGATGAGCGCGATCCGTTCAATGACACGTTCGCGCTCGAAGTCGCCCATTCTTCCGATCCCCGGAGGCGCATGACTGCGTCGCTACCACTGCGGGGGTACATCCTCGCGCTTGCCGCTGCGCTGACATCGGTCGCCTGCGGCTGCACATCACATCGACTCGCGAATCCGGCACCGCAGTCCGCGATCAGTGCGGAGATATCCCGCGCACAGATCGACTCCGTGCGTGACCGCGCCGCCACGGCGCTCGAGCTCATTCGGCTCATTCGCCCATCCATGCTCGTGTCGCGCGAGACACACGCCGTTCCCCTGCGCTCGAGCGGCGGCACGCCCCGTACCGATGATGCACTCGAGGTGACCGTCTACGTCGACGAGCTCTACGTCGGGAATCTGGAGGTGTTGGCGTCGATTCCAGCGCGCTCGATCGTGGCGATACGGCGCATGTCGCTGGCGACTGCACCGACGCGGTACGGGCAGGGCCTGGCGGCGGGAACGATCGTCATCACGACGAGCGCAGCCCCCGACCGCCGTCGTTAGGCGGGTACGTCAGGATGCCGGCGACGTGAGCCGGTGGTGCCAGCCGGGATCGCGCGCGAGTGCGCATCCGGACGGGCGGATTCTCTTGACGCCGGAGTGGGTCTGGCGATCGGTGACGTACTGGCGGTGGCAGCCGCTGCGCATCGATCCGTCCGCCGCGCCCGGCGTAGCCGTCCCGGCCTGACGAAGCATCGGCATCAGCGACGAAGGGGGACCCGATAACGGCAAAGGAACGGATTGGGCGGATCGTTCGTGAAACGGGGAAACCCCGCCCACCGGCACACAAAGAAGAAGGGAACACCTCGGGAAGCTTTGGTTTCCCGAGGGTGTTCCCCTTTTCGTCACGGCTCGTTGCGGTTTCGCGACTGGAATTCTCCAGGGGCGATCCGTCCGATCCGTTCCTTTGCCGTTATCCGGTCTCCCTTCATCGCTGGTGCTTACCCAGGCGCTATATCGTGGCCCGGCTACGCAAAGCCGGAAGAGTACATCGTCGACGTTAGGCGGCGGGTCTTGCGCGCCCACGGCCGTGAGCGCCGACGGCGGGGACGCGAGCCGCGACGCGTCCGCTCTCCGAGCGGAAATCGACCACGACGTGCACGATGCCGGGGCCTCCGCACGTCTCCTCGAAGATCACGAGGTCGACGTCGAGCTGACGTCCGGTCACGTCCTCGAGCGCCAGCGGTCCACCCTGCCACCGCGCGGCGACGGCGTCGGCGAAGTCGCCGGCGAAAACCGGCCAGTACCGCGTGAGTGTGAGCTGGTAGCCAAGTACCTGCGCCGCCGAGGCCGCGAGGACGTAGCCTGCCGAGGGGAACAACCGGGCATGCGCAAGGCCCGGACTGGGATCCAGTGACGCGGAGCCGATCTGGACTCCGGCGCAGGTGACTCGTACAAGCATGTGTCGCTCTCGACTGCGGGTCATGTCTGTTGGTGACCACCGGACAGTACACGCGGCGCCGAGGCGTGAATACTGGGGCAACTACGAGGGTACGGCCCCGTTACAGGAAGAGACTGTACGGAAACTCGGCGTTACTCGACGCCGCCTCCGCGGTGAAGCTCCGCAGAAACTCCTCGAACGACCGCGCGACACGCGACGGATCGTCCCAATCCGGAGCCGAGCCGTGGACGACGGATCCCGCGTCAGGCCCGGCGACCCGGACCGCGAGGTAATCGTAGTCGGAGTGGACGGCCAGCATGATCGGCAAGTGGTCGTTCCAGAACGCCCGGACGGCGGATTGTGACTCGGGCCTGCCCGCCTCGGTCTCGAGCGCCATGCGCTCGTATTCGTTCCACTGAAAGCCCTCGGGATCGCTCTGCCGAAAGTCGGTCGGTGTCAGAAACCACACGTTCTCGTCCGCATTGTGCGCGACGTCGAACTGCTCGAGGAAGCGCGTGACCTCCGGCGGGACGGCGGGATATCTCGCCCGCACGTCGTCGGGGAGCAGTGGAATCGCCCCCGTGCTCTCACGAATCACCCATCCGCGCTTGCGAAGCGCAGCGAGCAGGGCGCTCACGACTCGGCCGGAAGGCTGGCGACGACACGCTTCGGCGCAACGGCGCGAAAGCTCTCGTCGATCCAGGCCATGCACTGCTCGGTGAGCGGTTTCGTCGCCTTCCCGAGACGAACGGTGACCCAACCGTGACGTCCCAGACCGTACTCGGTCGGCTTCGCGAAGGGGAGCGCAAGCGCCTGAAGACCGGTGCGTGGGAGCTTCACCGAAAAGCTCAGCTCCGAATCACCAAGACGCATGAACAGGAATGCCTTGCCCTTCACCTTGATGGCGCGCTCACCCCACGGAAAGGCCTCCTCCGTTTGCGGGTACGCGAGCGCGCGGTCGCGCATGGCCGCTTCGAGCTTCCTGAGAGCTGCGGGGGTTGTCATGCTGGCGCTCGTCTATGGTATTCCGCCATCTCCGCAGCCGAGGCCGCCACTGACAGCCGGTTGGCTCGGCCCGATGATGAGCGTCGTTAGGTTGCCGAGCGCGGCGCCGGCAGCCTGGACGCACCAATGTGCGACGAAATAGCTGAGCGCTCAACCTCGAGCCGAGGCCGTGTGCGCTCGCGATGCGGCGCTCCGGCCGATAGAATGGGATGCGAGCCGCAGAGCGATCCGCGCCCTCGCCGGGCGCACGCGGCCGCGACCGTCTCGTGCCGAGGCAACCGACCCATGAGCCTCAGTCGTATTCGCGTCAACGGTGCCGACCGCGACGTGGTGTCAGAACCGGACACGCCGCTCCTCTACCTGCTCCGCAACGAGCTCTCGCTCAACGGACCCAAGTTCGGCTGTGGGCTCGGCCAGTGCGGCGCTTGCATCGTTCACGTTGACGGCGCGCCACGACGCTCGTGTGTCACCGCCCTGTCCGCAGTGGTCGGGAAGGAAGTCGTGACGCTCGAGGGGTTGGGAACGCCGGAACGGCCGCATCCGCTGCAGCAGGCGTTCATCGACGAGCAAGCCGCGCAGTGCGGCTACTGTATGAACGGAATGATCATGCGCGCGGCCGCGTTGCTGGCCCGGACGCCACGCCCGACACGCGACGAGATCACGACAGCGCTCTCCGCGAACCTCTGCCGCTGCGGCACGCACATGCGCATCGTGCGCGCGATTGCGCGCGCGGCCGAGGGCGGCGCTCCGGCGCCAGCTGGCCGGGAGGGCTGACATGACCGCGCCGACACGCAGCTCCGTCTCGCGACGCGAGTTTCTCACCCAGGCGGGTATTCTGGCCGTGGGATTCACCCTCGCGCCTCGCCTCGTACGCGGTGAATCGTTAGGTTCGGCGCCCCGCGCGCTCGCTCCACCGGACGGAACTCAGCTCGACTCCTGGCTGGTCATCGGCCGCGACGAGCAGATCACGGTCTACGCGGGCAAGGTGGAGCTGGGCACCGGAGTCTCGACCGCGCTGCGACAGATCGTGGCCGAGGAGCTCGACGTCCCGGTCGTGCGCATCGCGTGGGTGCAGGGCGACAGCGACCTGACGGTCGACCAGGGTCGGACGGTCGGAAGCGGAAGCGTCAAGCGCGGCGGCGCGCAGCTCCGCAGCGCAGCCGCCACTGCTCGTCAGGCACTGCTGATGCTGGCGAGCGCGAAGTTGGGCGTTCCCGCCGAGCGGCTCGTCGTGGCCGACGGCGTGATCTCCGTCGACGGCGACGCAGCGAAGCGCGCGTCGTTCGGTACGCTGATCGGCGGGTCCCGATTCGAGCGCACCGTCTCGCGAGAGGCATCCGTCAAGCCACGCAGCACGTACACGATCGTTGGCAAGTCGGTGCCGCGCGTCGAGATCCCGGCGAAGATGACGGGCAGGCACGTCTACGTCCACGACGTCCGGTTGCCGGGCATGGTCCACGCGCGCGTCGTCAGGCCGCCGCGCGTAGGCGCGACGCTCTCATCGCTCGACGAAAGCGCGGTCGCGAAGATGCCGGGCGTGGTTGGCGTCGTCCGGAAGGGCACATTCGTGGGCGTCGTCTGCGAGCGCGAAGAGCAGGCGGTGCACGCGGCCACGGCGCTCGCGTCCGGCGCGATCAAGTGGAGTGCATCACCCGTATTGCCGGACCCGTCGGCACTGTACGAGCGATTCAAGTCACAGGCGACGACGCCGCGGCGGGTCGCCGAGGCTGGCGACGTCGACGCGGCGACGCGGTCGGCGACACGCATCGTGCGCGCGACATACCGGTGGCCGTTTCAGCTGCACGCGTCGATCGGACCGTCGTGCGCCGTCGCAGACGTGCGCGACGGAAAGGCGACCGTGTGGTCCGCGACGCAGGGCGCCCATCAGCTCTGCACGCCGATCGCCGCGCTGCTCGGAATACCGGCCGATCGCGTGCGCGTGATCTTCACCGAGGGCTCGGGCTGCTACGGCCACAACGGCGCCGACGACGTTGCGGGCGACGCCGCGCTGCTGTCACAGGCGGTCGGACGGCCGGTTCGCGTGCAATGGAGTCGAGAGGACGAGCATCGCTGGGAGCCGGAGGGCCCGGCCATGCTGTTCGAGATGGCCGGCGCGGTTGCCCGCGATGGGACGATCGCCGCGTGGTCGTACGATGCCTGGACTCCGACGCACGGAAGCCGCCCGACGCAGAACCCGGCGACGCTCGTCCCAGGAATGCTCGTCGCCGGTGCGCCGCCCGCTGGTGCATTTACGGGCGGTGGCGGTGGCGAGCGCAACGCACAGACGAACTATCGGCTGCCTAACGAACGCGTCACCTCGCACCCGGTGCCATCGTTTCCGATCCGGACGTCGTCGCTTCGCGGGCTGGGCTCGCCGCAGAACTCGTTCGCGAACGAGTCGTTCATGGACGAGCTGGCGGCCGCCGCCGGTGCGGACCCGGCAGACTTCCGACGCCGTCATCTCACCGACCCGCGCGCGATCGCAGTCATCGACGCCGCCGTGAAGCGTGCGAGCTGGGTCCCTCGCGCGGGCGTGCCGCAACGCCGCGCGGCCGGTACGACCGTCGCGAAGGGTCGAGGCTTCGCGTACGTCCAGTACGACCGCACCGAGGCATACGTGGCGGCCGTCGTCGACGTGGAGGTGCGGCCCGACACCGGTGTCGTGCGCGTTCGCCGCGTCTGCATCGCGCACGACTGCGGGCTCATCGTCAATCCTGACGGGCTGCGCAACCAGATCGAAGGGAACGTGATCCAGACCATCAGCCGTACGCTCAAGGAAGCCGTGCGGTTCGACACCATGCACGTGACGGGCGTCGACTGGGCCGGCTACCCAATCCTCCGGTTCGCGGAGATTCCGGACGCGATCGACATCGAGCTGATCGACCGCCCCGATGAGCCGCCGGTGGGTGCGGGCGAGGCCGCGACGTCGCCGATTCCCGCTGCCATCGCGAACGCGATCTTCGACGCCACGGGCGTCCGGGTACGAGACGTGCCGTTCACACCCGACCGCGTGCGTGCCGCCCTACGGGCCTGACATGGGTGGCACACTGTTGTGATGCCTGACCCTGGAAAGGAGACATCATGCTGCTCATCCGCGACCTCATGTATTGCAAGCCGGGCAAGGTGCGCCCGATGGTCGAGAAGTTCGTCGCGATGTCGAAGCTGGGCGAGAAGAAGGGGATGCCGAAGATGCGCATCATGACGGACCTCTGCGCCGAGCGCTACTGGACAGTCGTCTCGGAGATGGAGGTCGAGAGCATGGAGTCGTTCATGGCCATGATGCAGGACCCGAGCGACGCCAAGGAGTTCGATGCGATCATGAAGGGGTATCATGACCTCGTCGAGCATGGACGCCGCGAGATCTACACCATCGAGGGCTGACGCTCCGGGCCTAACGCGACGGCAGCCGGGCGAGTCGGGCGTTTCGCTCGGCGCCGTCGACGAAGCGGCCGTCGACGACGATCGCGTCGATCAGTGCGACGTTGCCGACCTCGTCGAGCGGGTTCGCGCTCAGGATGAGCAGGTCCGCCATCTTGCTCGGCGCTATGCTTCCGACCCGACTGCTCAAGCCGCCGAAGCGCGCCGCGTCGAACGTCGCCGAGCGCAGCGCCGTCGCGGGCGTCAGGCCGAGTTGCACCAGCCGTCGCAGGTAGTCGTGCATCCCGAGGTTTCTCGCTGGCTCGGAGGCAGCGGGAAGTGCGACTGCGTCGCGCGCGGTTTCACGCGCGACGTAGGCGCGTGGCACGAGCACGTCACCGGCGCCCGGCGTGGCGAGCGTGTCGCCGGCACGCAACACGATCGTCGTCACTCCCAGGAGGACGTCGCGTTCGAGCCGGCCTCGGCTCACGTCAGGCGGCGGTGCAGCACTCGAGTCGGTCGCGAACAGCCGCACGTCGACGAACCCTGGAATGACGAACTTCCCGCGCCCGTCCACGACACCGTATCCATCCGGGACGCGAACCTGATCGCTCGGCCCCACCGTGGCGATGCGCTTCCCTTCGATCACGATGGTCTGATCGCGCAGACGCCGGTTGTTCTCCACGTCGATGACGGTGACGTGCGTGATGCCGATCGGGCGGGCCTGTGCACCGGTACCGACCACGCGCTCGAGCGCCGGTCGTATTGTTTCTTCCGACCCGCCGCGATGACTTGCGTGGCGGCCGACGAACGCGAGACCGAGGATCACGATGGAGAGCGTGCGCAACATGACGAACCCGGGGCACGTGGATGGCGACACGATACGAGGAAACATCGCCGCCGGCTATGAGGAGGTCGGCGCGGTCTTCCGCGGGTTCTTCGAGCGAAACTGGGATACGGGTTCCGCCGTGTCGGTGTACGTCGGTGGAACACCTGTCGTTCGCCTGACCGGCGGCTCGCGCATCGTGCCAGGCGGTGATGCCGCTCCTTACGACGACCGCGTGATCCAGCTCGTCGCGTCCACGACCAAGTTCGTCGAGTCGCTGTGCGTGATGCTGCTCGTCGATCGCGGGCTCGTGCGGTACGACGATCGCGTCGTCGATCATTGGCCCGGGTTCGCGGGCGGACACGCGGGTAAGGAGCGGGTGACGATTCGCCAGCTGATGATGCATCGCGCCGGGCTGCCGGTGTTCGACCGCAAGCTCGGCGACGAGGAAATGTTCGACCTGGATGCGCGCGCGCGATTTCTCGAGCGGCAGGCGCAGGTGCCCGAGCTGTTTCAGCCCGAGCCCGCGAACGGCGACTGGAAGACGCAACGTCCCGCTCCGCCACAGGCGTATCACGCCGTGTCGCGTGGACTCTATTCCTCGGAGCTCGTGAGGCGTGTCGATCCGCAGCATCGGCGCATGGGTCTCTTCTTTCGCGACGAGATCGCCGAGCCGCTCGGTCTCGATTTCTGGATCAGCCTTCCTGACGAGATGGCCTCGCGAATCTCGGCCACCCGGGCCGACCCGACGGTGATGATGCGGCTCATGGCCGGTGACGTCGCGTCGCCGACGGCGTCGGGCGACCCACGATACGCACTGTTCGATTACGAGATCTCGTTCCTCCAGGCACTGCTGACGAAGCCGGATTCGATTCCGCATCGGGCGCTCAACTGTCTGGCGCCGTCGGGTGTGGCGCCGACGGAGCTCGCGAATCACCCGAAGATCCGGGCGTGCGAGCTGGCGTCGTCGAGCGGCTTCGGAAGCGCCGACGCACTCGCTCGGCTCGCGGCCCTGGTCGCGGGTGGCGGATCGTTAGGCGGCGTGCGCGTATTCTCGTCCGCCGATGCGCTGCGACAGGGACTGGAGACGGAGGACACGTACGCGGTCGATGGGATGATGCTGACGCCGGTCGCGTTCACGCAGGGCGGGCTCGCGCGATTCGTCGCGACCGATGCGCACGGCACGGTCAGCATCGGCTGGGGCGGGGCTGGAGGCCAGCTCGTGCGTTTCGTTCCGGAGCTCGGTCTCGCGATCGCCTACGTCACGAACACGCTGGGCTCGCGGATGGCGATGAACGATCCGCGGGGGCTGGCGCTGCTGGACGCGGCGGTCCGCTGCGCCCGGGAGTTGGCGTAGCGCGATCAAGGGGTCACGCGATTAAGGGGTCAGAGCCCCTTGATCCACAAGTTTCAAGGGCTCTGACCCCCTTGATCCGCCAACGCCTGTCGAATCCGCGCCGCGTCGTTCGACGTGTGAGTAGAGCCGGGCGAGCGTCCGGGCGATCGCGCCTGGGCGCCTGGCTCCTAACCTGAATTCACCGTTGAGGTTACAGCCATGCGATACCTGTCCATCTACAAATCCGTCGAGACCGGCACGCCCCCGAGCCCCGAGCACATCGCGCAGATGACCGCGCTCATCGAGAAGTTCTCACGGTCCGGCCACTTGCTGTCGACCGAGGGGTGCCTGCCGAGTGCGCTCGGTATGCGCGTGAGAAAGGAGGGGTCCAGGGTAACCGTGAAGGATGGCCCGTTCACCGAGGCGAAAGAGGTCGTTGGTGGGTTCGCCCTCCTACAGGCCGACTCGCGGGAAGAGGTCCTGGCGCTCACGAAGGAGTTTCTCGACGTCGTCGGCGAGGGTGAGTGCGAGGTGCGGCAGCTGTACGAGGTGCCGGCTCACGTCGCCTGACTCGAGCGAGACGGGAAAGTTCGCGTCCGATGTCGAATTCGCGTGCCTTCGTCCGACATACAGGTAGAGCCGATTCTCCGCTGAATCTCGCGTTCTGGAGAGAAGGCTCGATGCCTGAAACGAGACGGAGGCACGACGACGATGCGACGCACTCTGACCAACCCGACGACTGTCACGACGCTGGCCGCTTCGGCCGTGATGTTTCTGCCGCTCACGAGCGGCGCCCAGGAATCCCGCCCCGCGGTTCCCTTCACCGTCGGCGAGGAGCTCACCTATCGCGCGACGTTCGGGAAGATCCCGGCCGGGACAGCGCGCATGCGCGTGGACTGCATCGAGGTGGTTCGGGGACGGCCCGCCTACCATCTCGTGTTCACGATCGACGGCGGCATCCCGTTCTTCCGCGTCCATGACCGCTACGAGAGCTGGGTCGACGTCGAGACGCTGTCGTCGCTGCGGCATCGCCAGCAGGTGTCGGAGGGCCGGTATCGTCGCACGACGTCGTACGAGATCTACCCGGAGCGCGCCGCGTATCAGAAGAACGATGACTCGCTCGTCGCGAGCGTGTCGAACCCCCTGGACGACGGTTCGTTCATCTACGCGGTGCGCACCGCAGCGGTGAAGGTCGGCGAGACGCGTGAGGAGGACCGGTACTTCCGCCCCGATCGCAATCCGGTGGTGGTCAAGGGACTGCGTCGCGAGACGGTGTCCGTGCCAGCCGGCAGCTACTCGGCCGTCGTCGTCGCTCCGACGATCCGAACGAAGGGCATGTTCGCGGAAGGTGGCGAGGCGCAGGTGTGGTTCTCGGACGACGAGCGTCGCTATCCGGTCCTGCTCAAGTCGAAGTTCGGCGGCTTCGCGATCAAGTTGGAGCTGCAGTCGGTGACGTTAGGCGATGCGGCTCCGGCGACGGCCATCGCTTCTACCGGCGGTGCGCACTAGGCCGGCATCACCGGATCCAGAGGCCGGCATCAACGACCCCGGGCTGGCATCAGCGACGAACGATAAGACGATCGGACGGATTGAGCGGATCTGACGGATCGTTCCCGGGAGCGTGAGAGACCGACACCACAACGAGCTGCAATGATAACGGGGAACAACCTCGGGAGGCGTTTGCGTCCCGAGTGTGTTCCCTTGCGAAGACTCCGTCTCGTTAGGGACTCGATCGCGGGCCGCTCGCTTGGAAATCCGTCAGATCCGCCCCATCCGCCCGATCGTCGTATCCCTCGTCGCTGATGTGGGCCCGGCTCCGCTGAGGCCGGCCCAGCGCCGCTCAGGCCGGCCGGCAGACAGAGCGATGGAGATCGCGAATATCAGAACCCCGGCGGCCGCTCACCAACGACGTTGAACGCCCGCTCCATCGCCACGCCCGCCCGCCCGATCGTTCCCTCATCGAACAGCCGCCCGATCAGCGTCACCCCATGCGGCACGCGACGCGGCGGGTTGAACTTCGGCAGCGGATTCGCCGGGTCCGGCGCCCAGTCGCTCCGGGCCTCGCCCACCTCCACGAATCCCGCCCGCAGCGTCAACGACGGATGACCCGTGAAGTTCGTGACCGTGAGCGTCTCGTCACGCAGCGATGGCACGAGCAACAGATCCACCGAGGACATGATCCGCGCCATCTCCATCGCGAACTTCCGCCGCAGGCGGTCCGCCTGTACGAAATCCACCGCCGATAGAAAGCGCGTCTCGCGGAAGAGGTTCGGCCACGCGTCCGGCACCTGCACTTTCAGCTGATCGTCCTGACCGCTCAGCGTCAGCTCCTCGAACGCCGCGGCCGCCTCGGCGAACAGCACCGGCATGAGCGCGCTCTGGGGCCAGTTCGGGAACGTCACGGCCGTGGGCACCATGCCTAACGTCTTCACCGTCTCGAGCGCCGAGCGGTCGACGTCCGTGGACGGCGCCTCGTTCATCCAGGCCGGGAAATAGCCGATCCGTAAGCCGGACACCGAGCCGGTCGCGTCGAAATCAAGACGGCTGGGCACGCTCGCGACGTCGCCGGCATCGGGACCGGTGATCGCCTGCAGGACGAGCATCGCGTCCTCGACGCTGCGCGTCATCGGTCCGAGCTTGTCGAGCGACCAGCACAGCGTCATTGCGCCAGTGCGCGGCACGCGTCCGTACGTCGGACGCAGGCCGGTGACCCCGCAGCGCATCGCCGGCGCGACGATGCTGCCGCCCGTCTCGCTCCCGATCGAGAACGCCACCAGGCCGGCCGCCGTTGCGGCGCCCGGACCCGCGCTCGAGCCGGACGCGCCCTCGTCGAGCAGCCACGGATTCATCGTCTGCCCGCCGAACCAGATGTCGTTCAGCGCCAGGGCGCCAAGGCTCAGCTTCGCGACCAGCACGGCGCCCGCATCGGACAGGCGACGGACGACGGCGCTGTCGGCGTTAGGCACGCGGTTCCGGAACGGCTCGGCGCCATACGTCGTGGGAATCCCCGCCGTGTCGAGCAGATCTTTCACGCCGAACGGGATGCCGTGCAGCGGGCCGCGATACCGGCCCGCCGCGATCTCGGCGTCGGCCTTCTTCGCGTGCGCGAGCGCCTGGTCGCGGGTAAGCGTGATGATGGACCGGATCCGGGTATCGTGACGCGCGATCCGCGCGAGATAGATCCCGGTTAGCCGCTCCGACGTCAGCGTTCGCTGCTCGATCCAGCGCGAGAGGCGGGTGACCGGAGCGAATGCGATCTCGTCGTCGTTCGACGGCAGCGCGCCGGGATCGGCCGCGCTGCGAGCGAATCGGTCGCGCTGCGCGCTCGCCGTCAGGCCGGGCAGCAGCGGATCCCAGCGCGTGGCCGGCGCGATCTCGGGCTCCAGCGGCACCTTGCGCGGGCCCGTGCGCCGCTCGAGCATCGGCGCCATCGCGCGACGCCAGCTTCCCACGGCCATCGCGCGCTCGGCGTCCGTCATGGTGACCTGCGCGAGCTTCTCCGCCTCGGCGAACGTCGTCGCCGTGACCTCTGGGCCGACCGGCGGGGCCGTGTTGAACGCGACCGGTGCACCGGGCGTTGCCGGCTGGGCCGCCGGCGACTGCGTGGCGCCGCCGTCGCTCTCGCCGCGGCACGCGGCGGCGGCGGCCGCGAGACTGAGCGGCGCACGGATGAGGAACTGCCGGCGCGTGTTCACGGGACGCTTCCCTTCCGGTAATCCAGCTGCGGCGCCTGGGTGCCTAACGCCGTCTCGTAGCGGAACCCGGGACCGCGCCGGGTCGCCAGCTCGCTCTTCGCCGCCGTGATCGTCGCGGGCGAGCTGAAGAGCTCCGCGCCGGTCAGGGCCATCGTCTTCGCGGCGACCATCATCCCCTTGAACCCGATGCTCATGCCGCCTGCCGCCACCGCCTGCCACGAGTGCGCGGCGGTTCCCGGAACCCACGTGGCCGCGGAGAGCTGAACCGTCGGCACCACCCAGCTCACGTCGCCGACATCCGTGGACGCCGTTCCCGCCTGCCCGATGCGGAGCGGCTGCACCGTCGCCGCCGTCTCGAGCGGCACTGCCGTGAACGCGTCGCTCTTCTGCAGGCGCTCGGCGAAGGCACGCTCGGCGGCCGTGTACGTGTACCCACCGACCTGCTCGAGCGCGCGCTGCTGCACCTTTGCCAGCACTTCGTTCGGCAGGAGCGAGTAGACCGACGCCGTGAGCTGCAGGTCGTACGTCGTCCCGGTACCGATCGCCGCACCCTTGGCCGCGTTCACGACTCTGCCCCAGACGTCCTTCACGACCGCCATGTCCACATGCCGCACGTAGTAGTACACCTCGGCCTCGTCGGGCACGACGTTAGGCGCCCGGCCGCCATTCGTGATCACGTAGTGGATGCGCGTCCCGTCGGGGACGTGCTCGCGCAGCATGTTCGTCATCGCGTCCATGGCTTCCACGCCATCCACCGCCGAGCGACCTCGCTCGGGGGCGGCCGCGGCATGCGCGCTCACGCCGTGGAACCGGAACTTCCCCGAGATGTTGGCCATCGAGCGTTCACCGGTGACGGAATTCTCGTCACCGGGGTGCCAGGCTACGACCGCGTCCACGTCGTCGAACACGCCATCGCGCACCATGTAGACCTTTCCGGCACCGCCTTCTTCCGCGGGAGTACCGATCATGCGCAGCGTCCCCTGCACCTTGTTCGTCTCCATCCAGCGCTTGAGCCCGATCGCCGCGGCGACGCTGGCCGTTCCGAACAGGTGGTGCCCGCAGCCATGGCCTGCCGCGCCGGCACGTATCGGCTTTCGCTCTGGAACCGCGTCCTGTGAGAGACCCGGCAGCGCGTCGAACTCCCCGAGAATCGCGATCACCGGTTTGCCGCTCCCGAACTCGGCGACGAACGCGGTGGGCTCGCCGGCCACACCGGCCTTCACCCGGAACCCTGCGCCTGTGAGCTCCGACTGCAGCAGGGCCGAGCTCTTCTCTTCCATGTAGCCGACTTCGGCGAACGTCCAGATCTGCTTCGCCACGTCGGCATAACGCGTGGCCGCCGCATCCAGGGCACTGAGCATCGGCGCCGTGTTGGCGGCGGGCCTGGGCGACTGCGCGGCTGTGGTCGAGACAACGGCGACCACCAGGACGATCGGACGGGCAAGGAGACGCATGGTCGTGTTGGTCCTTCTGATTCGGTGGTTCGAGCGCCTAACGTGTCGTCATGGCGCGGGCCGGACGGGCAGCTCCAGCGTGAACGTCGCTCCCTGCCCCGGCACGCTCTTCACCCGCAGGTTACCGCCCATCGCGTGCGCGAGGTCGCGGCTGATCGCGAGCCCGAGGCCCACGCCCTCGTGCCCGCTGGCGAGCGTGCGCCCGAGCTGGACGAACGGCTCGAAGATGTCGGCCTGCCGCTCCACGGGAATACCCGGGCCCGAATCCGCCACGGTGATGACCGACCGCCCCTCCTGCGCCTTACACGATACCTCGATGCGGCCGCCCGACGGCGTGAACTTCACGGCGTTCGAGAGCAGGTTCAGCACGATCTGCTCGGCCTTCCCGCGGTCGACGAATGCGAGGATGTCGTGCTCGCATGGCCCGTGGACGATCTGGAGGCCTTTCGTCGCCGCTTGAGGCTCTACCATGGGCAGCACGGCATCGACGATGCTGTGCACGCGAACCGAGGCCATCTCATAGCGAAGCTGGCCGGCCTCGATCCGCCCGTAGTTCAGCAGATCGTTGATGATCCGCAGGAGGTGCTCCTGGCTGGAGCGGATCCGATTGAGGTATTCACTCTGCTGCGCGGTGACAGTGCCCCCGATGCCCATCGTGAGCAGGTCGATGTAGCCCATCGTCCCGTTGATGGGCGTGCGCAGCTCGTGCGACATGGCCGTCAGAAACTCGCTCTTGGTCCGGCTCGCGGCCTCCGCCTCTGCGAGGCGGCGCGCGTCGGCAATCGCGCGTTCCTGCGCGGCCTGCCGCTCCGTGAGGTCGCGCGTCACCTTCGCGAAGCCCAGGAGAGCCCCGTCTGCCCCATGGATGGCGGCGATCAGCACGTTCGCCCAGAACGTGGTGCCGTCCTTCCGAACGCGCCAACCCTCTTCCTCGAATCGCCCGACGCGCTTCGCGATCTCCAGCTCCCACGCCGGCTTGCCTGACGCGACGTCCGCCCCCGGATAGAACGTAGAGAAATGCCGGCCGATGATCTCGTCAGGTCGATAAAGCTTCAACCGCTGCGCGCCTTCGTTCCAGCTCATGACCCGCCCATCCGGGTCGAGCATGAAGATGGCGTAGTCCTTCACGCTCTGGACGATCAGACGAAACCGCTCCTCGCTCTCGCGCACGGTCTGCTCGGCGCGACGCCGGTCGGTGAGGTCGCGAGTGACCTTGGCGAACCCGACGAGTGCGCCGCTGTTGTCGCGAAGGGCCGTGATGATCACGTTCGCCCAGAACGTGGTGCCGTCCTTCCGAACGCGCCATCCCTCATCCTCGACGCGCCCATCACGCGTCGCCACGTCGAGCTCGTGCGCCGGCTTGCCGGCGACGATGTCGGCAGGCGGGTAGAACACCGAGAAATGACGACCGAGGATCTCGGACCGTGTGTAGCCCTTGAGGTGCTCCGCGCCCGGATTCCAACTGATGATGTGGCCCGTCGCGTCCAGCATGAAGATGGCGTAGTCGCGAATGGTTTCGACGAGCAGGCGGTAATAGGCCGCGTCCAGATCGCCCACGATGGCCGCACGCGTCACGAAACCGTGCGCGGCCTCTGGCTCCGACCCAACTTCGGCCGTGGATGGAAACGTTCTGGATTTGTCTGGGTGCATTGGCGTTGCCTCGCGTGGAACACTAGAGGCGGGGGGAGCACACTGCAATTACGGCTGAGCCGTTGGGATTCCCACTCTCGAGCGATAGGACGTGTCGCCTCCTCAGACGGCACGCGGCTGTCATACCCGGCCCTTCCTGTTGACAGCTAAAGGAACACCACTCATCTTCCCTCGACAGCTACAGAAACACGTTCACGGAGCTGCCGTGGCCGCACGCTCGCAATCGGATGCCCTCCGGGGCTCGCTCGACCTGCTCGTTCTCAAGACGCTCTCCCTCGCGCCGATGCACGGCTGGGGCATCAGCCTGCGCATCCAGCAGATCTCGGAAGGCGTGCTCGATGTGAACCAGGGCTCGCTCTACCCCGCCCTGCAGCGCCTCGAGAAGGAAGGGCTCATCACGAGCGAATGGGGAACGACCGACAACAATCGACGCGCGCGGTACTACCGACTGACCGCCGCCGGCCGTCGCACGCTCGACGCGGAGCTCGAGAGCTGGCGTCG
>Ga0105249_10001811_pt1 | contig 18596 bp, 2 predicted proteins | sample KBSS44metaG_FD_81522 | JGI IMG/M metagenome (GOLD analysis project Ga0105249, IMG submission 81522) | Switchgrass rhizosphere microbial communities from Kellogg Biological Station, Michigan, USA - KBS S4-4 metaG | ecosystem: Host-associated > Plants > Roots > Rhizosphere > Soil | place...
GTGCTTACATCATCACTGCTATGCATCGCCATTGTTCTTGCACGAACTCTTTCTAATCCTGCTTCTATCAGTGCCTCTCTCGCCCGTGCTTCAGCTTTTTTCAGATCCTGGTATCGCCGGAATGTAAGAGAGAAAACAGAAGTAAATCTTTTCATTACCTGCTGGTCTTCTTCCGAATGAGGTTTAAGTGAATTGGTCCATACGGCACCTTCAGCAAAAAAATATACCTGGAAATGAACATCGGGAAATTGCTGAATGCTTTGTGGCAAATAACCCTGTACAGCGGTTAGTATCCTAACATAATCCTCTTTTTCTTTGTTGGCAAGGTAATAATGCAGAAATTCATTTTTTGCTTCCCATTCTTTATACATCTGCTGCCAAAATGGGTGATCATCCACATTAAATGTACCGACAGCTTTTACCACTTTTCCTTCGGCTAAATTATTCACAGACCAAACGTCCTGGGTTCTGTTAGTTTTGATATTAGTAATACCGCCGCGGAAGTTCTCTATCCCTAACTTTTCAAGTTCAGTGAACATAGTAGCTGTAGCAACACTTACATCATCACTGCTATGCATTGCCATTGTTCTGGAACGAACTCTTTCTAATCCCGCTTCTATCTGTGCTTCTCTTGCATTGGCTTCCGCTTTTTGCAGATCAAGAAAACGTTTATAAGTAAGATCAAATACACCTGCAAATCGTTTCATCACTGTTTTTGCTTCTGTAGGAAATTCTGTTTCCCGAAAAGCAAATAATCCACCTGCCCCATAGGGTGTCGTATGACAATATTGTTTTTTGAATTCAGTTTCAGCAGTAATTATTTGTGATTCCGGCAACTGGAAATTAGCAGCTTTCACTGCCTTATAATACTGAGCAAGGTCATCACCCTCGAGCAAATAAGAAAAATCTTCTTTCTTCAACCATGCCTCAAATGCTCCTTGCAACAATGGATGAATATCGAATGATTCATCTCCTGAAACCTGCACAGCCGAACCATGATCAGTTATTGTAGTTACCCAGATATCCCCGGTCCTTTTTTCTTTATCAAGAATACTAATGCCACAACGCAATACGCCCAGCTCTAATTTGTCCAGTTCATCGAATACCGTAGCAACAGCAGAATTCAGGTCTTCACTTTTATGCATAGCCATTGCTTTTGCACGAACTCTTTCCAGTGACGCTTCGATCTTTGCTTCTCTTGCCTGCGCTTCTGCTTTTTGTAAATCAAGAAAACGGTTATAGGTAAGATTTACAACAGATGCGAAACGCTTCATTATTTTTTTGTCTTCTGCAGTAAAGGGCTTATCTCTGAACGAATACAAACCCCCGGCGCTAAACATTGCAGCATAGTAATACTGGGGTTGTAACTCATCGTCTGAAAAAACTAATTGTGATTTAGGCAGCTTCAATTCACTTGCATCCATTGCTCTGTAGTAGTCAATCAGATCCTGCCCTTGTAAAACATAATCCAGATCTTCCTGCTTTTGCCAGTACTCATAAATAAGCATCATCAGCGGATGTGTGTCAAAGCTTTCATCAGCAGAGATCTGGACAGCAAGTCCATTGTCAGAAACTGAAGTGGTCCACACCGAACCTGTTCTTGAATGTTTATTAAGAATCCCTATTCCGCATCTTAGTACATCCAGGTTTAACTTCTGAAATTCTTCGAACATAATTGTTACTGCCCCATGTAAATCATCACTCTTGTGCATAGCCATTGCTTTTGCACGAACTCTTTCCAGCGACGCTTCGATCTTTGCCTCCCTTGCCTGTGCTTCGGCTTTTAATAAGTCAAGATAACGTCTGTAGGTTTGTCCGAATACTCCTGCAAAGCGTTTAAATATTTGAGTTGTCTCAGCTACTAATGGCGCCTGGGAAAAAACAAAAAGCGATCCTTCAGGGAACATGAATGCCGTGTTCGATTGCCGGTAAGGCAGTGATTCTATATCATAACGAATTGGATAATCCGGAGAATTGTTAATGGCCCTGAAGTAATCTTTCAGATCTTCTCCTATCAATTCATATGTAGTAACCGGCACCTTGTTTTTCCATGCATCATATACCATCAAAAACAATGGATGGATACTCATATCCAGTTTGCCAATGATCAGCTTAACGCTTCCATCTTCTTTGGATGATGCTGTCCATACTTCCATTGTTTTCGATTCATCAATAATTGCAATTCCACAACGAACAGTTTCGACACCCAGCTTTACTAGTTCATCCAGCATCGTTGCAACTGTATCTCCCACATCCTCGCTATTATGCATCGCCATTGTTTTACTTCTCACTCTTTCCAATGAAGCTTCGATCTTTGCTTCCTTAGCTTGTGCTTCAGCTTGCTGTAAGTCTTTATATCGTTTATATGTAAGACTGATCACCGATGTAAATCTGCGATATATTGCCAGGTCATTTTCCGATAATTCTGTTTCAGTCCATGCATACACATCGCCTTCTTTGAACATAAAGTAGTAACCGAATTGAACTTCGTCATGTGAATAGTCAGGGTAAGAAATCTGAGGCTTTAATACCTGGTAATACTCTTTGATCTGATTCCCTCTCAAAACTGCATGATATTCTTTTTGTATCAACCAGTTTTCAAAAACACCATCCAATACAGGATGTCCTGCCATTTTTATTTTGCCGATAATCTCAATTGAATCTCCCCGTTCAGTTGTGTTCATAGTAGTAAGTTCAGCAAATCGTGTCTCTTTATCCATTAAAGCCACTCCACATCTTATGGGTATAACACTTAATGATTTCAGCTCACGATAAAAGACTCCTATTGTTTCTGCTAAATCCCTTGAACTATGCATTGCCATCGCTTTTGCACGGACTCTTTCCAACGCCGCTTCGATCCGTGCTTCTCTGGCTTGTGCTTCTGCTTTTTGAAGATCGAGGTAACGCCTATAGGTTTGTCCAAATACTCCGGCAAAGCGTTTGAATATTTGCGAAGATTCCGCTGACAATTGATCTAATGAAAAAGAAAACAGGCACCCTTCATTAAAACCAAATTCATCATGAAACATGCGTGATGGGAGGGAAGCAATATCATAGTTGGCCTGGTAGCCAGCATAATTATTGATCACATTGAAATAGGCAATAAGATCATCGTCTTTTAATTCATACGAAAAGCTATCCCGTTTGTCCTTCCAACTCTCATAGCCACCTGTCAGCAGCGGATGTAATTTCATATCCATATGACCAACGAACAGCTCAATCTTTCCGGTTTCATTAGGTTTTGCTGTCCATAATTCCATTTGGTATCCTTCGTGTAAAATGCCTACTCCACAACGCAGCGTTTGAATACCAAGTTTTACTAATTCATCAAACATGGTGGCAACAGTATCACCCACGTCCTGGCTATTGTGCATCGCCATTGTTTTGCTTCTCACTCTTTCTAACGATGATTCTATTTGTGCATCTCTGGCCTGAGCTTCGGCTTTTTGCAAGTCGGAAAACCTCCGGTAAGCCAGGTCAAAAACTACAGCCGCCCTACTTTGCAGATAAGTGGCTTCCGCCGAAGGTTCCTGCTTTGAGATCATTAACAAGGCCCCACCCGAGAATTTGGAAAACCTGTAATAGCGTTTTTCATGCATACTGTTTTTCTCACGCATCGAGTTAACAACCTCGGGGGCTAAGGTGAAGAGTACATCATACCATTCTTGTTGTTGTGATCCGCTTAATTCTATGGTGTATTCCTTTAAGTCGCTGTAAAATTTTGTCAACCATTCCCGGACAAATTCACAAGAGTTTTTTGGAATGGCCATATGACCAAATGTTAATTCTCTTTTAGCATCTGAGCCTATTGTGACGGCACGCCAGGAAAGAATATTGTCGGAGTCTTCTTCATAAAGATGCACGGCAGACGCCTCTAGTTCTGCTTGGCCTAATAACGCCATTTGTTCCCGCATCACTTTTGCTACTTCCATCAATTCATCAGACTTGTGCATAGCTAGTGCACGGGCCCTTATTCTTTCCAGTGCGATCTCTATTCTGGCTTCATTAGCCTGTGCTTCTGCTTTTTGCAGATCAAGGAAACGGATATAAGCTTGTTCAAAAACTTTTGAAAATCTTTTTAGTATTTCAGCTTCTCCTTCAGTAAGCAATTTGCTGCTGTACCTGTTAACCTGTACTCCTGTATGTTTTGAAAATGCAATTGCTACCATGATTCCCGGAGCATTCAAAATAAATTGCTTTCTTTCTTCAGTTAAAAATTTAAAATCAGTGTTGTTGAAAGCATAATCGAACCATTCATTTTTTTCTTCGAAAGAATAAGCAGTAGTAGAAAAATCTGTTCCGCTTTCCCTTGCAGCTGTTATATCTCTTGTAAGCGACAGATCTAAATATGGCATATGAAAGCTTGCCACACGTTTTTGAAACGGGCTTGCGATCCAATAATCATAATCTCTTGTACCTTCTTTGAAAATGGCAATGTTGGCAGAATCCATTTCAATATTCAGATCTTGCAATCTTTCAAATACTGTATTCACAACTTCCTGCAGCTCGTCACTTTTATGCATGGCGAGAGAACGGGATCGAACTTTTTCCAGTGCCGCTTCGATCTGTCCCTCTCTTACCTGTGCTTCGGCTTTTTGTAAATCAAGAAAGCGAGTATAGGTTTGTTCAAAAACTTTGGCTAATCGTTTAAAAATGGAATGTTCTTGCGAACAATGCTCCTTCGTAAGGAATACAAAAAAACCATAAGTAAAGTAGGCAAAATGAAATACAAGAGAATCAGGCGCAACTAAATTATCAAAAATGCTCCGGTCTGGAACAAGAGTGATCATGTACTCAAAATGTTCTTTTAAAGCTTCCCCTTCTAATTTTTCCACCATTAATGTGTTTCCTTCTTTCCAACCTGAATACATTCTAACAGAGAGCGGGTCCTGTGAATGATCATATATTACCTTTGGCATATATCCTCCAACCGGGTCTCCCATCCAGGCTTCAGAGATAGGCTCATCAATATGGCAGATGTGGATCCCAAAAGCATACAATGGGATCTCTAATGCCTTTATCTGTTGTATTATTAGAGTATTTGTTTCATTCAATTCATCGCTTTTTTGCATAGCCATTGTCCGTGCACGAACTCTTTCCAAAGCAGTTTCAATTTTTGCTTCTCTTGCCTGTGCTTCTGCTTGTTTCAGATCATTGAAACGTGTATAAGTAAGATCAAAAACTTTTGCAAAACGAAGCAGTATATCAAAATGTTCATCTGATAATGGCTCAAGGCTGGCAAGATTAAGACAGCCATAATTATTAAATGATGCTGATAGGTATACCTTGTTATTGGCTTTCATTCCTGCTATCACAAAATCCGGCAATAGGGAAAGTTCAGTTTCATTAAACAAAACTTTATCTGTTCTTATTTTGTCTTCACCTTCCAGGATATATTGCCATTTTAATGATCGTTCATGCCAGCCTCTTAAATATTCATTGAAAAAAGGGAGGTCGGCATACTTAACAAAAAAATTCATCGGCATGGAAGGAGCTTCAGAATTTGCCATCCACCAACGAACTCCTTTTTCATTGCCCTCATAGATCAAGATCACACATCTTGTAAGTACAAGATCAAGTTTTGTTAACTCGGTAAATACGGTTCCGATCAGTTCATTTAATTCTTCTGAAGTTTGCATCGCCATCGCCCTGCTTCTTACTCTTTCAAGTGATACTTCGATCTGTGCTTCTCTTGCCTGTGCTTCTGCTTTTTGAAGATCGAGAAAACGGGTATAGGCCTGGCCAAATGCTTTTGCAAATTTTCTAAAGATCGCATGTTGTTCATCAGTAAATGATCGGTTATCAAATTTTCCAATAGAAAGCCATGTATCCTTTAATGCTAAATTGGAAGTAGTGTAGCCAGGTTTTGCATATTGAATAACTTTATATTCATCCGGTACATCCTTAAAAACAGTTTTAGTAAAAAAGTGATCAAGCCAACGGTCTTTATCATCTTTGCCGAAAGCGATTATGAAAAAATCATTGCCGGTTCTGCGATATTCATCAATCTCTTCACCCGCTTTAATAAATACCGGGTGGTCAAAGTATGGAATAAATACCCTGGCAGACATGGGATCAGCACCGGGAATAACAGCAAAATTCCAAATGTCAATACCCTTAGCAACCTCCAATCCATTTGCTCCAAAGTTGACCCATTCAATATCAAAACCAAGATGTACAAATTGCTGGCCTATTACATTGATCAATTCTACAAACTCTGATGGCTTTTGCATCGCCATTGTTTTTGCACGAACTCTTTCTAATGCAAGTTCGATCTCAGCTTCTCTTGCCTGGGCTTCTGCTTTTGCTACATCTGCATAACGGCGATAAGCAAGGTCAAATACTTTTTTGAAACGCTTCAGCAAACTCATCTCTTCATCGTTCAGCGGCGCGTAAGCGCAAAATCCTAAACCACCCGGCCCAATAGAATAGTAATAATAATTGAGTGAGGTAGCTGCATCAAGTTTTGGTGCCGGTCGCTGTATTAAACTTTTTAAATACTTGCGCCACTCATCCAGCTCGGTACCCCTTACCGATACATTTATAAATTCAGCTTTGTTCTGCCGCATCTTTATCGCTAATGATTTGATAAGCGGATGACTATCGTAGTAAAGTTCACCAACATAAAACTTCCCGTTTGTGTAATAGTCATAGCTCATATAAGAGCCCTTATCATCATTGGCTATTGCGATCTGGGTATTTCGGATATTTTGAAAGCCTAATGTTTGCAATTCGGTCAATAAGGTCTTGCATACTTCGATCAGTTCTTCTGACCGGTGCATTGTCATCACCTGTGCCCGAACCCGCTCAAGTGAAGTTTCAATTTCCAGCTCCCGGTTCTTGTTTTCTAATTCAATAGTGCGCCGCTTTACCGCATCACGCAATTGAATATTTTCAGCTTTTATCTTTTCTGTATTTACCTGTTCTCCTCCTTCTGTTTTTGAATCAGGAAAAGATCCATGCTGGTGGATCACTTTCCATTTATTGTTTTTCTTATGAAACAGGCTTGATATCCGTGCCGGACCATAAAAGGTCCATTGATTATCTATGAGTAAATAAAAATCTAATTCTTCATTAACAATAAATCCGTTGTCAGCAGGCATCACGCTGATCTTTCTGTTTCGCATTTCGGCCTTGCCTGTTATCTGTTCGGAAGTTGCTTTATAATATTTAACAGCAGATTTTTTATTCGTGAATACTTCCGCTGCGGCTGAACCAATTATATAACAGTTTTCATCCAGAATGGACGCAAAGGTTCGCATATCCCCTTTGAGATAAGCGTCCCAAATTGTATGATACGCTTTCAGAACTTCCGCTTCCAGCTTTTTGGTCAGTTTCATTTTTAATTGTTAGCGGGTAAAAAAATGATAAACTCGGATCCTTCTCCTTCATTCGTTTCTACTTTCAGCTCTCCGTTATGTGCTTTTACAATATCATAACTCAATGATAAACCTAAACCTGTTCCCTGCCCTGTTGGTTTTGTTGTAAAGAATGGTTGAAATATTTTATCCAGTACTTTTTGCGGAATGCCATTACCATTATCCACAACTCTTATTTCCACTTTACCATTTATTCTTTTTGTTGTGACAGTAACGGTCGGTTCATACCCTTCAGCATTTTGCTTTTTCTTTTCTGTCACCGCATAAAATGCGTTGGTAATTAAATTGAGAACAGAGCGACCAACATCCTGCGGCACAATATTTATTTTACCGATCGTTTCATCATAATCGGTTTTCATCGTTGCATTAAACGATTTGTCTTTTGCACGAAGGCCATGATAAGCCAATCTTAAATATTCATCTGCTAAAACATTTATATCTGCCGGCTCTTTTACACCACTACTGCTTCTTGAATGTTGCAGCATGCCTTTAACGATCGCATCAGCTCTTTTACCATGATGATTTATTTTTTCTTCGTTATCACTAACATCTTTTGCAAGTGCCTTTACTTCTTCCAGGTTTCCTTTTTCAATTTCTTCATTCATTTCAGCAAGCAATTCTTTATTCACTTCGGAAAAATTATTGACGAAGTTCAACGGGTTCTGTATCTCATGTGCAATGCCTGCCGTAAGTTCTCCCAACGAAGCCATTTTTTCTGATTGCACCAACTGTGCCTGTGTCTGTTTCAGGTCAAACAATGTATTCTCGATCTGTTCTTTGGCTAATTCCAGTTTACTAAAATCTTCATAACGTGCATAAGCAATAGCAAATGCATCGGCAAGGTTTTGTACTAATTGCAATTCATCATCATTTAATGGTGTTTCATTGCCTACATACAAAATGCCTTGCAGGAAAGGAAGTAAATGCAAATAGAGATCCTTCGGTCGGTTTTCCGTAAGATAAGCATTGGTAGATGAGACGGCGCCCTGTTCTACGAGGTGTTTGGTTTGCTCTATAAATGTTGCTTCATCCCAATGGGTTTTATACATTTCTTTTCTGCGCCAATAAGGCAACGCTTCTGTTATAATTGACACCGTGGAAAAAGCTGAAGTGAAAGATGCATTTGCTTTTCCATCAGGCGTAGATAAAAAAGTATGTACCTGTTGCTGTTCTTCATCAATAATAAAAACACCACAGCGTATAAAAGGAACACCAAGTGTTTTTAATTCATTCCAAACTAATGGTGTGATCCTTTCAAGATCACTTGTTGTACGCATGGAAGCTATTTCTGCACGGATCCTGTCAACCGATGCCTGCTTTATAGCTTCTCTTGCCTGTGCTTCGGCTTTTTGCAGGTCAAGAAATCTCGTATAGGTTTGGTTAAAAACTTTTGCGAAGCGTTTGAAGATATCGTGCATTTCAGGGAAATGCTCATAAGTAATGAATATAAGATTGCCGTGAGAAAAATTAGCAAGATGATCAATTTGAAAAGCGGGAATAACCTCGCCTGCATCTAACCGGCTTTGCAGGTATTCTCCTATTACTGGAAGTGAGCACATATACCTGTAATGGTCCGCTTGTTCCTCACCTGTTTTCTCATATATATAAAGTTCATCGCCTCTCTTTCTTGATTCATTGAAAGAAATAAAAACAGGATGTTCCGTTAAAGGGATCTTGCAAGGCGGAAGTATTTCTCCACCAGGACCGCCCGGATACCATGTAAATTCTTTATCATCAATTTCAAAAATGCTGAATCCGCAAGTCCATTGTGGCACGCCTAATGCTTTCACCTGTTGGAAAAGAACAGTGGCCACTTCAGCCAGTTCTGCACTTCGCTGCATGGCCATAGTTCTTGAACGAACTTTTTCCAATGCTGCTTCGATCTTTGCTTCTCTCGTCTGTGCCTCTGCTTTTTGAAGATCGAGGAAACGAGTATATGATTGTTCGAAAACTTTTGCAAATCGTTTTAAGATCTGAAAGTCTTCGTTTGTAGTAATTTGTCCTGACCAGCTATCAAAAGCCAGCACTGAATTTTTTTCAGCTGCCAGGGATACGGTCCAACTTTTTGCTTTAAGTTGAGAAATTTTTGTGGCTTCAGGAATAATTGATGCATTGTACCTGCCGACATAACGGAAGTAGTCATCCTTTGAATTGCCGGTATAAGATCTATTAAAAATATGCTCTCCTTTTTCTATTGCATTCCATAAATCTTTTAAGATAGGATTGTCTGCAATATCCTGATCATATGGCAGATTGATTTTAACCGTTAAATGATTTGTAGCGATCCACAACCGGATATTCCGTGTTGTTCTTTCAAAAGTAAAGATGAGGGCACCATCAAAAGAAAGACCTAGATCTACCAGTCTTTCGGATATGGTCAAAACCACTTGCTCCAACTCATCTGAATGATGCATTGCCAATGATCTGGAACGAACTTTTTCCAATGCTGCTTCTATTTTTGCTTCTCTTACCTGTGCTTCGGCTTGTTTTAAATCACTGAAACGGATATAGGTTTGCTCAAATACTGTTGCAAATCTATTTAGCAGATCAAAGGTTTCGCCTGATATTGTTTTATCAGAAGAAAAGGACAACCATCCTTTTGAAAAGAAAATGATATTAACAATCCACTGGTCTTCAGGAAAATTTACTTTGGTTTCAAAAAAACTATTGCGATGTTCATTATAGTTTTTTAATTCCTGCCCTTCAAACTCCAATTTCAGGGATTTACTTTTTGCTTTCCATGCAGCAACCGCTTTAGCCATCACATACGGGTCATCAATCGGAACATTTAGGGTATGTGGCAAATGGTGGCCCTGAACTGTTGTAGACAACTCAACAAATCCTGCCTCCTCATTAACGATTCCAATAGAATTTTGTACAGCCGTCAACCCCAATTCTTTTACTTGTTGAAAAAGCAAGTATGAAGTTTCAGGAAGTTCATCACTTTTTTGCATGGCCATTGTTCTTGCACGAACTCTTTCCAATGCCAGTTGAATCTGAGATTCTCTTGCTTGTGCTTCCGCTTTTTGCAGATCAAGAAATCTTGTATAGGTCTGTTCGAAAACTTTACCAAAACGTTTAAAGATATCCCACATTTCAGGACATGGTTCGTAAGTAATGAACATCAGGAAGCCCTGAGGAAAAAAAGTACAATGTGTAATTTGAAATGTTGGCATTTGAAATCCTATATCTTCAATGGCTCCTAAAGCTTTTGCTGCACCGGGAAGACTGAACATATACTTGTAAGTTTCCTCCAATTCTTTCCCGCTTGATTCCATTACAAAGAATTCTTCTCCCCTTTTATAAGCTTCATATATTTTTATAAAGAAAGGATCTTCTGTAACCGGAATATTAAACGGAACCCCCATGCTGCCATCCGGTTTACTCATCCAGGAATTAATAGAGAGTTCGTCCGGTTGAAAAATAATAAATCCGCTGGACCATGAGTTAGTTCCTAAATCTGCTATCTGAGTAAATAATAAAGACGCAGCTTCAGCCAGTTCATCACTTTTTTGCATTGCCATTGTTCTTGCACGCACTCTTTCCAACGCAAGTTCAATTCGAGCTTCCCTGGCCTGTGCTTCAGCGAGCACGATATCCATATAGCGTTGATAGGACAAACTGAAAACATTTCTGAATCGCTTCAACAGTTCAAGCTGATTGGCGTCAATGTTTCCAAAGGTGGAGATTCCGATAGAACCTTTTCTGATCGAAAAGAAATAATAATGCAGCGTAGAAGAACTCGTCACCCGGGGATCATCTTGCTGTCCGCTTTTTCTCCGAAATTCTTTCCAGCCCTCTAATTCCTGGCCGGTAAAAACAGTTTCAGAGAAAGCATCTTCTCCGCTCCTGATCTCTCTGATTTGTTTTTCAATAAAGGGATGGATATCGTAGGGTACGAATGAAATAGTCTTCCCCATGACATCTGAATAATCGTAGTTCAATTTCCTTTTTTTCTCATCATCATAAATATCGATGATAGCATTCCTGATATTGGTAAAGCCCAGTTTGCCCAGTTCATGAAATAAGACTTCACACACATTGAGCAGGTCATCTGAGATGTGCATGCTCATCGCAACCGCCCTTACCTTCTCGAGTGCAGCTTCTATATGGGCTTCTCGGGTTTGTGCTTCCGCTTGTTTCAAATCATTGAAACGTGTATAGGTTAGATCAAAAACTTTTCCGAAGCGGCTAAGTATATTAAGATTAGCATCTGATAATGGAACATCTCCTACAGTTTGTAACCCTCCGAAATTGCTGAACGAAAAAGAGACAACATATTTTTCCATGGCCCTTGATGCTGCCTGTGCGGCTTCAGGTGTTCTCTTAAATTTTGTTTCACTAAATAAATAATCATCATATATCTTTTTCTCGCTGCCTTCGAGAGTATACACATATTTTGTTTTTCTTTCCTTCCATCCTTTCATCATGGCATGGTGAAAAGGATAATCTTCAAACAACATGTGATAAGATTCCGGCGCCTTATTTATATCGGGGTTAGCTGCCCAAACGGTATTTGACATTAAACTTTCATCTATGATATTAATGATGCACCATGTCAGTGCAAAATCAAGTTTGGTTAATTCTTTAAAAACGGTATCCACTAATTCAGACAACTCATCAGACTTTTGCATAGCCATAGCTCTTGCTCTTACTCTTTCCAATCCTAACTCTATTTGTGCTTCTCTTGTCTGGGCTTCTGCTTTTTGCAGATCAAGAAAACGACGATATAGCAAACCAAACACCCGGGCAAACCGTAACATGATGTTTGATGATTCTTCGCTCAGTGATTCTTGTGTAATGACATTAAGGCTGCCTTCAGGGAAAAAGAATCCATTTAAACATTCCTTTGAATGATAAACCTGTTGAGGTGGTAGCGATAGATAAGCCGATAAGGTTTCGTAATAATTCCGAACAGCATCTCCTGTTAATTCAAAAGAAAAAGAGGATTTTTTTTGTTTCCATCTGGTAAACCATTTCTGGAAAGCGGGGTGGGCAGATGCATGTACTGAACCAATGACCCTTGTTTCTATTTTTTTATCCGACTCTGTTGTTAGCCATAATTCCGCAGTATCATTTTCTCCATTAAAAATTCCCACACCGCTACGAATGGTTTCTATACCCAAATTTTTTAATTCATGAAACAGAACCGATGATGTTTCTGATAGCTCATCACTTTTTTGCATCGCCATTGTTCTTGCACGAACTCTTTCCAATCCTAATTCTATCTGTGATTCTCTCGCCTGTGCTTCCGCTTTTTGCAGATCAAGAAAACGTGTATACGTCTGTTCAAATACATCTGCAAATCTTTCATAAAGCCCGACGTTGGCCGGTGTGTTCGGGTCTGCATTGATAATCCCTAAAATACCTTTTGAGAAAAACACAAAATTCTCTACCCTTCTTTCACCAAAACTTTCCCGCTTCAGCCGTGAACTCCTGCCTTTCAAAAATTGGAAATAACTCTCCAATTCTTCACCCCGAAGATCTATAACTATTGATTTTTTTTGTTGTCGCCATGCCTCGTAAACTTTCTGCATGAGTATGGGTTCATCAATTGGGAATTTCTGCATCCTTTCCATTTGACTCCCGTCTGGCCGGGTGGCCCATACGTCAACGACACGTTCTTCTTCATTCATCACCCCAATGATTGTGCGTTCAATATTTTCACCCAACTGGTTGAGCTGATCAAATAGTACGACGGCTGTTTCCATTAATTCATCGCTTCGCTGCATGGCCATTGTTCTTGCACGAACTCTTTCTAATGCTAATTGAATTTGTGATTCTCTTGCCTGTGCTTCTGCTTTTTTGAGATCTAAAAACCTTCGGTAAGCCAGGTCAAAAACGAGAGCAGCTCTTCTTTGCAAATAGATGGATTCCTCTGATGGTCGTTGTCTCGAAACCATTAACAGCGCACCGCCGGAGAACTTGGAAAACTGATGATAGCGTTTTTCATGAATACTTTTATTTTGACGCATTGCATTGATGACATCGGGGGCGAATTTGAAAAGTACATCATACCATTCTTTTTGTTTTGCGCCGCTTATTTCAATTGTATATTCAATGGAGTTGCTGTAATAATTCGTAAGCCACTCTTGTACAAATTCACAGGAATTTTTTGGAATGGCAATATAGCCATATGTTATTTCACTACCTGTACCTGATCTGAATGCACGCCATGAAAGAATATGGTAAGGATCTTCTTCATAAAGATGAACTACTGATGTTTCCAGATCCGGTTGTCCTAACAATGACAATTGCTCCCGAAGCACTTTAGCAACTTCCATCAGTTCATTGGAGCTATGCATAGCCAGGGCTCGTGCCCTGATTCTTTCTAATGCTGTTTCAATCCTGGCTTCTCTTGCCTGTGCTTCGGCTTTTTGGAGATCAAGGAAACGGGTATAAGCTTGTTCAAATACATTTGCAAACCGTTGCAGCATGGCATTCTCTTTTGCAGAAAAAGGAATGCCTTCGTAATTAGCAACACTTAACCAGAGATTTTTCAACAGGAATACAGAGCGGGCAAATCCTCTACAATTCAATACATACTGTTTCCTTGCCTCCGGGATATTTTTTGCCTCTGTATTTTCAAAGAAGTATTTGAAAAAACTATTTTTTTCCTCAAGGGTATAGTTTCTTTCGAAAAATTTTTCCTTCTTTTGATCTGCTTCACTTACGTCTTTAAAAATTGCATGATCATAATATGGGACGTGTACCTGAGCAGGATATGGTTGATCAGGAGTAGATATCCATAGGTTCCAACTGGCATCTTCATGAACTTTAGCAAAACTTGCCGTATCAAATTTTAATCCCAATGATAATAACTGATCTGAAAGAACTCTTACTACATCCTGCAGATCATTGCTTTGATGCATGGCCATTGAACGGCTCCTCACTCTTTCCAATGCAGCTTCTATCTGTGCTTCTCTTACCTGTGCTTCGGCTTTTGCAATATCAATGTATCGTTGATATGATAGATTAAAAACATTTCTGAACCTTTCGAGAATTTTGATCTGTTCATTGGAAGCAGGTTTAAAAGTTGAAATGCTTAACCCTCCCATTCCGATAGAATAAGAATAATAGTAAACCGCTTTTGCTTTATTCAGTTTTGGATCAGGTAAATGGCCAACTTCTTCTCTATATTTTCTCCATGCCTTTATTTCCTTTTCAGTAATGACAACTTCAGCAAAAGCATCATTGGCTTTTTTTAGTTGATCAACCCAGCTCCGTACTTTCGGGTTACTTTTATAATCTACTTCTACAACACCGGTAACACCATAATCAGAATAATAATAGCTAATAAGCGTTTCTTTTGCATCACTAATAATAATGATCTCTGTATTGCGGAGCTCGGTGAACCCGAGTGATTTTAATTCCGCAAATAGTGTTTCGCCTATACCCGGTAAATCTTCCGGCTTCCTCATGCTCATTGCTACTGCACGTAATCTTTCCAATGCAGTTTCAATTTCGAGTTCACGGTTTTTATTTTCCAGTTCAATGGTGCGTCTTTTTATTGCTTCACGTAGCTCAAGGTTTTCTTTTGAAATTTTTTCCAGGCCAATTGTTTCACCCTGTGTCGCTTTTGCATCAGGAAATGAGAAATGTTGTTGTATCAGTTTCCAGCCCTGTGATTTTTTTTGCATCCATGTTGACACTCTTGTTTTAGCATAGAATGTCCATTTATTTTCGATCAATGCATACGCATCAAACTGCTCAGTGATCAGTATTAATCCGTTAATTGATTCAATTTTTATTTTACTTTTTCTTCTTTCAATATTTCCTGCCACCTGGTCAGCAGTATCTTTTAAAAATTTTATAGCTTCTTTCTTATTAAAAAAAACTTCGCCGTCAGTTGTACCGATCAGCCTGTATTCAGTATCAAGCGTGGCTGCATAGATCTCAATATCCACATTGAGTAATCCACCCCAAAAGGCTTCATACACATCCATCATCTCTGCTTCAAGTTTTTTGGTGAGTTTCATTTTTCGTTGTTAACCGGTATGCTAATGATAAACACAGTTCCTTCTCCTTCCTTTGTTTCCACCTTTAATTCACCACCATGTCCTTTTGTGATTATATCATAGCTTAACGATAAACCGAGACCTGTTCCTTGTCCCGCTGGTTTGGTGGTAAAGAATGGCTGAAATATTTTATCCAAAACTTTTTGTGGAATACCATTGCCGTTGTCGCTGACACTGATCTCCACTTTATCTCCCCCTTTTTTTGTGCTAACGGTAACTATTGGTTCGTAGTTATCTCCTTGCTGTTGCTTTTTTTCAGTTACAACATAAAAAGCATTGGTGATCAAATTCAGGATCACACGGCCGATATCCTGCTGTATCACATTTATTTTTGGAATTGAATTATCGAAATCAGATTTCACATCAACATTAAAAGATTTCTCTTTTGCCTTCATACCATGATAAGCAAGCCGCAGATACTCATCTGCCAATGCATTAATATCTGTCAATTCTTTTTTGCTGGTGCTGCTTCGTGAATGTTGCAGCATACTTTTCACAATTGCATCGGCTCGTTTACCATGAAAAATTATCTTTTCTTCATTCTCCTTTATATCTTTTGCTATGTCTATTGCCTGTTGCTTATTATCTTTTGCCAATTCTTCTTTTAACTCATCGATCAATTCTGCGTTTACTTCAGAAAAATTGTTTACAAAGTTCAATGGGTTTTGTATTTCATGTGCAATACCGGCAGTAAGTTCACCGAGTGAAGCCATTTTTTCCGATTGCACCAATTGACTTTGTGTTGTCTTCAACGTAACCAATGTAGATTCTAACTCATTCTTTTGCTGTGATAAAAGAATATTTGCTTTTTTTCTTTGAAGACTGTTTCGGTATAAAATAATTGCAATGAATAAGATGATGGCTAATCCTGTGATCAATCCCCACATTCTGAATTTTACACGTTCAGCAGCTTTTGCTGCGTCAACTTGTTCTTGTCTTCGTTGCTCTTCAAAATCTATATTTTGAAATTCCTGCGCATTCTTTGAATTGAAAAGACTGTCTTTTATTTTAATGATCAGTGACTGGTATTTTACTGTACTATCATTATTGCCTTTTATTTTATAATAATCTGCAAGCGCAGTATAAGAACGCATAAAAAGATCGGGAGAATTTAAATAATTAGCAACAGGCAATCCATTTTGAACAAAATACAGGATCGAATCGGTATACCCGGAATTTTTACTTAGTTCAGCCAGGGCAAGATCGCTTGCTACAATTCCGCGATAATAGAAATGCTCTTCGCTTTCAGCCAATCCTTTTCTGAAATATTCCTTTGCTTTGTCAGTATTCCCCTCGGCAACATACACTCTCCCGATATTCAATAAAATGCTTCCGATATACCTGTTATAATTTGCAAGGACAGCATGGTCGTAAGCTTTTTGTAAATAGTATAAAGCAGAATCCGGTTTTTTTAATGATAAGTATGTACGACCAAGTGTGGAATATGTAATACTTAGCATCCGTGAGTTATTAGTTTGTTCCCCTAACATCAATGACAGCCTGTAATAGGAAATAGCTTTTTCATAGATAAATGCATTTTGGTATACAATGCCAAGATATTGCTGTGTCCTGCTCAGTCTTGCGAGTCGCTGCATACGTGGTGACAGCGAACGGTCGGAAAACTCATCAATGGGTTCTATTGTTGACGGCAATAAATTTTCTTCACTGCGGGGATCTTCACCGATATCAATTGAAGAAAGGATGTTCTGTAATGCCCGTGGTTGATTGCCTTTATTCAATAATGCATATCCCATTTGATTCAATGAGACACTTTCTTCAAGCCTTAAATGCAATTTTTTTGTGATAGCCTGCATTTTTTCGGCATAGAAATAAGCACTGTCAGGATTGATCTCAGAATATATGTCAGCAGTTTTTCCGAAGAGGATCATACATGCAGTATCATTTTTACAGACGCTGATCTCATTTTTCAGGCTATCAATATATGATTGCTGCGCAACAATGAAGTTTGCAATAAAAAGATAAAACATGGTATGAATGATCCGCCTTGTCATTTGCATAAAAATCATTTCATGGGTAAACTTATTATGAATGCTGAACCCTCACCTTCTTTCGTTTCCACTTTTATTTCGCCATCATGTCCTTTTGTAATAATATCATAACTCAACGATAAACCCAGTCCCGTTCCTTGTCCTGTTGGCTTGGTAGTAAAAAAAGGTTGAAATATTTTATCCAATACTTTTTGCGGAATCCCATTTCCGTTATCCTTCACCCTGATCTCAACCTTATCATTTATTTTTTTTGTACTTACCATTACACTTGGCTCATACCCATTACTTACATTCTTTTTCTTTTCACTTACCGCATAAAAAGAATTATTTATCAAATTAAGTATCACTCTTCCTATTTCCTGCGGAACTATGTTTATTTTATTTATTGCCGGATCAAGATCGGTTTCAAATTTTGCATTAAAGAATTTATCCTTTGCTCTTAATCCATGATAAGCAAGCCGCAGATATTCTTCAGCCAATACATTTATATCTGTGAGTTCTTTCTGCCCGCTGTTGTTACGGCTATGTTGCAACATTCCTTTTACAATTGCATCCGCTCTTTTACCATGATGTAGAATTTTTTCTAAGTTTTCTTTTACATCAACCGCAATTGCTTTTGCTTCTTCTGCATTTCCTTTTTCAAGTTCAGCTTTCATTTCTTCCAGCAGCTCATTGCTAACATCAGAAAAATTATTTACAAAGTTCAGTGGGTTTTGAATTTCATGTGCAATGCCTGCTGTTAATTCACCAAGCGATGCCATTTTTTCTGTTTGGATCAATTGCTTTTGTGTGGCCTGTAATTCAGTCAATGCATCTTCCGCTCTTTTCTTTTCTTGTTTTAGTTTAATGAGATCGTTTCTTGCTTGTGTTAAATCTTTAAACCTTGAATAAGCCAATGAGAATACCGATGCTGCACGACCCAATAATTTCCAACTTTCTCCGGAAATATCACCGGGCGCAGCCGCCCCAATATAACCATGCGAAAATTTATACAGATGATAAGTACGATCAGGAATTGTTTCTCCATAAAAACCACTGAACACAGGTGAATGTTCGTAGCAGTAGTTGATCCATTCTTTTCGATTTATTCCCTGCATCACGATGGAAGTTTGTTTTTCTCCCGATCCATAGAATTTTTTCATTTCTCTTCCTACCCATGTATCATCCAAATTCAAAACAAAATGATCCGA
>Ga0105249_10001822_pt1 | contig 18537 bp, 22 predicted proteins | sample KBSS44metaG_FD_81522 | JGI IMG/M metagenome (GOLD analysis project Ga0105249, IMG submission 81522) | Switchgrass rhizosphere microbial communities from Kellogg Biological Station, Michigan, USA - KBS S4-4 metaG | ecosystem: Host-associated > Plants > Roots > Rhizosphere > Soil | place...
CCCAGCTTCGCAGTCGAACCCGACCGCAGCTGACATCATCCCCGTTCAGGGACTCGGATCTGTTGTGGCAGAGCGCCACGGGTAGCTCTTGACCCTTTTGACATCCCTGTCTTCGAGTTGCGATGTCAGGCCGAACTTCTCGACGAGCGCTAGCCACTCTCCGCCCGTGACGAAGTACGCCGGACCCTTTTGTTCGCGTTGCGCCGACCCGTACCACGAGAAGCGGAGTCTGCCCAGGGCACGCATTGACAACAGATTCGCGGGAAGGTCGATACAGCCGATCGTCAGTCGCCGAAAGCCTGGAACGCATACGACGAGGATCGGCACGACCCAGGAAGACATCCGGGACGCCTCCGGAACGCGCCTCGCCGGGGTAGCGGTTACTTGCGCCAGCCAGGCCGAGGCGACGAGTGCGTTCGTGGCCGGGTCGAATACCCAGATCGCCTCGTTGTCGCTAAGCAGCGCAAGTTTCGGTTTCCCGGTGGTGATGTCGAAGACCCTCTTGGTCTCGGCCAGGGTCGGATACGAACGCAGCAGGCAATGCATCAGCTGATCGTGGGCGGTCAAGTGTTCGTCACCGTGCACGCTCTGAGTATCACCCTGCAGGCGCACGCTCACCGGAGAAAGCGGCCGTCGGGCACCTGCCGTTGCCTCACGGCGTCGCCGGCCACGACGGCGCCTGTCCGAACACTCCGAGACCCCAACAACTTCAACACACAGTGGCGCAAGGTTCGCAACGGGCTCGGAGTGCCCGGCATCACCACGCGCAGCTTCCGCAAGTCGCTTGCCACCCTCATCGATGACGAAGCGCTGTCGGCACGCGTCGGCGCCGACCATGTCGGCCCACCGACGTTTCGATTCTTATATCGCCAGTACGCATTTCGGAGGCTAAAGGCACCGATTTGCACACTCAGTCACCGGGAATGACGCGGACGGGCCCAAGTGCTCGCCCAGATCGGAGACTCCTAGAGCACCCGCACACGCCGCCAACTGCTCGCCAAGGACCGCACCACCGACTCATCCATCACCACCGCACCGCCGTGTCGATGAGATCGGCGATATCGTCCACCTTCTGATCGACGCCGATGACCTGTTCTGCGCACCCGGGAAGGGCATCGCGATCGCGCCACCACTGCCGCAACTCCCGCTCGCCGAAATCGTTGCAGCCCTTGGCACAATGACGCCGCAGTGTTTCCTTGAACGGCAAGTCGAACCTGAAGAACGCAGTTGCCCCTCGATGGTCAGCGGCCAATGATCGCAACATCGAGCCATAGATGTCGGCATACAAGATGCCCTCGATGACGACGTGCATGCCGCGGTCGAGCGCGAACCGGGCAACCAGGTCAATCAATTCGACCGCGGGGTTTTCCGAGCGGTCACGCACGCGCAACACCTCGCGACGCAACAGGTCCTGACTGACTACCGCCAGCTGCCGCACATGACGGTTCTGCAGCTCACGTGCCACCGTCGACTTTCCCGACCCACTGTTGCCACGCAAAACCACAAGCCCAGTACTCGCGGACCCGACACCGACCACCCACAGATCAAACCAACAACACGGCCTCCGCCGACGCCGCCACGCCCCCAGAGGCATCAATCCCAACTTGCCGTTGACAACCGGCGGGCGAGTCGTTCGTCCCCACACTGCCGGCTTTCGCCGCGTCGAAGACGTCGACGTGGGCGGACCGGTACAGCGCCCGCGACCTCACAGGGCGGCTAACCTCAAGCGCCGTCATGGGCCGACCCACCGGCCTCCGGCGCCGTGGCTCGTCAATTCCGCGCCACCGACGCCGAATGGCGGGCGCAGCTTGCCGTGCCAGCCCGCCGCCGTGGAAACCCCGAATGAGGTCGCATATCCGCAAATCCGTCTAATTGGTCGAGAAATCAGCGAGAATCCAGTTCAGTACGCCGATTCCACTGCCGAAGTAGCACCGAGTGGACTGCCCCGCTCGCACAGCTCGATGCGCTGAAGTCTGCTGATGTCGGGGCGGTTCAACGTTCATGGCGGACCAGGCGTTGCATAGATGTTGAATCCGAATCGAGTCAACGGCTGCAACACAGCCCGTGCGGCACTGCTTGCAGGGTCCAGGTCTTGTTGCTCGTCCGCAGAGCTAGCGAAAGAGAGCATTCCGCCATCAACATAGGTGAAGGCGTACCACTGGGCGCCCTCGTTAGCCCAGTCGACCTGCATTGCTAACTCTGTCGGGAAGTGCGCGACCATCACGTTCGTGACCAGTGCCCGCGGCTATATCCGCGCGTCGCAGGCCGCAACCGCCGTCGCATGCCATAAGTCCCGGTAAGGGACTGGGTCGTTGCGGCCGATTCTCATCGATTCCGGCTTGCTCCTTGGACGGCGAATGGGCTGCTGCGTCTCGTCACGGTGTAACCGGCCAGTCCCACACGGACATATCACCCTTGGGGTAGTTCATGCAGACGTCGGTGGCCTTGGCGACGACGCCCTTGTTGTTGAAGAAGACCTTGGCCCAGTTGCCCCAGTGGGTGGCCACGTTCTCGTAGTAGACGTTGGTGGCGGTGTCCTCGGAGTACTGCCTGCGACCGACGGGGTCAAGGGCGAAGAACCAGTGGATGCGGTCGAAGGCCTGCTGCTGGACGTCGGCGGGGCGGTTGCTCCGGTCGATCATGTACCGCTCGAAGTAGATTGGGCTGGTATCACGCGCCGCGGCCAGGTACTGCTCGGCATCACAGATGGTGATGATCATTCGGTGCGGGATCGGGAAGTCGTCGGTGGCGTCGGCGGCGGCCAGGTCGGCTGGGGCCAGCGCCATAATCGACGCGGCGAGAAAGCCAAGCGCCACTGACCTCGTGATGACCCGGCGAACCAGCAGGGTTGATGCGACTTTCATCGCTGCTCCGAGGTGGTCGTTTCCGCAGTCGCATTGGCTGCCGGTTGCAATGTCGGTGTCTGCTCGAGGCAGTAGGTGTCGACATCGGAATTCGCGAGAGCCGCAAGGAAGGGGGCGGTGGCAGCCAACGCGGCAGTATGTGCGAGCCACGTGACGCTCATCGTGGATGTCCCGCCAGGCCCGACGTCACGTCGAAATCCGCGCCGGGCCTTGTGGAATGTCGATGTCATGGCCGCTGACCGGCGTCGTCGGAGTTGTCGGTCGGTCCGGTGGCTGGGCGGCGTTGGTGGCCGAGTAGCTCCCGGACGGAGATGCGGGAGCCGTATGGCTGCAGCATCTGGCTGGCCGGTCGGGTCCGCACGTTGAGCGGCCACCAGAACCAGCGACCGAGAAGAGTCGCAATCGAAGGTGTCATGAACGACCGGACGATCAAGGTGTCGAAGAGCAGGCCCAGGCCGATCGTAGTGCCGAGCTGACCGAGCATGACGAGGTCGCTGACGATGAAGGAGGACATGGTGGCGGCGAAGACCAGACCCGCCGCTGTGACGACGCCGCCGGTACCCGCCATCGCGCGGATGTTGCCAGTCTTGAGTCCCGCGTGCAGCTCCTCCTTGAATCGGGAGATCAGCAGCAGGTTGTAGTCGGCCCCCACCGCCAAGAGCAGCATGACGGCCAGTGGCACGATGACCCAGTACAGCTGGATGCCGAAGATATACTGCCACACCAGTATTGACAGCCCCATGGATGCGCCCAGGGAGAGTGCGACGGTGCCCACGATGACTAGCGCGGCGATCAAGCTCCTGGTGATGAAGACCATGATCAGCAGAATGAGGCTCATCCCGGCCAGCGCGGCGATCATCAGGTCGTACGTCGCGCCCTCCTTGATGTCCTTGTAGGTCGCCGCCGTTCCAGCGATGTAGATCTTGGCGTCCGCCAACGGGGTGGCCTTGAGTGCGTCGAATGCTGCGTTCCTGAGCGGGTCGATGTGCGAGATCCCCTCGGGCGCAGCGGGCTTGCCCTCGTGGGTGATGGTCATGCGCAGGGCGTGGCCGTCCGGTGACATGAATAGTTTGAGGCCGCGCTTGAAGTCCGCGTTGTCGAACGCTTCGGGAGGCAGGTAGAAGGAGTCGTCGTTCTTGGCGTCGTCGAAGGCCTTGCCCAGTGCGGTCGCGGTCTTGAGCGCCTCCGCGGACTGCGCGTCGATGCCAGCAGTCGTGGCGTAATTCGAGCGGAGCAGGTCGCGGTTGGCTTGCTGAACGGCGAGCTGGGGTGGGATTAGGGCGGCCAGTTGCGGCTGCAGGGCGTTGAGTTTGTCAAGGCTCGCTGTGATTGTCCCGAATTTCTCGGCGAGCTGGTCGATGCCGTCGAGGGAGTCGAACACCGACCGCAACGCTGCACAGGAGGGGATGTCGACGCAGTGTGGTTCCCAGTAGAAGTAGTTGCGCAGTGGCCGGAAGAAGTCGTCGAAGTTGGCGAGGTTGTCGCGGACCTGGTTGATGGTGTCGACGGTGTCGTGGAACGCCTTGGTCTGTTCGTCGGTCGCGGCGACGCTGGCCTGCTGCAAGGCGAGCTGTTGTTGCAGGATGTCGATCGACTTGGACGTCTGGTCGATTTGTTTCAGGATGTCCTGAGCTCTTGCCTGTTGATAGCTGAGGTTCATGATCGTGCTGGCGCTACTCGCACTTATCTGAAAGGGGATGGAGCTGTGCGTGATTGGCGTGCCGAGTGGCCGGGTGATCGACTGCACCATGGCGATGCCGGGGGTGTGCAGGACGGCCTTGGCCACCCGCTCGAGGACGATCATGTCCGCGGGATTGCGCATGTCGTGATCGGATTCGATCATCAGCAGCTCGGGGTTCAGTCGTGCCTCGGAGAAGTGGCGTTCGGCCGCGGTGTACCCGACGGCCGCAGGTGAGGTGGGGGGCACGTACGGGCGGGCATCGAAGTCGGTCTTGTACCCGGGCAACGCGAGTAGGCCGATCAGGGCCAGCGCGATCGATGCGACGAGAACGGGAACGGGCCACCGCACGATGACCGTGCCGATACGCCGCCAACCGCGGGTGCGTGTCGCGTGCTTGGGCTCCAGTAGCCCGAAACGGCTGGCCATCACCAGCATCGCAGGGCCCAGCGTGAGCGCGGCCGCCAGCGCCACCAGCACGCCGAGCGCGGCGGGTATGCCGAGGCTCTGGAAGTAGGGCAACCGGGTGAAGCTCAGGCAGGCCACGGCCCCGGCGATGGTCAGCCCCGAACCGACGATGACGTGGAGGACGCCGCGGAACATGGTGTAGTAAGCGGTTTCTCGGTCTTCGCCGGCGGAGCGGGCTTCCTGATAACGCCCGACGACGAAGATCACGTAGTCGGCGCCCGCGGCGATCGCCAGCAGGGTCAGCAGGTTCGTGGTGTAGGTGGACAGGCTGATGATCCCGGAGTTGGCGAGGGCGGCGACGACCCCGCGGGCTGCGGACAGTTCGACCATGACCGTCATCAGCATCAGGATCATGGTGACGAACGAGCGGTAGACGACGAGCAGCATCACCGCGATGACCCCGAAGGTGACGGCGGTAATCAAGACGTTCTCCGAACCGCCGATCTCGAAGGTGTCAGTGGTAAGCGGTGCCGCACCGGTGACGTAGGCCTTGACTCCGGGCGGCGGCGGCGTGTCGGCCACGATCTTGCGGATGGCGTCGACTGATTCATTCGACGTGGACTCACCCTGATTGCCCCGCAGGTAGAGCTGGACCAGAGCGGCCTTGCCGTCCTTGCTTTGGGAGCCGGCCGCAGTCAGTGGGTCTCCCCAGAAGTCCTGGACGTGCTCGACGTGAGGGTCGCCAGCCAGCTTCTTCACCAGGATGGCGTAGAACTGGTGGGCGTCGGCGCCAAGGGGTTGATCGCCTTCCAGGACGATCATCGCGTTGCTGTCGGAATCGAACTCGCCGAAGACCGCGCCGATGTGCTTCATCGCCTTCAGTGACGGTGAGTCCGGCGAGCTTTGTGCCACCGTGTGTCTCGCGCCGACGATCTCCAATGTGGGAACGAGGACGTTGGTCAGAGCGGCGACGGCAACCCAGAAGATCGCGATGGGTATGGCGAATCGGCGGATGTTGCGCGCGACTCGCGACGGCTGGACCGGGTCCTCGACGCGGTGCTCGCTCATGCGGACTTGTCCAGGCAGGAGATGTAGCCGTTCACGTTGGTGGTGGACCTTTCGTCCTTGACGATGCCGTTGACGGTGATGCGGCAGGTGAGATGGTCCGCATCCCCTTGCGCACGTAGGTCGGCGAAGAGGGTGGGGTCAGTGGTGGTCAGCAGTTGCGACCAGGGCAGCGTTGCATCGTCGACGCGCTGAGGTTGGGCGTGTTCGTCCAGGTAGTTGATGGTCGCCACCGTCCCCGGAGTGCCGAGGACTTCGAATAGGACCTGCTTGGGGTTGTACTTGCTGTTCTCTATCGAGTCGGCGCGCGGCCACGACACCACGTCATTCGAGCCGAAGATGCCGTGCAGCCGGTCCACGCCGAAACCCGCGACCGCCACCACGAGCACCGTCAGGATCACCGTCCAGCGTCGCCTAATAGCGCTTCCGATCGAAAATTCCTTCACCACTGCGCCTTTCGATTGCGTGCGGGGCGGTCATCAGCCGATGCCCACCCAAGGCTGAGCCGACCACGACCACACGAGCGCTCGTCGAGGCAGAGCAGTGCGAGGGTGGGTCGCCCGCGCGGCGACGACGAGGTCGACGCGTGGGGCGGTCGAGTACGCATCCGAGCATTGCTCCTCAATAGTTGGTTGGACAACTAACCTAACATCTCGATGACTATCGGGCGTGGCGAGGCGATTCGGATTGAAAGCCAACCCAGCTGGCGAGATGGTGACCGATCATCCAGGACCACTCAGTCGGTCTTCGCGGCCCGAAACTGAAGGAAGTCGTCCGTCGAGCGCTATGCTTTAGTCAGTCAACCAACTCATGAAGGCGGTGAACGTGGTCGGGACGCGCAGAGCGCAGGGTGCCCAGAAACGTCAGCAGCTGGTCGAGGGTGCTCGCCGGATGATCTACCACCAAGGCGTCGAGCGGACGACGTTGGCCGACGTCGCCACTGAGGCCAACGTGGCCGTGGGGAACATCTTTTACTACTTCAAGACTAAAGACGAGTTGGTCGACGCGATCGTCGAAGGCTATTCCGAGGAACGTGACGAGCTGCTCGCACGTCTGAATCGGCGACGGACACCGCGCACGCGCCTGAAGGCTCTCGTTGACGAGCTCGACGCCAACCGCGACTCCATCTCGCAGTACGGGTGCCCGATCGGAACGCTCGCCTCCGAGCTGGACAAGCGCTTTGGGATCGACGCGTCTTCTCGCAGCCAGGAGCTGCTGGGTGTGGTAGTCGACTGGGCCGAGACGCAGTTCCGGGAGATGGGACGACCCGACGCGCGCGATCTGGCGGTCACGTTGGTCGCCGCCTACCAGGGCACGGCCGTGCTCACCCACTCGCTGCGCGACCCCGACCTGATGCACCGCCAGAGCCAGCGAATGCTGCGGTGGATCGACGCCTTGGCCGACCCCGCGGCAGAGGCGGCACCCGTCCCATGAGCAGTCCGCTCAGATCAAGCCGCCGTTCCAGCCAATGCGGCAATTGCTCATGGATGGTGGTAATTGTCCGTCAAGCACCGTCGATGAATGTGGTTGAAATCTATGGCATTACAAGTCACCACATGGCCTAGTTTCGGATGCGAGGCGATGGCCGGGGTTGCGGCGGCACCGTGATCCGATCGGGTGGATATGCCAGGTGTTCTCGCAATGAAGGGCTAACGGTTTTCACACGACAGAATGAGGAGTTCCACATGAGCATCACCTTGACGGACCCGCAGGGCCTGCCGAAGGTCGAGTTTTTCCGCCAGGTGTCGATCGCCACCGGTTCCCGGCTCGTGTTCATGGCCGGGCAGGTCGCATGGGATGCCGACGGCGCGCTGGTCGGTGAGGGCGATCTCGCCGCCCAAGTCGAGCAGTGCTATCTCAACGTCGGCGCCGCACTCGCCGAGGTAGGCGGCTCCTTCGACAACATCGTCAAACTGACCAACTACGTGACCGACTGGACCGTGGACAAGATGCCCTTGGTCCAAGAGGGCCGCGCCCGTGCCTGCGCCAAACTCGGTGTCACTACGTTCGTGCCGCCGGGCACCTTGATCGGTGTCGCCGCATTGTTCGTCCCCGAGCACCTCATCGAGGTGGAGGCGATCGCGGTTCTCGACTAGCAAGGAGTCTTCGTCGCTAGGGCCACTGCGACGCAGATGTACTGCCACGACGCAAGAGTCCGTAACACTTCCGGGCCGTGAATGCACCAAACGAAGGCCACCGGCACCCGCAGACTCGCTTGCGACCCACCTCACGTAGGGACCGTGCTCCTCCGCAGACGTCACCCCACGATTGACGACCGGCCATCGGCGAGAGCAGCGCCGCTGCACCAACTGCACCGACAACGAAAGGATGGAGCGAAGATGGACTTCCTGGTTCGCGTGGACTTTGCCCGCGCCTACGAGCTACCCGAGGACGAACGTGCAGCTCTGCTCGAGCGTGAACGGTCTAGAGGCCGAGAGCTGCTGTCTCAGGGAGTGATTCGGCAGCTCTGGCGGTTGCCTGGTACTCGCACGAACATCGGCATCTGGTCAGCCGCTGATGCCAACGCCCTGGACGTGGCGCTCGCGAGCTTGCCGATCCGGCCCTACAGCGAGTTCGACGTCACCGCACTAGACCCCTACACACCATGACGACCACCTAGTGCCGCCCTGCCATGGCCATCAGGCATCGCCGACGGCGACCAGCCTAAGCGGCACAATCAAACGAGGCTGGATCTCCCTCGCCGGCGGGTGAACACTCCGAGGCACCCATTCGGGAGGGTACCGCGGTGAGCGTGTTCGGTAGCCGGCGGCTACCCGTGGCCCGCCGGCGATCGCAGACCTTCGCTGTTGGCGAATACAGTTGTGACGCCTAGGCATTCACCACGATAGCCACTGCGATGAGAGGCCCTGTCGGCTGGCTCACTGACGGCCCTGCGCGCGTCGGGTTCTCAGCTCCTCGATGCGATCGAGGACCTCATCGAGTGCCGTTGCCAGGGGAGCGGGGTCGCGGCGAACCTGTGCGAGCAGCATGCCGCCTTCGACCGCAGCCAACAGCGCCGTCGCCAGCCGGTCGGGGTTGGCCTTGCGGCGCAGCTCGCCTCGGTCGCACATGGCCTGCAGACCCGCGCGGATCGCGGCTTCCCATTGGTCGAATCCACCGGCGAGGTCAGTTCGACACTCCGGCAAGGACTCGGCCAGCTCCCCGGCCAGCGACCCGACCGGGCAGCCGCCGGCACAGTTGCGCTGGCCGAGCGTGTCGACGAGGAAGTCTCGCCAGGCGCGCAACCCCTCCATGCTGTCCAGCCCGCCGAGCGTTGCCAGCAGCGCCTGGACACGGTGCGCGACGACGGCCCTGATCAGCGAATCCTTGTCCGCGAAGTAGTGATACACCTGCGAAGCGCCCACGCCTGCCGTCTTCTGGACGTCGCCGAGACTCGTGCCGGCGACACCGTGGTCGTACATCAGCTGCGCTGCGGTAGCCACGATCCGCTCCCGCGTGGCTCGTCCCTTGGGGGTGAGCCGTTGCGGCTCGGCGATCGTTTCGTTCGTTGCCATCACGTTGGCCAGGTCTGGCGAGATCCGCCGCTGCGGGCCGCGCTGACCTGATCTCCCTTCCGATTCGTCTGATCCTGTTCCGAGTCTTCATGCGTGCACACACCGCCCCGAACCCGATGTCGACCTACCGGGTTCTGCACGGTCTGCCCGCGGCAACCTGGACGACAGTATAGCCCCCAAGGTTGCCCGATAGTGTATTGATTACTACATAACATGAAGCAATCGCCGCTGCTGCCGATGCGACGGCACTTTGCTGAGGTACGGCTATTTCTTGAGGGCGAATCGACCTAACCCTATTCTTTACCAACATGTTTAACGTCATCGACGCCATCTACGGCGGACGACCTTGATGGTTGACATCCGCGTAGTCCAGAGTGATTATGTAGTGACTGATACAAAATTAGTGTAGGTTAAGGCAGGCATCCTCTACAGAAGGGGCATCATGACGTCGACACTCGGCACCGACCGCGTACTGCCGAGTACATGACATCAACGACGCCCTGGGTCTTTGGGCTGTTCCTCGAGCTGTACCGCCACGCTCACGGATCGGGTTGCGTCATCGATGCCACCCGGCGCGAACTCTTCATCGAAAGGAAATGACAGCATGGCTACGACGTCTTCCAAGGCGGTTCTGATCACCGGTGCCAACGTTGGGCTCGGCAAGGAGGTGGCGCGCCAACTCGCTCTTACCAGCGATTTCGACCAGATCTATCTGGCGTGTCGCAACACCGACAGCGGGCAGTCTGCGGCCGCCGACCTGGAGAGCCTCACGGGCAGGGCCGTCTTCACGGTCGTTCGAATGGACCTGACCGACTTGGACTCGGTGAGGTCCGCGCTGAGCACATTGGATGGCCCTCTGCATTCAGTCGTCATGAACGCCGGCGGCACCGGCGGGCCAACACCGCTGGCGCTCACCGCCGATGGCGTCACGCATGTCTTCGGTTCCAACGTATTGGGCCACGTCGTCCTACTCGAGAATCTCCTCGCCGTCGGGGCGTTGACCAACACCGCGGTCCTGGTGGGCAGCGAGGCGGCGCGCGGTGTTCGCATGATGCGGATGCCGCGGCCTACGTTCACCAACCATTCGGTGGAGGAGTTCGCCAGCGTCATCGACGGTTCGTACTTCCTGCAGCACAAGTTCAATACGTTCCTCGCCTACGGACAGGTGAAATATCTTGGTGCGTTGTGGATGTCGGCGCTGGCGCGTAAGCATCCCGACCTGCGGCTGCTTACCGTGAGCCCAGGCAACACCGCGGGAACGGACGCGTTGCGCGACATGGGCTCCGTCACTCGGGCCATGATGAATCACGTCATGTTGCCCTATGTCCTTCCCGCGCTGGGTGTCGGACACCAGTTGGAGAAGGGCGCCCAGCGTTTGGCCGACGGTGTCACCGACGATCGGTTGCGCAGCGGTGTGTTCTACGCCAGCAGACCGGGCAAAGTCGTCGGGCCCCTCGAGGATCAGGCTGCCATCGTCGCCGACTTCAAGGACCCGGCAATACAACAGCATGCCTACGAAGCCATCCATCGCTTCGTGAAGAAGCCACGCGCACACCAACAATCGACTCCCCGCCCCATCGATGCGGATGGCGTCGAGTCCCGCTGACGGAGGGGCCCCGCGGCGGTGATCGATCGTGGATCCCGAGCCTCATCGAGACTTCCACGCTCCGACGGTTTGGCGTCGCGGTGATGAATCCGCCCGTCGCAGAACGAGATCGGTCCCCCATCAAGGCCGAAAGCCGTCGGCCAAGCGCCGCGACAGCGGTGGTCGAACCAAGTACGAGCATGGACCCCGACAACGAAAAGGACATTTCGTGACCACACTTCAAGAAGCAGCATCGCTGTCCAGCGAGGAGCAAGGCCTGGTGGTGGTGTCGACGTTGCGAGCCAACGGCACCATCCAGTCGTCGCTGGTCAACGCAGGCGTCGTCGCTCATCCCGAGACCGGGGAGACCATCTTGGCCGTGGTCGCGGTAGGCGCCGTCAAACTGGCGAACCTACGGGCCCGACCGCAGATCACCGCGACCTTCCGCAACGGTTGGCAATGGGCGGCGGTCGAAGGCCGCGCCGAACTCGCCGGACCCGACGACCCCCAACCCTGGCTGGACGCCGAAGGGCTGCGGCTCTTGCTCCGAGCAATCTACACCGCAGCCGGCGGCGAACACGACGACTGGGACGAGTACGACCGGGTGATGGCCGAACAGCGCCGGGCAGCGGTGCTCATCCGCCCAGATCGGGTCTACAGCAACGGATAGCGATGCACGACAACGCGTCTCGGGGTCTTCGTGCGAGACAGCGCGACGGCTCGTGTGACCGCCTCGCGACCTGAACTTCCGATCTTTCCATGTCTAGGAGAAAAACCATGAAGGCCATCCGTTTTCACGAGTACGGCGACATCAACGTCTTGCGCTACGAAGAGGCCCCGACACCACGGCCCGGGCCCGGAGAAGTGCTCGTCGCGGTCGCGGCGACGGCGTTCAACCCGGTGGACAGGTGGTTCCGGGCAGGAGCCATGGACGAGATCATGCCCGTGCGCCTTCCCCACACGTTGGGCCTCGACTTGGCCGGAACGGTCGTCGACCACGGGCCCGGAGTCGAGGAACCGCCCATCGGAACCGAGGTCATCGCATTCCTGCCCATGACCGGTCCCGGGGCCGGCGCCCAATACGTCAATGCCCCTGCCGAGCTGCTGGTGTTGGCCCCCACCACCATTCCACTGAGCGACGCCGCCGCGATCCCGGTACCCGCGCTCACCGCCTGGCAGGCACTCTTCGAGCACGGCAACCTCGTCGCAGGGCAGCGCGTGCTCGTCAACGGTGCCGGCGGGGGTGTCGGTGGATTCGTCGTTCAGCTCGCAAAACGGGCCGGCGCCAACGTGATCGCCACCGCAAGCCCCCGCAGTGGCCGCGCGGTGGTCGCGGCAGGGGCCGACCACATCATCGACTACACCGCAGCCACGATCACCGACACACTCGACGGGCCAGTCGATCTCGCCATCAACCTCGTCGCTGGCACCCGTGACGACACCGTCAGCCTGCTCGACGTCATCGAGCCTGGCGGGACCCTGGTCTCCGTAACCGACCCGGGTGGGGAATTTCCCGAACGTGCTCAGCGTGTGGTCTTCTTCAGCGTGCGCAGCGACACGACACAGCTCACCCAGATCGTCGACCTCGTCGACCTTGGACGGCTTCAGCTCGACATCAGCGAACGGCGTCCGCTGGCCGACACCGCGCAGGTGCACCAACAAAGCGAGGATGGCGCACTGCGCGGTCGCACCCTGCTGATTCCATAGACATCGGCGGTTTTGCGCACTTAAGAGCGGAATGGCGCAGCACCACCTTGATCGACGGCAACTGCCGTGCACGGGCACTGGTTGCACTGCGGGCGCTGAAAGTCTCGACAGGTCGCGCGACGACCACTGGAAGCCATTACTTGGAAGATATTCTCGCACAAGGGAATTACTTCTCAGTCAGCGCAGGCAACTGGTGGCCGGGCGTTCGTCGGTTTCGAAATTGAAACCAGGTTTAGTTTGCGACTGAGGACGCCGCCAAACCGTATCTCGTTGGGCTTGGTGAAATTCAACAGGATGCGGCGAAACTGCTTTTCTACAGCTTGCCAAGGGACGGCTGGACAACCTGCGTGCTCCACTATCGCGAAGCAGGTCCGGTCATCGAAGTCGTCGCGCACATCACCGATAGCAGCGGAAATGTCGAGCCGGTAGAGCCACCGATGGCCTTAATCGATGCGATGGAAGCGCTGCGGAAATACATGGCAGACCAGGGAAACGGCGTGTGGCTCTCGGCGGCGCTAAAGCTTGAGAACGGGCGTTACGAATTTGACTTTAACTATACGAAGAGGGCGGACTGGCAGCTTCCCCCAACCGACGAGGCCTATATCGATGACCTGACAAGGTTTTCGCGTCCGGACGACCAAATACCGGACTGGTATCCGCGCAAAGCCTGACGAGTTACTCCCTTGGAGTGATAAATCTACAAAACCCTGCAGCCGCTGTGAAAACCCGTCCAGAGTCTGCACTCCCGAGAGATCCCCTCTCGGGGACGCAAAACTATCGCGCGTCTTTCCGACGCCTCCACTTTACGAGGAGGCCGAACAGCAGCGCGATCGGCAATCTGCAGGAGCAGTGAGGACAGTCGAGCGGCAGGCGGCGCACTTCCCCGTACCACGTTTTGAACGTTTCCACGTCATCGCCGACGACGTGCCCAAAGTGCTGACACTTCGGGCATGGACGCGTCTCGGCCCAATAGCTAGTCGTCATAACCGCCTACCCGGCTTAGTTGCAACAGATCACCCAGTGTGCGCTTTCGCCAGCCGAACCGGAAGCGCCACGGATCTCATTGCCGGGTCGCTGCCCGCGACGATACGGCGTCGAAACCATGCCCCAGCGACGCTAACGATCCGGTTGCGAACGACGGGCTAACGGACGCACTCAGGGGCAGTATGACCCGAACAAGGGGTGGGAACAGCAGTTTGGTGCTCACAAGGAGGATTTCTCACGCGTCCCCGTGCCGAACAGGGGTGGGACTGGGCTAATCCGGATCTTCTTGAGGTCGTGGAAAATAAGTCCGGGGCCCTTGACTTCGGCCAGCTTGAAACCGACCAACTCGCTCTGGAGAGAGGTTGGACTGTGACGTGGAACATCAACAGGCTCTATCCCTACAGCGCGGAGGATCTCGCCGAACTGGAAAGGCTTAAGGCGAAATGGCCGGGTCAGTTTTTTGTCAACCGTATATAGGAGAGGACGTCGCTCACATGGCAGGGAAGAGAAATGCGCTGGACTATGTTCCGGAGCAGCTGACGAAGGCGTTCCGGCTGGCCCAGTCCGACGAACGCTTTCAGGGTTGGCTCAAGATGCAGGAAGCCTCGATGGAGATCGAGTTCCCGATCTACGACGTTCCGCAGCTTCGCGGCCAGATGTACACACCGGACAGTCTGGCCATCGTCGAGGCAGAACTCCTGCAGCTGCATCCCAACCACCGCGAAGCCTTCACCGAGGACGCTGTTCACCTCACCATGCGGTTCGCGTACTACATCGGCGAGACGTTCCGTCGCGCGTTCGAAGGCACGTGGGTGGCGATCCCCTCCCGCGTCGATCCCGAAAACGGGCCGCGCACGGCCGCCGTCGACTTCCCGATGCGCGAGGCCTACATCGACCCCGCTCAACTCGTGGTCCTCGCTCTCAATCGACGGACGGGCAAAGAGATCAGTCGGGTCTTCGGCTACGCCGAGCGCGACTACGCGGAGTGGATCGAATCGGGTAAGCCCGAACGCACCTTCCTGGGCAGGCTTCGCGAAGACTAGGCATCCTCGGAGTGTGATCCCCTGTTGGCGGACGTTGTCTAGCGACGCTGAAGCGGTGGAAGGCGATGCGAATTAACCTGATTCATCGTCCAGCGCAGGTGGCTACCCGCTCGCCATCCGCAGGTTCGTTGCCATAGCGGAGCGGTATGCATCCTCGGCCGCAGAGGACCAGGCGGCGAATTCATCGAGCGATTCGGCCATCTCGGTGAGCGCGGCCACCCACTCGCGATGGCGCTGCTCGTAGGCGGCGGCTGCCGTGCCGTCCCACGATGCGGAGACGGTGCCGATGAGGCTCTCGACGCGGTCCAAGCCCTCGCGGCACTGGGTGAGATACTGCTGCATTGTGTCCTGCAGCTCACGGAGTGCGTCGACATCGACGGTGTAGCCGGCCATCTCAGCGGTTCACCCAGACCGAGCGCAGGACGGCTGCACTCGTCTTATCTTCGGCGACATAGGCATTCACGCTGTAGGTGACCAGGTCGGCAATCGTGTCGGCGTCCTCCACGATGGCCTTTGCCGCATCCTCGAAATCATCCCACTCGCGACGAAACGCCGACGACGCCTCGCCACGATGCGCCGACCACATCATTGGCCGAGCCGACGAGCCGCTGGAGGCCCTGTCGAAGGTCATCAGCGATCGTCCGAAACTGATCGACCGCGGCGAGCACCGGGTCGGTCTCGATGCGGAGATTGCTTTGTCCGTCCGCCATGCCACTCCCCTCATCAATTGCTTGGCTCAAACGTACTCGTTGACGTCCGTATCGTTGTGCACCAGTTCGTGAGCGAGGCGGGGGCTGCCACGATTCGAGACCTGCCTGCCAACGTCATTGTTGCGGCCGCAGTGCATTAGGTGCCCTGACAATGCGGACTATGCACTTCACCGATGTGCCACCGCCGATCGAATACGCACCACCGTTCTCGCTCGACTTCGTCGCCCACCTTCACGGTGGCTGCTATCCCCCTGACGTCACACCGCTGCTGCTGCGAGCAGTCCAGCATGATCCCGACGGGGGTCCCATGCTCGACGCGCTTGAAAGCGTCTGTCGTGAACTGCGCGTTAGCAGATAGGACAGCGGACGTGTCCGCGGAACATGATTCCCGGTACCAACCCTCATTCCCCCGGACGTACTCGGCCTCGACACGAATCTGCTCGTTGTAGGGCCTGTCATGGTGGGGCTGTCCATGGTGGGGCGGGTGGGGCTCGAATCCACGACCAACGGATTATGAGTCCTGCGGTCTCGCGGCTTTGGGACGAAACTGGATGCCTTGTAAGTGGCTCCGGGCATTCAATGATTGTCCTTGAATCCGTTGTCTTTCAATAGCTTTCATTTGTTCGGACAGTTCAATCATGACGTTTGAATCATCGGCACAGGTCAGCCCTACCGCCGCGGAAGTGCTGCCTGACTGCTGCCGCGCTGGTCGTCCCATGTGTTTGCTGCGCGAATCGCAGAACGAAGAGTGCCGATCCAATCGCGACGAACGTCGACCGGGCCGATCGGCGGCTTCAAGATCCAGGAAGACGCCGCGATTTTGCTCGACACGGACGGTAGTACAACCTGATGAATCAAGCCCTGTGAAGCGGTAACATTAGAGAATGACCGAGGCAAAGGAAACGACCGATGAGTCGGAGGGCTTCAGCCTGACCCTACCGTTCGAAGCATTTCGGCCAAACATAAAATTCATTTCTCTCGAACTTACGAACTTTCTGTCGTACAAAAAATCATTGCTCGATTTTTCGGATCTCATTGCTCTTGTTGGGCCGAATGCCAGCGGCAAATCAAATGCCGTAGCCGCCATAAGGCTACTGCGCGAGATTCCGGGATACGGGCTCCCCCTAGCCATCGCCCGAAGGGGCGGTTTCGATCAACTACGACACCGTAGTCGAGGTCATCCAAATGATCCACAGATCAGGTTACATTTCGAGCTAATAGGAAGCGGAAAGAAATCCAACTACTTGCTTAGCTTTGGCGCCGTTAAGGGCGGCCAGTACAAAATTAAGCGCGAATCGGCGAAAGTCTTCTACGGCAATGGAAGCACGGCCAGCTTTGACCGTCGCGGCGACACTATTCGAGTCATTGACGGTCGAATATCGTCTTCAAAGAGTCAGCACCATGAATACCGAGCAGTCGCCGGCCAGAGTGCGCTTAGCGTCGCAGGTCTCGCCGGGTTTACAGTCTATGAAGCGCTACAACAGATGCAAACAGTGGAAGTAAACCCCGCGAAAGTAGGCGATTTACAAGAACCGTCCTCAACTGACACATTTGAATCGGATGGTTCCAATGTTGCAAGCATGTATGAATCGCTCGATAAAAAGACCCGCCAAGACGTTGTAAGTCGACTTGCCGCCATAGTTCCTGGCATTGATTCCGTGGATGTTGTTCATATGGCTGACAAGTTGACGCTGCGTTTCAAGCAATTCACAGAAGACGGGTCCGCGCGGACATTTCTGGCAAAGCAGATGTCAGATGGCACCTTACGCGCTTTCGCCATAATGGTTGCGATGTTCCAAGAACAACGTCCGGCACTGCTAGTCATTGAAGAGCCCGAAATTGCAATTCATCTGGGCGCGCTGAGAAGTTTGGTGCAATTGCTTCAGGCAGAGACTCGACTAACTCAAGTCGTACTCACTACCCATAGCGCCGACATCGTGGATGCGCTTCCAGTCGAGTCGTTACGAGTTATTTGGCACGAAAACGGTGTATCAAACATTGCAAGATTGGCAGAACACTCAAAAATACCTGTTAAAAAGGGACTAATCACGCCGGGTCAGCTACTTCGGTCAGACTCGCTCGATCCGCAAATTGCATGACCGCGAAGCCAGGCGATCCCCGAATCGAGCTCATAGTCGAAGGCAAGGCTGATCTCGACGCAGTACCGGTCTTGCTTAGAAAGCACCTGCATGGAAGGAACGAATTTAGGGACGTCCTTGGCAAGCCTATACCCACCCATGGCGTGACCAATGCGACGAAGGTAAATGGCATCGAGGGCTTTGTTGCTACAGCTTCATGCAGACCCGGCTGTAAGGGCATTTTAGTGGTGCTCGACAGCGACGATGAGTGCGTAGTCGATCGTGCCCAAGCCCTCGCTAAGCGCATCGAAGGAACAGTTCCGCAACCGGTGATATTCGCACTTGCAGTTCGAAACTACGAAGATTGGCTATACACATCCATTGAAGCCTTATCGATCGGTGATATTCTCTACCGGGACGGAGCGAGTGGACTATCAGAGATAAAGCACGCCTTGAGGGCTATTGGCGAGTCGTACTCGAAACCGCTCTGGCAGCCACGATTGACACAGAGAATTGACATCGAGCTAGCAAAAACAAGAAGCGCTAGCTTTTCGCGATTGCTGGACCGATTTGACAGCCTCGTCGCACTACTTCCGGAATAGGCTGAAGTCTCGGCAGTCGTGGAGTGCTTTCGCTCATAGCTATTGAGCGCTTCGTCGGTCTAGCGCAACAACATTCGTTTTCACCGCAACCGGCCGCGCCAAGCCCGCAGGCTGTGAAATCGCATGATCGACCGTCAATCAAGCCGCTACCGCTATGAAGCACTCCAGCGCGCTCGGAAGCTGAGGGAATTCAAAAACCTGCCACCAGTGGCACGTTAGGCAGTTGCGTCCGACTGGTGCAAATAGAACTCGTCTGGTGGTTCGATGCTGCGGTCGTCGCGTTGATTCGAGATGATGA
>Ga0105249_10001823_pt1 | contig 18530 bp, 16 predicted proteins | sample KBSS44metaG_FD_81522 | JGI IMG/M metagenome (GOLD analysis project Ga0105249, IMG submission 81522) | Switchgrass rhizosphere microbial communities from Kellogg Biological Station, Michigan, USA - KBS S4-4 metaG | ecosystem: Host-associated > Plants > Roots > Rhizosphere > Soil | place...
GCAGCCCGGCGGCGTTGACGACGGCGTCATGCCCGGCCAGCGAGCTGGCCACGTCGTCGACGAACCCGGTGTCGACAAGCCCTGTCCTGAGCATCCCGTCGAAGGTTGTCTCGAAATCCGGCGCCGCCGGTGAGCCTGTCCGTCTGGCCGCGGCGCCTCCGGCGGCCGTCGCTGTCAGGGAGTTCGCCAGTTCGACGACGCGGAACGGCTCGGCGCGCAGCCGCCGGGCGGACAACGGCGTCACCTCGCCGCCCGAGGCGGTGATCGCCTCGGCTACCGCTCCCCCGACGAACCCGGTGGCGCCGAACACCACGACCTTGGCCATCCAGCCACTCCTTTGATCGTCTCGGGGACCCCGGCGCGGGCATCCTTATGGCTTCACCACGGAGAGTAGTATATTGATCGCAGTAAGTCGTAGAACTCCAAGCCCGCGACGACTCACACCCACACGAAGGAACACAAGTTGTGACCATGGCGCGTCTCATCACTCTCGATAGCCATTTGGCCGCCGCCACCTGCCTTCCAGCTGGCAGGCCGCCGCGCCCCTGCTTCGAGACGGCCCACCCGCGCGGGCAGCGCGGCGGCCGAACCTGCCCGCGAAACGGCAGGGGGCAGTGTCACCGTTCCGACAGCGCGGGGAGCGGCCCCGTGCGGCCGGTGCAGACAAAGCGCGCACCAGGACGAGCCGTCTTGGACGCGTCCTGGACGCGTCCTGGCGACCCGTGCGGACGCGCAGGCTCGGACCGCGCCATCCTCACGGCGTCGGGCACGCCCTCGACAAGGTGGCCGGCGCGTACATCGCGGAGCAGAATGACAGGAGGACGAAGGATTCCATGAGAATCGCCTTTATCGCGGACTGGCGGAGTCCACACGCCTACAGCTGGATCCGCGGCATCGCGGGCCTGGGTCACGAATGCTTCGTCCTGGCGACCTTTCCTACGAACCGGATACCGCCAAGGCGCCCGGTCCCGGTCGAGGTTCGTGAGGTTCCCATCGCCCTAGCGGGACTTCAGCGGGTCTGGCCCAAGAAACAGACCTCCGCGGCCAGCACAGCTCGTAAGCCCAAGGACGCGGCGCATGCCGTGCAGGCGAGGCTCCTGCCAGTAGCACGGGTCGTGCTGCGGCACGCAGCCTCCTTTGATCTGCGTCGTGCCACTGGTCAGGCCAACCGGTTGATAGCGGCTTTCAAGCCAGATCTCGTCCATGCCCTGCGGATCCCCTACGAAGGGATCTTCGCCACGCTCCTGGAACCCAGTGCGCCTCTGGCGGTCTCCGTCTGGGGTAACGACTTCACCTTGTTCGCCGCCCGCAGCCAGCGGCTCGGCCGGCTTACCCGCGCGACGATGATGCAGGTAGACGGCTTGGTCGCGGACTGCCATGCCGATGTCTCGCGAGCCAAGGAGTGGGGGCTCGCGGACTCGTGTCCAACCGCCGTGCTGCCCGGAGGGGGCGGCATCGACCTAGCCTGGCTCACGGGAGCGCCCGACCGAGCGAAAGCCAAGCTCGCACTCGGCATCGACCCGGGGGCAACGGTCGTGCTGGAGCCCCGCGGTGATCGGGGCTACGTGCGCATCCGGGAGTATTGCGCCGCGATCCAGGACGTTGCCAGGCACCGGCCTGACGTCGTGTTCTTGTTCGCCGACATGGCTGGAAACCCTTACGTGACAGACCATCTGCGGCGGCTGGGCATCAAGGACCGAGTGGTCCTGCTACCCAAGGTCAGCCAGGACCAGATGGCGACCGTGTTCGCGGCCGCGGAGGTGTCCGTCTCGCCAAGCATCCACGACGGGACGCCGAACAGCCTGCTGGAGAGCATGGCTGCCGGCTGTCTACCGATTGCCGGGGATATTCCGTCGGTGCGGGAATGGGTCACCCATGGCGTCAACGGGCTGCTCTGTGACCCGTGCAGTCCGGCGGCGATCACCCGGGAGATCCTCAGAGGGCTCACGGACCAAGAGCTGGTCCGTGCCGCGGCCAGCCACAACCGCGACCTCGTCCATGAGCGCGCGAGCCGAAACACCGTGATGGCGGCGGCGGATGCCTACTACCAGAGCCTCGCCGCGAGCTGACTGGGCCCGCTCCGCCCACCGCGGCGGCATCTCCCCAGCGCTGTCCCAGCCCCACGGAACCGTCGAGCGGCGGCACCCGACCTTCGGCGACGCCCGGGCCGGCCGGCGTGCCCGCTGCCCGTTTCCGTCCGCCCATACCCTGGACCAGCCCCTGGCCACCTCCCGTCCTTAAGTCCCCTAGTCGCTGGTTGGTCAGATTGGGGCAGCTAGCGGGTGGGAGTGGCCTACGTGGTCGAGCAGCGCTGCCAGTTCTGGTGGGGGTGGGGCGGTCGACCAGCGGTGCCAGTACAGCTGCAGGCGCGTCCAGGGACACACCTGCCGCAGGGTGTCCTGCCAGATGATCCGTCGGCGCGGATTTTCCCCCCGCCGCGCCGTCAGCCCAGTGGCTGGTGACAGCCACGACGCCATTGGCGGTGCGGCCGAGTTTGCCGATGTACTGCTGGGCCGCCAGCACAATGCCATGGCCGCGTTTGCGTCCCCGGTCTCGTCGATGATGAGCACCCCGTTGCCGTGCGGCCCCAGGTCGGGGTACCGCCGCCACAGCGCCACCCGCCGTGCGCCCAGGGCGTCGGGATCCCAGGGTGCGTCGTGCAGGAAGTGGTGTAGCCGCTGACGGTCGGCACCGGGGACCAGAGCGGCGAGTTCCGTCAGCGTCTTGTTGCGCTCCCGGGGCAGCAACAGACCGATCACGTAGTGCCGAAAGGCGGAACGCTCAGCCAGACGACAGAACAGATCATCGAACTGTCCGCAGAACCGGTCCACCGCCTCCGCCGTCGGCGCGGTCGGCTTGCGAGGTGTGGCCATCGGGCAATGCCATGTAGCCTAGTTCGATCTTGATGGATTGATGTCTGCTGGTTGCTCTATGTCCGGCATGTCGGTTCCGGGCGTTCCGGCGGTTCGCGGACATGATCGTGGCGTGTGGAGCAGACTGGGGTGGTGGTTCCAGCCGGCCGGGTGACCGACTGGATCTCGCTGGGCGTGCTGGCTTCGTGGGTGTCGCGGGACGCGGTCGACGAGGCGATCGAGGCGACCGGCAGGGGCGCGAAGCGCTCGGACGGGACGATCCCGCCGCATGTGGTCGTGCACTTCGTGATGGCGTTGGCGCTGTTCGCCGACGAGGACTACGAGGAGGTCGCCGCGCGGCTCGCCGGGGTGCTTGGCGACTGGGGTGCCGGCTGGGAGCCGATGGCCAGTGGTCTGGCGCAGGCCCGTAAGCGGCTGGGCCCGGAGCCGATGGCGGTGCTGTATTCCCAGGTCGCGCGCCCGGTGGCCGAGGAGGACACCGAGGGGGCGTTTTTCGGGCGGTGGCGGCTGATGAGCCTGGACGCGATGGTTTTCGACGCGGAGCGGACGGCGGCGAACGTCGCCGCGTTCGGTCTGCCGGGCACTGGCGAGGGTATCGAGGCGGCGTTGCCGCAGGTCCGGGTGGTCACCGTCGACGAGGTCGCCTCGCATGCGGCGGTGCTGGCCGCGTTCGGGCCCGCGGGCGCGGGCAAGGCGGCCGGTGAGCAGACCCTCGCGCGTACGCTCTACCCGCGTTTGCAGCAGGACTGGGTGGTCACGGCCGACCGGAACTTCTTCAACTGGGCGGACTGGTGTCTGGCCGATGACACCGGTGCCGCGCTGCTGTGGCGGGTCAAGGCGGATCTGCGCCTGCCGGTGCTGGCCGCGTTGCCGGATCATTCCTACCTGTCCGTGGTGATCGATCCGAACATTCGGGGCAGGGCCCGTGCCAGGCTGCTCGACGCCGCCACCCGGCGCCGTCCGTTGGACCGGGACCAGGCCCGCTACGTCCGCGTCGTCGAGTACGACGTGCCGGACCGGGACGGCGGCCACGAGCTGTTCGCGCTGGTCACGAACATCCTCGACCCGCGGGAGGCTCCCGCGGGTCCGCTCGCGGGGATCTACGGGCAGCGCTGGGACACGAGACCGGCAACGGCCAGGTCAAGACCCACCTGCGCGGGCCGGGCCGGGTCCTGCGCTCGAAGAGCCCGCAGCTCGTCGAGCAGGAGGTATGGGGCTACCTGCTGACCCATTTCGCGATCAGCGCGCTGATCTGCACCGCGGCGACAGCGGCCGGGATCGACCCGGACCGGATCAAGTTCAAACGCACTGTACGGCTCGTGCGCAGACGGGTCGGTGACCCGTCTTTTTCCCCCTGACCACCGTGACAGGATCCTGCGCCGCGTCCAGGCCGACATCACCCGGCCCGGCAAGCTGAACACACGGCGCCACCGCAGCTATCCCCGCGTCATCCGCCGCGCCCGCCACAACTCCTACCCGGTCCGCAAACCCGGCCAGCACGGCACCCGCTATGACGCTCCGCCGACGATCCGCCTGGCCAGAACAACCGACGCGGCCACGGTCTCGCCGAGACCCACCATCCCCACCGGCCGCAGCGGAATGGCACCTCCCCGAAACGGCCCAGCCAGACACCACAACCGTACGTCCAGCCACCCCAACCTGACCAACCAGCGCTAGTGCAACATTCCTTAAAGGCGGTGGATAAAATGGCGGTGGAGTCTGCGGGTGGGCGGGGCGTCCCAAAATTTAGGGATTGGTGGACTTTCTCGCTGGTGTGGGCGGCCAGGTTGTCGGTGACCACCCGGATCGGGCCGTGGGGGCTTCCAATGTCCCGTCGGTCATGATTCCGAACGCAGTCCGCTGGCGCGCACACTCGACGGCAAAGGCATCTCGGCTCGTGGCGCCGGCGCGGTCGCCACCGGTGGCTGCGGCGCCCCGGACGTCTCCAGCACTGGCTCTGCCAGGGGCGGCTGCGCCGTCAGCAGACGGCGGATCGCGACCAGCAGCAGGCCCGTGTAGGCCACCTGTCCGACTACGAGCCCGGTCGCAGCCCCGGCTGTTCCCAGCCGGCCCGTCAGCGCCACCGCGACGCCGCCCGTCACTACCAGTTGCGCCACCCCAGCCACGAGCAGGATGCCGTACCGGTGAGCGGCCGAGGCGGCCGCCGCCGGAGCGACCAGGTTGCCGGCCATGGCGAGGACGAGAAGCACAGCTAGCCCGACATCCGCGTACTGCGGCCCGTAGACGAGCCGAAGCAGCATGCCACCAGCCAGCGCCGTTCCGACGACGGCGAACAGCCCGTTTCCAGCGCCGATCAGCAACAGCCGGCGTGCGAGTCGGTGGAATTCCGCCTGCTGCCCAGCGTAATAGCGCGCAAGCCGAGGCGTCGCTACATCGGCGAGCGCCGCGAAACAAAGGCCGATTGCCGCCACCAGACGTATCTGGGCCGCGAAGACGCCGACTTCGCCCGAGTTCCGCCAATGTTCCAGGGCGTAAACTGGCACGCTACCGACCAGACTGCCGAGCACTATGGTCCCAGCAAGTGGGAGACACTTTGTGAACAGCCCGCGGACGCGGGTCGCGCAGCGCCGGGCACCGCCCCAGGCGATCTCCGCGGGATGCCGGCGTACCGCGAGGAGGGCGGACCGGAGATCGTAGGAGAAGGTGATGACGCCAGAGGTAACCGCCCAGACGGCGACGGCGGACAACAGGCTGCCAGTCAACCGAAACGCGACGTTGATCGCAAACACCTGCAGGATCCCCTGGATGATCCGAGAGACCCCGATCCGATCCATCCGTTCGTATTTCTGCAACAGGCCATACACAGTATCGCTGATCAAGTCGAAACATTTCGCGATCGCGACCAGCATGATCAGCAGGGCCGCCGCGCGGGTCCTGCACAGGGCGAAAGCCAAGACCGCGATTCCGCTGGTCGCTACCGTCAGTGAGACGACGCGCAGGATCAGATAGTCGACGAACCGAAACTCCGAACGGGCGTCCGTGGCGAGCGCGACGCGGAGGTTATTCGCGGCGAACAGCAGCGGCGGCGTGGTGACCGCCAATGCGAAGGCGAACCGGCCGACCGCGACGCTGCCTGCCGAGTGCGCGAGCGTGACAATGATCAGCCACTGGCAGGTCTGGAAGATGATCGAACTGGCCATAGTCCAGGCGAAATTGGCCCGGACCGACAGTCGTTCTGGCCCTGTACGCCCCCATCGGTAAACCCGCCTAGGAGCGCCAGACACCCAGCACTCCCAAAGATGTTGGCCGGTCTCGCGGACTGGGGAAGGCGGGCTGGACAGGCCGAGATGTCCCGGACGCTGCGACTCGCATCCGTTCCGGTACCCGGCCGGGTCGCCCACTCCCGGAGAGCGCACGGTAACCGTGGTCGTAGCCCTTGGCCCTATCACCGCGCCTGGGCAGGGTTCGCACCGCGAGCCACGCGCCGGACACTAGACCCCCAATCCCGTGCAACAGCTGCTCTGAGGAGATGCGGCCGAGCAAGAGGTAGAGGACGAGCAGGACGACAGGCCCGACGCGCCGAAACACCTGTGCCATCGGACGACTCGACGACAGCGCACGCAGTTGTACCCTGACCATCAGCAGGGCAAGCAGGAACGAGTAGATCAATGTCCCGCCGCGGCCGAAATTCAGCGCGCTTTCCATCCAATAGGGCGCACTGAAGCCGGCATGAGGGTCCAAGTACTCCTCGGTGGTCTGTATGGTCAGCGGCTCTTGCTTCTGCCCGCCGGCGGCCATTCTGGGCACCAGCTGCTGGGGCAGATCGGTGTAGGTCCGTCCCCGGAGACCGCCCAACTGCGCACCGCGGGCGACGAGCATCTCCGAACTCCAGATGACGTCCAGGCTTTCGATGGATACGGTCAGCGCACCGCCGGTCTCGGAACCTCCACGGTTGGGTGTCCGCGCCTGCGCGATCAGGCCCAGCCCAACGAACGAGCCCGCCAGCACAAGGCCACAGAGCAGCAGCGAAACGTTCCGCCGCGTGGCCCGACGGTCCACGCGGTCGTGGGTGTCGGCGGGAAGCCACTGTATGGAGAGCCAGCCGAGCGTGAGCAACAAGAACGTCGTACGGCTGCCGGAACCAAGGGTCATGATGCCGGTCAGCAACAGCGCGACCAACTCGACTACGGTCGGACGGCGCCGGTAGCCACGCCGCAGGGCGGCCAACGTGAGCACGAACATGATCGCGATCACAGGCGTGAGATCAAGCGGTCCGAAGGACGTCCGGGTCTCGGGACGCGAGTAATAGGAGTACTCGCCCGACAGCCGCCAGAATGATCCGAGTGGTCGGCCCGCGACGACGTAGGACGCAAGGAACGCAAAGAAGATCAGCATCAACGTGAGAGCGGCGGGCTCCGTACGCACCCGGCCCAGGTCCACCTTCCGGATGGTCGCCTTTCGGATGGCCATCAGGGTCCCAGCGGTGAAACCCAACAATGCCAGGAGGTTCACCGACCAGGTGAGCGGCAGATCGAGATCCAGTGGCGGGAACCGAGAGCCGACATAGGAGCGGCCGGTCACGATCCGCCACGTCCACGGCAGGATCACCACCGCCACCCACGGCAGGGCAAGGCTCTGCGTGATCCACCATGGCGCAGCCGGACTTCGCATCAGGCGTTTGGCCTCGATGGCGAGAATGGCAGCGGCGGCGGTCAGGCAGCTGATCCAGTAGCGAAAACCGGCACCGGCGCCGAATCCGTACGCCGCGACAGCCGTGCAACATACTGCCGCGACCAACGGAGTCGCTGCCGGACCGCGCGTAACGCTGTCGCTCATCCCGTGCTCGCACCCACCCGGCCACCGCTGAGGACACCGCCATAGGACCATAGTGGCGAGACAGGCGAATGGCGGCTCGCGGGCGCGCGCGCACCCAACGTCCACTCTGATGTAAATTCGGTATTTTTCCCCAGATGGCCCGAAGCCTCTAGGCACGGACGCTCCGGCGCCACCCGGGTGCGCGGGGCGTAGGCCCAGCCTGCGACGACCACCGGCACCCGACTTTCTGCGAGATACCGAAAAATTCGGCTCCTCTTGCGCCACTCGTGCGCGGCGTTGTTCAAGCCGCACTCGGGCGGGTAGCGCCAACGACGACGCTTGAAGGAACTCACGGCGTCGTTCATACCTGGTTTCGGTCGATCTCTGATGACGTCCCGACACCTTCGGCGTGTCCGTGGCCCCACCTTCGCCCACTTCGCCAGTAGCACACCAAGACCGACATCGGCGGATCCATGGCCCATCCGCGGCAACGCGGTCGGTCGCCCAGCTCGGCGTGTCACTCCAACGCGGACCCACAGATCCCTTAGGATTCGTCATGGAATAAAAATGCATGCTCGGCGTCTTCGCAGGCCACAGGCCCGCGAAAGGCCAAAAATGTACAGGCTATTTCACTACGAGTTCTTAGTTTTACGCCTTGCCGTTCAGGCCAAGACGGAGGAAAGTGTTGTCAAACCCACGCCGCCTTATCGTCTGCGCCGCGTATCCCGAAGGAGCCGCGGTCGCGCTCTGTACGGCATCGGCGGCCTCAGGACATCCCACGGTGCTCTATGGCTGCGTCGCACCCGGTCTGGCACGGACAATATCCAGATACTTCAACCTGGAGGCCAGATGCATGACCACGACAGTCGAGCGATACGGCATGGGCGCGAAACCGCCCGTCCGCGTCTCAGCTGTACCCGTCGGCTGGGAGCTGGCTCGGCTGGCTGCCAGGGCGGCTCTTTTCTCGAGTCAGCTCACCACCAGGCTGATGTACGCTGTCCACGCCGGGTTCAGCAAGAGAGTTTCCGCCGATCTTTCGTCCCGGCTGGGCCCGGGTGATGTTATGGTCGCCCTCCCGTTTGCCGCCCTGGAGATCTTCACCGTGGCGCGGGCGGCAGGAGCCAGGACGGTCCTTCATTTCGTCAACAACCATCCGGATGAACACAATAGAATAATGATGCAAAGAGCCGGTCTGGGTCGGCTACACCATGAGATGGTGCCTGAGCGGCCAGCGCGCAGGGTCGAGCTGGAAATCCGGCAAGCCGACCTGATAATGGTGCCCTCGCGGGCGGTCGCCAACCAGCTGCTCGCGCGGGGCGTTACCGAGAAAAGACTGCTCGTGGCACCCTACGGTGTCGATACCGCGACGTTCAATCCAGGCCCGTCCAACAGGTCCCCGAGGCCCACGGACGACGTGGTCAGAGTAATATTCGTCGGACAGATATCGCATCTCAAGGGCGTTCCCCTGCTGCTGGCAGCGATGCAGCATCTCGGCGATGGGTTCTCCTTGGACATGTACGGCCCCCTAGTCAGCCGGGAAATCGTCAGGGCGTTGCCGGAGAATGTTCGATGGCACGGGACGGTCGGCCGGGAGCGTCTTGCCCAGCTACTGCGGGACGGAGACGTCTTCGTGCTGCCGTCCCACGTCGACGCCTTTGCCTTCGTTGTCACGGAAGCATTGGCCAGCGGACTTCCGGTGGTAACGACGACTGCGACCGGCAGCTCCGAGTTCGTAGTGGACGGTATCAACGGATTCGTGTTGCGCGAACCGGACGCCAAGGACCTCGCACGGGCGCTGAGGAGCGCCGCGAATCTGCGACCGTATCCTGGCGCCGCGCCGGTCTTCCCAACCTGGGAAAGTTACTCAGCAAACGTGTTGCCAGTCCTCGAGAAGCTTTGACGTCAGTTCGGGCCCGTCGTTCAGCCGGTACATGATCAACATATTGGTTCTGGAATTGAGGAGGGTGGCGAGCCCACCGGGATCGCGGCGAGCCACTGGAACTCAGACCGGGCTGGCGCCTATACCCAAGCGGGCTGTCGGGAAGCAGGGTACTGGCGCTCGCGCCGGGCGGAGGCCCGGCGCTGGCTGGCCAGCGGCCGGTGCCGAACGGCACGCCGGCCGGCAGGACCCAGGCGAGGCGGCGATGCCACGCAGGCGTTCCGTGCTCCGAGTCCATGGCTTCCTTAGACGAGTCGGACCCGTCACGGCCCGGCTGTGCCGGCACTGGATGAAAATGGGTGAGACGCTTGAAATCGCACGCGGGAGCGCGGGTCCAGAAAATTGTAGCAACTAGTTCCTCGACACCAACCCTCGCGACGGCATTCGAGCCGAATAACAACAGCCTCAACGCGCAGCGTCTCATTTTCTCCGCGCTCGTGATTTTCGCCCATACCTGGCCAGCCGGCGGTTTCGGTAGAATTGATGTCGGCTATTCCGATCCAGGCGCCTTCGGCGTCGATGGTTTCTTCGTCATCAGCGGGTTTCTCGTCACCGGTAGCTGCCTTCGTGCTAGCAGCGTGCGGCGTTTTCTGTGGTTCCGCTTCCTGCGGATCTACCCAGGTCTGCTGACGGCGCTGCTGCTCGTCGCCTTGGTCACGGCGCCACTCGCCTGGCTGCATGACCGGGGAACGCTCGCGGGCTACTTCAGTGCAACCCCACACGGACCGGCCACCTACGTTGTCAGCAATCTGGAACTGCGGGGCGTCAACACTGACATCGCGGGCACGCCTGACGGCGTGCCGTGGCCGGCGCCGCCCGTCGCGCCCTCATGGAATGTGCCCCTATGGACACTTCACTGGGAGGTGCTCTGCTATCTGGGGGTGGCGGTTCTCGGAGTCACCGCCGTGTTGCGTCGCCGACCGGTCGTGGTGCTGAGCATCTTCATTGCCGTCTGGATAGTGCTCGTCGTGCGCACCGTTGGGCCGGAGGCCGGGCCGGTGGCGCACGGCGGCGCGCAGGCTTCCGTTGGGCTTCGGTTCGCGCCGCTGTTTCTCAGTGGCATGCTGTTGTCTCTGTATGCTGACAGAATCAAGCTTTCCGGAAAGCTCGCGGCCGTCGCGGCGCTTGGGGTAGCCGGTTCGTTCGCGGTACCCGAGCCGCGTATCTTCCTGGCACTGACGCTCGGTTATCTGTGCCTCTGGCTGGCCGTGCGGGTGCCCACCCGCCGGTTCGGCTATCGGCGGGACCTGTCGTACGGGCTCTACGTCTATTCTTCCCCGATCCTTCAGCTGGCCACGATCTACCACCTGCAGCGCCTAGGACCAGCGCTGTACAGCGCCGTTACCGGGCTTGTCACCGTTCTGCTCGCCTGGATAAGTTGGACGCTCGTCGAGCGCCGCGCGCTGGAACTCAAACAATGGACGCCACGGCTGCCCGCGCGGTGGCGGCCCGCGACCACGGACCACCGTGGTGGCAACGAGCCGGGCATGGCACCGGTCCAGATCGCCCTGCAGCGGACCGCGGACGAGGTGACAGACCTGGACTCGCCGACAGCTGGTGATGCCGGGAGGGTGTAGATCGCTGGGACGTGAGCGGGGTGCCTGCCGTGCAGGGAGAATCGGTGGGGCAGGCGACATTGTCCGGGCTCGACCGGCTGTGGCTGAAGGGCTCTGGCCTATATCTAATCTATGAGTGGAAGAAGGCTGATCCTGCGTCTGCCACCAGCCGCGACCAGCACCTCCGCCGCCTTTGACCGGCTGGACGCCCTAACCGCGCCCCAGCCGCAGCCGTCTGAGCAGCCCGTTCCCGCTTGGAACCCGTCCCGGGTCGCAGACCCGGTGCCGACCCGGCACGACAGCCAGGGCGTCGCGCTGCCCACCACCCAAACACCATCAACAAGCCGAGAAAGGCAAGATCACCGGACTTTGATCACGCAGGCCATCGCTACTGACGAATTCAGGTCGGACCACGAAAGAAGTTGGGAGCTCACCACTCGACTATGACCGGAGCGGCTGTGATCGGCTTCGCCCCGCGGCTCGTCGCTCAGTTCCTACCGCAGCAGGTCAAGGTGATCGTCGACCGATGGGTACTCGCTGGGGCGATCAGCCAAGGTGGCCGGGCGGTCCGCAGGGCCGGCACCGGTCCGCTGGCCGGGTGCCGCGGCCGCCCTGAGCGGGCCGGCGGCCGGCGTGCGCTGCGGTGGCAGCAGGCTATTGCGCCGCAGCAGGGCCGTCGTCTTGACGAGACCGACGACGTTGTCCGCCGAGCTGTACTCACCGGTCAACTCGCCGGCCGGCGGCGGCTCGCTGATCTCGGGCAGCATCGGCGAGATCACGTAGTACTGCCCGTCGCGGCGGGTCCGGTGACATTCCTCCTCGGAGACCAGAACCTCGTGCATCTTCTCGCCAGGACGCACTCCGACGATCTCCACCGGCACGTCCTGATCACCAATGAGCGCGTGCGCGATGTCTATGACCGTCGCGGCCGGCGTCCGCGGTACCAGGATCTCCCCAGGCCTCCCGCGCTGAATTGAATGGAAGATCATGTCGGCGGCTTCCTGGAGGGTAACCAGGAACCGGGTCATATCGGAGACCGTGACCGTAACCGGCCCGCCACGGGCGATCTGATCGAGAAACAGCGGGATCACCGAGCCGCGTGAGGCCAGCACGTTGCCGTAGCGCACGCCGACGAATCGGGTGCGCCCGGACCGCTCGCGCACACCTACGTTCGCGGCGGTGAAGATCCGCTCCTGCAGCGCCTTGGTCATGCCCATGACGTTGACCGGCTTGCAGCACTTGTCCGTGCCGACGCCGACGACGCAGTCCACCTGGTAGCCGTTCTCGGCGACCGCGCGCACGATGTTCGACGCGCCCGAGCAGTTCGTCAGGATGGCCTGGTCTGGGAAGTACTCACACGCGGGTACCTGCTTGAGCGCCGCCGCGTTCACGACGATGTCCACGTCGCGCACGCACGAGGCGACGTCCGAGTAGGCCCGGACGTCGCCAAGGCGGAACTCCAGAATCCGATCGAAGTTCCGGTAGATCGTCTCGTCGGTCGTGACAGGTTGATGTAGGTAGGCCAGCCGCATCGCATGCTGCTTGGCTTCGTCCCGGGACAGTACGATCACCTTGGCCGGCATCCCGACCTCGCCGGACAGGATTCGCCGGACCAGCACCTGTCCCAGCGACCCGGTGCCACCGGTCACCAGAATGCGCCGGCCGGTAAGCAGTCCGGCACGGTCCATCACGCTCGCTCGGTCCTCAGTCATCGCTGCGTCCTCCGTGGTCTCTCAGCATGATTCGTCCGGCGAGCTCGTCGAGCATCGAGTCCCAGCCAGGGGCGGTGAAGCCGGTCGCGGCCGCGAACCGGTCGGCGAGCAGGCTGCGGTCACACCGCGGGCCGTCGGCGGCCACCACCTCGGCCACCGGGCGCCCGGCCGCGCGCAGCCTGTCCGACAGCCGGACCAGCAGGTCGAGCTTGGTGATCGGCTCCGACGCGGCCACGTGCCACAGCCCGGTCAGGTCCTCATGCTTGGTGAGGATCCGGTCAAGGAGCCGGGCGATCTCCATCGTGGTGAGCCCCGTGTAAACCGCCCGCCGGTAACCTGAGATCTGGCCGCTGCGGCCAAGGAACCACTCGATCAGACCATTGGCCCGGCCCGCCAGCTCCAGGCCGATGATCGAGGTCCGCAGTGTCAAGGCGGGTGCCTCGCGGACCTCGCCAAGCAGCTTGGACATCCCGTAGACGTCGACCGGATCCGGCTGGTCGTCCTCGGTGTAGCGGCCTCGCCGGCCGGAGAACACGCAGTCGGTGCTGATGTGCACCAGCCGGATGCCGGCGATCCGGCACAGCCGGGCGAGACGGTGCGGGAAGATTGTGTTGATCTCGACCGCGGGCAGCGCCGTTTGTCCTTCGTTGCGCTGCTTGACCAGGCCAACCGCGTTGAGCACCGCGTCCGGCCGGTATCGGTCGAGGAGACCAGCCACGTCGTCTTGGCAGCGTGCGTCAATCCCGGTGAAGAACCGGTCGGCCGGCAGTGCGCCTGGCGCCGCCGGCGGCCTACCGGCGCCGCGTACCGTCACGGCGACGTCGTGGCGGTCAGTAAGTGTTCTGACGAGTTCGTGGCCAAGCATTCCGTCACCGCCAAGAACAAGGACTCTCATCCCGCCCTCCCCGGCGCGGCGGAGGCCGCTGGTTGATCTGGCCCCGGTGGCTGCGGCTGGTCGGTCATCTGCGCTGGCCGCGCGGTCGGGATCCGCTCGGGTGCGGTCGCCCTGAGCGTGACGTCGCGCAGGTGCCGCTCGACCCGGTCGAGTAGTGCGGCCCGCTCATAGTGCGTCACGTAGTACTCGCGGGCGGCGTTTCCCATTGCCGCGCGCTCGGCCTGCGTGAGCATGCGCACGGACGCGATCGCTCCGGCCAGCGCCGCCGCGTCCTGCGCCGGGACCGCGAGCCCGCCGGCGGCCGCCACCACCCGGGCGGTCGTGCCATCCGCCGCCGCCACCACCGGTCGGCCGCAGGCCAGGAACGACTGCACCCGACTCGGAATCGTCAGCGTCCACACCGGGTCCCGGCGCAGTGTCGTGACTGCCACGTCCGCGTGCGCGAGCAGTTCGGGCATCCGTTCGGGCGGGCGACGCCCCAACAGGTGGACCCGGTCACCGAGACCACGGCGGCTGACCTCGTCTGCCAGCCATCCGGCGCGCTGACCGTCGCCCAGGATTGCCCAGTGCACGTCGGCGCCACCGGGCAGGTCACGTAGCCGCTCGGCGGCGTCGACCACCGTCTCGAGGGTCTGCGCCACGCCGAGATTGCCGGCGATCATCGCGACGAACCCCTCCGGTATCCCTGCCTCCCGGCGAACCTGGGGGTCGGGTGGCAGCGGACGGTAGTGGTCCTCGGCCCAGTTCGGCAGATAGGCGAGCTGGTCGGCCGGCACGCCGGCCGCGCGCAACAGCGGCAGGAAGTCCTCGGACTGGCCCAGCACCCGCCCGCAGCGTCGGTAGGCAGCGCCAACCGCCTTCTCGAGCAGGCTATACACCCGTTCGGAGCGCACCGCGCCGGTGGCACGCAGCGTGTGCGGCCACAGGTCCTGCACCCACAGCACCACCGGGGTCCCGCGGATCTGCCGGAGCACCAACGCCGGGAGCACCATCGTCACAGGCGATATCTGGAAGACAAGCACGACGTCGGACGGTGGCAGCTGTGGCACGCCGAACACACTGGCGCTCGCGGCAAACGTCAGGTAGTTCAGCGCGAGCCGCCATCGCTCGCCACCGCCGCGGGAGGCAAGCGGCACCCGCACCACCTGGACGCCCTCGTACCATTCCCGGCCCGGCCGACGGCGGCGGGGAAACACGTCCCGGCGCGGATAGCTTGGCTGCCCGGTCAGGACGGTCACCTGGTGGCCGCGTTCCCGCAGCCCGACGGCCAGGTCGTTGACCCGGAACTGCTCTGGCCAGAAGTACTGGCTCACGATGGTCACCCGCACAGGCAATCTCCCCTTTGGTTAGCTCGCTGGCTTGGTCGCGGCTCTGGCGGCAGGACGACGCCGGCAGACTTCTGGAGGGTGGGTGGCGGCGCGCTCGCAGGTGACCTCGGCGAGCACAGCGCACGCGGCCTCGCGCTGCGTGCTGCCTGCGTGTCAGGCGGCGGGCCGCTGGCGGAGATACCTCCGGTGCGGGTCACCGGCGCCGGAACCACCGGTAGGCCCGGCGTCGTCAGCGGGCGGAGAAAGGCAAACAAGTGGCCGGCCGCGCCAGCCTTGCTCGAACTGCCGAGGCGCTGGTCGGGATCACAGGCGCAGATGCGCGACCGGTCGACCGACGGGCCGCCGGCCCGGGTTGTTGTTGAACCCGCTGGAGCTGCTTGGCTGGTTCAGCAGCATCGTCACCGTGCTCGTGGACCGCGTCGGTTCCAACACGGCGCTGTCGTTCTCCACAGACATGCGCCCCTCCCTGTGACGGGCTCTGGCCAACCCCGATTCGACCCATCGATATGATCACACTTGGACATGCATCGAATACAGATAGTGAGCGTAGGCCCACGAAGCCGGCGGCGACGGAGGCGCGCCGACGACCGGCAGCCACCGAAGTCAGGAGTGACTCACCGGTCCACGCCATCCAGCGTCCTCACCACCGTCAACGAATCGATCTACGTGACCATCCGGAAGCCGACGTGATCGTGAAGCTCGTCCCCGAGGTTCTCGCGGAGACGGCCACCGCCTGGGCGTGCCGACCCCGGAAAGGTTCTGTGGGGTTAGGAAGATCCGGATGTTCGCGGTGACGGCACTCGTGGAGGCCGTGGCCCAGCCGCTGGAACCGCCGAGGTGGAGGCAGACGCGGCGGCGGCCGCGGAGGGCCGCGGGCCGCGTGGCGGCGAAGCCGAGCTCGCTCGCTGGAGCAGGCTTGACAATGTTTCCAGATCGGGAAATTATTGACGCCATGGATGAGACCGTGTTCACACCGAGCCTCCACTACCGGGACCCGAAGGCGGCCCTGTCGTGGCTAGCCGAGGCGTTCGGGTTCGAGGTGACGATGGCGATCGACGGCCCGCCGGAGGCACCCGAGATGTGCCACTACGAGATGAGCTGCGCCGGCCGCGGACGAATCATGATCGGCGGACAGTGGGCCGACTTCGCTCGCAGCCCGGCAAGCGTCGGCGGCGCCAACACCCAGCGGGTGCACGTCCAGCTGCCGGGAGGACTCGACGCCCACTGCGAGCGGGCCAAGGCTGCCGGAGCGGTGATCCAGGCGGAGCCGACGGACCAGTTCTACGGTGACCGGACCTACCGGGCCGTCGACCCCGAGGGACACGCCTGGACGTTCTCGACCCCCGTCCGCCACGTCTCCCGGGCGGAGGCCGAGGCCGCGATCGGCCAGCCGATCACGGCCACCAACTGGGCATGAGCGAACCCGCGTCCGCGGGGTCCGCAGGCCTGGGCGGACTGGATGGCACGCTGGCGGCGCTGGCCGACCCGGTCCGGCGCCGCGCCGTCGAACTACTCGCCGAGCGACCGCGCCGGGCCGGTGAGCTGGCGAAGGAGCTCGGCACAGCGCCGTCGACGATGAGCAAGCACCTTCGGGTGCTGCGCCAGTCCGGCCTGGTGACCGAGACCAGCCCCGAATTCGACACCCGGGTGCGGATCTACGCGCTCACGTCGGCACCCATGGCGGAGCTGCGGCGCTGGCTCACCCTGGGGGAGCAGGGCTGGGCCGAACAACTCGGCGCCTTCGCCGCGCTAGCCGAACACGACGCGAACGCCGCACCGGGGACCAACGAAAGGAAGACCGACGAAGGGCCGACGCCATGACCGAGGGATCCCGCGTCCTCGTCGCGTTACGGGTGCCGGTTCCCGCGGCTCGAGCGTTCGCCCTGTTCACGGACCGCATCGCCGACTGGTGGCAACCCAACGGCCTCTTCGCGATCAACGACCGACCGGGAACCCTGGCCTTCGAGCCAGGCCCCGACGGCCGGCTGGTCGAGACATACGACGACGGCGGCTCGTTCGTCGTCGGCGACATCCGCCTCTGGGACCCACCCAGCCGGCTGGTGCTCGGCTGGCGCCACGCCAGTTTCGCCCCTGATCAGGAAACCGAGCTGCACGTCCACTTCGACGAGATCCGCGACGACCCCGCCGGGCCACCCGTCCAGACCCGGGTCACCATCGAGCACTTCGGTTGGGACCGCATACCGCCCGAACACGCGGCCCGGCACGGCTGGCCACTGCCGGTTTTCCAACTGCGCTTCGCCGAGTGGTGGCAGTCGCAGCTGCGAACACTCGCCCGGGAATAGACCTTATCGAGCGTGAGCGCAGAAGCGCAGAAGCGCGGGGTGCGCATGGGGCAGAAGGCTGTGACATTGGTCCGCTCCGTCCGGGCGCCGCGCTCCGGCCCCTTCCCTCGCTTCGCTTCGGGAAGGGACCTCCGCGCGGCGTCCTCCTCCGCGGACGGGTGCTCCGGCGACCTCCGCTGCGGCCCAACCCCCTTCGCTTCGCTCGGGGGCCGGGCCTCCGCAGAGGCGCGCCTCCGCACCCAGCGTGATTGCGTTGCGCTTGTATGTCACCGGTCAGGAATGGCCTCGATGTGGGGCCAGACTGAATGCTGGCATGGTCGCCGGCGTCCCTGACGTGAACGAGCCCTCCCCGCGTGCGGGGAGGGCTCGTGGTCGTACGGTCATGCGGTCATGCGGTGATGCAATGGTGCTTGTTACGTGGTGCCCTTGGTGCCGTTCCGGGTCTGGGTCAGACCTTTGCGGCGGCGGCGTGGCCGCGGGCGAGGAAGTTCTTGTAGGCGCCGTTGGTGTAGGTCGACCAGGCGGTCGGGCCCTGGCGGTTGCATACGCGCTTGGCGGCCCAGGCGTTGGTGGACACGTCGTACAGGTTGCGTCCGCCGACGAGGTCGCTGTTGGCCCACAGGTTGACCTGCCACAGGCCGCGGGAGTCCTCGATGCCGGTGGCGTGCGCGTGGGTGTTGCCGCGCGACTCGGCCAGGGCGATGGCCACCCAGGTGGCCGTGGACACGCCGCGGCAGCCGGACAGGCCGGCCTTCTTCGCGGCGGCGGCGATGGTGGTGTCGGAGACGGTCGCGGCGCTGGCCGGAGAGGCAGCCATCAGTCCGCCGGTGGTGACGACGGCGGCTCCGGCCGCGACGGCGGCCAGTCGGGCACGCAGGCTGATGCTGCTCTTACGGTGGCGTCGGATCGACAAGAAATAGGCTTTCCCGCTACGCCCACGGAAGCGTGCAGCCACCGTCGAGCGATGGTGGCAGACGTGCCGGCCCCGGCCGTGGCGAAACGGCCGTGACGTGTGGAGAACGCAGCCTAGCTGGCTGGCGTTCTTCTGGCAGAACCCCGGTCGGGGTTCTTCCGTTTCTGCCCCGCGAAGGTGAGGAGACGACGTACCGGGGCCGTGGGCAGAAGACGGCGTCGGCCCGGTGATGTCC
>Ga0105249_10001825_pt1 | contig 18518 bp, 15 predicted proteins | sample KBSS44metaG_FD_81522 | JGI IMG/M metagenome (GOLD analysis project Ga0105249, IMG submission 81522) | Switchgrass rhizosphere microbial communities from Kellogg Biological Station, Michigan, USA - KBS S4-4 metaG | ecosystem: Host-associated > Plants > Roots > Rhizosphere > Soil | place...
ATGCCGGTCGTGACGCCGGTCGCGGCCTCGATCGAGACCGTGAACGCGGTGCCGTGCTGGGCGGCGAAGCCGATCAGGTCGGGCAGGCGCGCCATCGTGCCGTCGTCGTTCATCACTTCGCAGATCACCGCCGCCGGCGTCAGGCCGGCCATGGCGGCGAGATCGCAGCCGGCTTCGGTGTGGCCGGCGCGCATGAGGACGCCGCCGTCCTGCGCCTGCAGCGGGAAGATGTGGCCGGGCTGGACCAGGTCGCTCGCCTTCGCGTCCTTGCGCACCGCCGCCTGCACGGTGCGGGCGCGGTCGGCCGCCGAGATGCCGGTCGTGACGCCGGTCGCGGCCTCGATCGAGACCGTGAACGCGGTGCCGTGCTGGGCGCCGTTCTTGGCGGTCATCGGCGGCAGCTGCAGGCGCTCGCAGCGCTCGCGCGTCAGCGTCAGGCAGATCAGGCCGCGCGCGTGCCGGGCCATGAAATTGATCGCTTCGGGCGTGACGCGATCGGCGGCGAGGATCAGGTCGCCTTCGTTCTCGCGGTCTTCCTCGTCGACCAGGATGACCATCCGGCCGGCGGCTAGCTCGGCGACGAGCTCGGGAATCGGTGCGATCGACATGGTTGAAATTGTAGGTGGCGGGGCAGGCGCGTGCGCCGGGAAGGTCAGGCCGATCGCGCCGCGAGCATCCGCTCGACGTAGCGCGCGATCGTGTCGACCTCGAGATTGACGCGGCGGCCGACGGCGAGGCCGCGCAAGGTGGTGTGCTCGACGGTGTGCGGGATCAGGTTGACGCTGAAGGTGCACGCGGCGACGCCGTCGGCGATCCGGTTGACGGTCAGGCTGACGCCGTCGACCGCGATCGATCCCTTCAGCGCGAGGTAGCGCGCCAGGACGTTCGGCGCGGCGACCTCGAGCAGCCACGACTCGCCGGCGCGCTCGAAGCGCGTGACGGTGCCGACGCCGTCGACGTGGCCGCTGACCAGGTGGCCGTCGAGCCGGTCGCCGGCGCGCAAGGCCTTCTCCAGATTGACTTCGCCGGCGGCGCCGAGGCCGCTCGTCGCCGCCAGGCTTTCGGCCGAGACCTCGACCTGGAAGCGACGGTGCGCAGCGTCGATCGAGACGATGGTCATGCAGGCGCCGGCGAGCGCGATGCTGTCGCCGATGGCGGAGTTGCCGAGCCAGCCGGCGGGTGCCTCGATCGTCAGCGCGTTGCCGAACGACGCGTCGGCGCCGAGGGCCTGCACGGCGACGATCTGGCCGATGCCGCTGACGATGCCGGTGAACATGCGCCGATTGTCCCCGCCCTGGCGAGGCGGCGTCGTCGCCCATGCGTCAGCGGCGCGGGTCGTCAGGCCGGGCTCAGGCCGGCAGCCGCGGCCGCAGCAGCAGCCGCAGGTCGGCGCCGACGCGCTCGACGCTCGTGAACGCGAAGCCGAGGGCCTCCTCGAGGCGCGCGATCGGCGCGAGCGACGCCAGGCCGCGGCCGCTGCCGAGCAGGCGCGGCGCGACGTAGACCAGCAGCTCGTCGACGAGGCCGGCGGCGAGCAGCGACGCATTGAGCTTCTCGCCGGCTTCGGCATGGAGCTCGTTGACGCCGCGCCGAGCCAGGTCGCCGAGCATCGCAGCAAGGTCGACCTTACCGGTCGGGTTGGGCAGCAGCACGATCTCGGCGCCCTGGTCCTCGAGCGCCTGCCGGCGCCCGGCGTCGTCGACCGCGGCGTAGACGAGCACGGATCCGGGCGGCGCGAGGATGCGCGCGCCCGGCGGCGTCTCGAGGCGCGAATCGACGACCACGCGCACCGGCTGGCGCGCGCTGGCGACCAGGCGAACGTCGAGCCGCGGGTCGTCCTCGCGAACCGTGCCGACGCCGGTCAGGACCGCGCTCGCGCGCTTGCGCCAGGCGTGGCCGTCGGTGCGCGCCGCTTCGCTGGTGATCCACTGGCTGGTGCCGTCGGCGAGCGCCGCGCGCCCGTCGAGCGAGACCGCCGCCTTGAGGCGAAGCCACGGGCGGCCGCGTTCCATGCGCGAGACGAAGCCGATGTTCAGCTCGCGCGACTCCGTGCCGCCTCCGTCCCACTCGACGGCGATGCCGGCGGCTTCGAGCCGCGCCGCGCCGCGGCCGGAGACGAGCGGGTTGGGGTCGCGCAGGGCGATCACGACGCGCGCCACGCCGGCGGCGACGAGCGCGTCGGCGCACGGCGGCGTGCGGCCGTGGTGCGAGCACGGCTCGAGGGTGACGTAGACGGTCGCGCCGCGAACGTCGACCCCGCGCGCCGCGGCGTCGCGCAGCGCCATCGCCTCGGCGTGCGCTCCGCCCGCTTCCTGCGTGTGGCCGCGGCCGGCGAGCCGGCCGTTGGCGCCGACGATGACGCAGCCGACGCGCGGATTCGGGTCCGACAGCCCCACCGCGTGCGCGGCGAGCGCGAGCGCTTCGCGCATGGTCCCGGACGTGTCGCTGGGAAGAGTCGCGGACATCGGTGGCGTGGTCGTGATGGTCTCGCTCAAGGCTGATACGGCTCGGTGCGCGGCTCGCCCGGACAACGCTCGCCGCCGCCGACGACCAGGAAGTTGCGCCCGAGCAGCGCGGCGCCGACGTCGACGTCTTCGCCGGCAGCCGCGATGTTCGCATCGATCGCGACGGTCGGGGCCGCCACGTAGCGGCAGACTCGACTCTCGTTGCCGGCGGCGCCGATCGTCCAGCCGTCGCCGCGCAGCACGACGCGGCCCGACCAGCGGCCGTCGGCGCGCGGCGTGACGATGCAATGCCAGGCCAGGAAGCGATCCCCCGTCTCGGCCCAGGCGGCGAGCCCGGCGTCGGCAGCGGTCGCGTCGGCAGCGACGTCGTCGAGGCGAACGCTGGCGTCGACGAGATAGCGCACCGTCTTCCTCGCTTCGCTGAAGCATGCCGCCGGCGCGGCGTAGTCGCCGCCGCGAAGCGTGATGGTGACCGCGGTCGGCAGCGGCACCTCGTTCGCGGCGGCGGGATCGGGCGGTGTCGACGACGAGAAGCGAATCGTTCCGGCGACGAGGAGCCAGCGTCCGGTGCTGCAGCCCGAGAGCGCCGCGGCCGAGAGATCGCGCGTGGCAAGCGCGGCGGCGATGCCGTCGCACCGGCCGACGATGGCGCCGCTGCGGTCTTCGAACACCAGCGCGCTCGCTCCGCGCTCGCTCGGCTTCCAGGCGCTGCGACCGTCGTCGAGTCTTCGCGCGGTGAGCGGTACGCCGGGTGCGCGTTCGAAGGCGCCGCGGGTTGCGCTCGCGACTGCGCCGGTCGCGAGCGCGAGCGAGCCGGCTTAGGTCGGCGCGACGCCCGCGATGAACGAGTGCAGCAGCACCTCCCGCTCGTTGCCGCCGCGGTCGCGCCAGCGCACGGCAACGCGCGTCGACTTCGTCGCGCCGAAAGCGAGATCGTCGATGAGGCGCTCGATCCGGTAGTCGGCGTGCGCGCCCGGCGACGATGCCGCAGTCACCGAGGCGTCGGCAGTGACGACGTCGCTGAAGCTGCGTTGTCCGGGCGCGCCGGCGAGCGCGGCGAAAGACCGCATGTCTTCGCTCGCTGCCTGGCCGAAGCGAATCGCCTCCGATCGCTCGCGCGCAACGTCGCCGGCAAGGCGGAGCTGGCTCTGCAGGTGGGCGGCCGCGGTCGTGCCGAGGGCGAAGACGAAGAACGCGACGAGCGATTCGACCAGGCTGACGCCGCGCTGGCGTCGGCGTCGCGAGATCGCGCTCAGATGCGGGGAGCTCGTCATTGAAAATCCTTCCAGCTGCCGTTGACGCGAACGAAGCTGCCGTTGCCGGCAGCGAGCCGCGCCAGCACGGCCGCGTCGCGATGCAGGTCGACGGCGCCGTTGCCGCGGTAGGCGCCGGCGACGACCGCGCCGCGGACGAACGCTCCACCCGGCGTCGTGTCGTTCCATTCGAGCGAGGCGGCGTGGACGACGCCGTGCAGCTCGACGTCGCCGGCCAGGTGCAGTGCGCCGGTGGCGACGAGGACGACCGGGTCGTCGGCACTGCCGAAGATGGCCGGTCCCGAGAGCGTCGCATCGCCTTCGATGACGAGAAGTCGCGCGCCGGCGGCGATCGCCGCGCCGAGCCTGCCGGCGCAGTCCAGGGCGCAACCCACCCGGCGCGCCGCCGGCTGCGCCGCCCAGGCCGCCGACCCCATGCCGAAGGTGCGTGCGAAGAAGCGGTCGGCGGAGAGCGCGCGCAGGGTGGCGTCGTTGCTTGCGAGCGATGCGCCGAGCGAAGCGCCCGCTGGCGCGCCGATGCGAAGTGCAGAACCGCCGATGCGGCCGCCCGCGCGAATCGCGAGGGCACCGACCGCGGCGTCGACGTTGTGGACGCCGAGCGAGGCGGCACCGACATCGACGTCACCGTGGACCGTCAGTGCCGCGGCAGGCGCGGCGCGCAGCGCCGGCAGCATCGCCCACGCGGCTTCGAGCCTCGCCGTCGCTTCGTTGGCCGCATCGACGCTCGCCGCGCAGATCGCGCCGGCACCGTTGCGCGTGCAGCCGGTCGCCCGCACGCGAACGACGTCGCGCCGGGTCGACGCGGCGAGCTCGACGACGAACGCCGGCGCCATGGCGCTGCCGACGGACGCGGGCAGCGCCGGCCGGCCACCGGCCGGGCAGCGGCAGGCCCAGCCGTCGGCACCGCGCACGCAGGCCGCTTGCAACGGCATCGGCGTGGCGCCGTTCATCCAGGTGCGCGGTGCGATGTCGCCCGAGGGAACGGCGATCCGGACCATGCGCTCGCGAAACGAGAGTGCCGCAGCGTCGGCGCTCGGCCGGCAATCGGCGCCGATGCGCGCCGGGTCGTTGATGCGGGCGAGCGCCCAGTCGAGGCCGGCCTCGGCGTCTTCGAAGGCGCTCGCCGCGCGCAGCTCGTTGGCCGATCGCTGTTCTTCGACGACGACGTTGCGATGCGCGACGGCGACCGCCAGGACCATCGCGAAGCAGAGCATGACGGTGACGAAGAGCGCGGCGACGCCGCGCTGGCCGACGCGCGAGCAAGGCGAGCGAGCGATCGTGCGGATGGGCGCGCCGTGCGACATGGCGGTCATGCCTCGCAGCTGCCGACGACGACGTCGTTGCGGACGCGAACGACGCTGCGCAGCTCGCGCGTCACCAGCGCGTCGGCCGCCGAGCGGCCGGCGACGCCGATCGCGTAGCTGCGTATCTGCTGGCGCGGCGGGCAGGTCGTGCTGCCGGCGCTGCACTGCTTCGTGCAGAACGTCGCGAGGTCGGCCTCGTCGACGCGCGGGACGACGCTGAACGAGGTGACGACGACCGTTCCCGGATCGCTGAGCGCTTGCCAGTTGCGCGCGCCGAGCTGCACCTCGATCGCACCGTTGTGAAGGCGAAATCCGAACCGCTCGTTGTCGTCGACGCCGACGGCATCGCCCGCGTCGGTCGAGAAGCTGAGCGCGACGACGGTCGCCGCACCGCCTGCCGCCGTGATCTCGGCATGGGGATTGACGGTGATCGTTTCGTCGCCGCGACGCACTCCCGACGCGGCCGCCGCCCAGTGGCGGCGCGGCGCAGGTCGCGCGAGACGAGCTCGGCGGCGCCGCGCAGGTCCTGCATCAGGCGGGCCTCGAGCTGCACGCGTCGGGCTGCTCCTTGATGTGCCGCGACAACGCTGCCGGCGGCCGCGACGACGATGAGGCCGACCGCTGCGCCGACGAGCAACTCGACCAGCGAGATCCCGAGCTGTCGACGCTGTGTCATCACCGGCTCCAGCAGGCGCGGTTGGCGTCGGCGGGGTTGGCGGTGGTCGCGTCGCTGCCCGAGGCGTAAGTCAGCGTGGCGTCGACGAGGCGAGGCGGAGGTGACGGCACCTCGCGTCGCGTGCCTGGCCGGCGACGGCGGAGGCGAGCAGCTCGAAGCCGGCGGCGTCGCTCGAGACGACCGCGATCCGGTAATGACCCGCCGGCGACGTCGGCCGCACGCCGGCGTCGGCGAGGCTGCCGTAGCTGGCGTTGTTGGCGCGAAAGCGCTCCTGCGCGAGCTGCGCCTGCAGGAGGGCGACGAGCGCGTCGGTGCGGCGCGCCCGCATCACCTGGCCTTCGAGGCTCGGGTAGGCGATGCTCGAGAGCACGGCGGCGATGCCGACCGTGATCATCGTCTCGATCAGGGTGAAGCCGGCGTTGCGGCGATCGCGTCGGCGCGATCGCGAGCGAGAGGAACGAAGGGTCGGGTTCATCAGGTTCCTTCCGGAGAGTCAGCAAGGCGAATAGCCGGGGACGGCGCCGCCAGGCGAGCACGAACGCACCCGGCCGACGACGTTGACGACGTGATGGACTGCGCTGCCGCGCGCGCCGACGAGGCGCAGCGTGCCGGTCGGCGTGCTCGTGCCGTGCAGCGGATCGAAGACGATCGAGGCGACGTTGCCGGCAACGCTCACCCTCTCGCGATTCGCGAGAACGACGCCCTTGACCGCGCGTGCGCCGGCGCCGCACACCGCGCCGGCGTCGTCGCTGCAGCGGCAGTCAGCCGACGCGCCGCTGTGGACGATCCAGCAGCTCGCGCCCGCGCCGGTGAGGAGGCTGAGGCGAAGCGGCTGGTTGCGGGCGATCGCCTCGCTGCGCGCGAACTGGATGTCGGCGGCGAGGCGCGCTGCCGCGCTGTCGAGCCGGCGCGCGTCGATGATGGCGGTGAACGACGGTGCAGCCGCGGCGGCGACGATCGCCGTGATCGCGACGACGATCGCGAGCTCGAGCAGCGTCAGTCCGTGCTGCCGGCGTTTGCCGGTACCCTGTGCTGCATGCGTCGTTGCCATGCCGAGCACTGTAGGAACGCAGCGCCTCGAACGCGATCCCTCGGGAGGGGAAACGCCGGGGGTCCGCCGGGTGGGGTCCCCCGGGGGAACTTCAGATGTCGCGGATCAGCTGCCGGAACTCGTTGACGTCCTCGAAGCTGCGATACACCGACGCGAACCGGACGTACGCGACCTTGTCGATCCGCTTCAGCTCGCGCATGACGAGCTCGCCCAGCTTGGCCGAGAGCACTTCCTTGGTGCCGCTGTTGAGCAGCTTGTCCTGGATTCGCTCGATCGCGGCGTCGATCTGCTCGACGCTCACCGGTCGCTTGCGCAAGGCGAGCGTCATCGAGGCGCGCACCTTGGCCGGATCGAACTCGGCGCGCCTGCCGTCCTTCTTCACCACCGACGGCAGTGCGATCTCGGCGTGCTCGTAGGTGGTGAAGCGCTTGTCGCAGCTTTGGCAGCGCCGGCGCCGGCGCACGACATCGCCTTCGTCCGAGTCGCGCGTCTCGACGACCTGGGTGTCTTCATGCGAGCAGAACGGACAACGCATAGATGACCCTTGAAGAGGTCGCAGCGCGACCCGCTGCCTTGCTACCTGTAGACCGGAAAGTCTCTCGTCAGCGTCGCGACCTTGGCGCGCACCGCCGCGATGTTCGCCTCGTCGTTGGGGCGATCGAGCACGTCGGCGATCAGGTGCGCGGTCTGGCGCGCTTCGCTCGCGCCGAAGCCGCGCGTCGTCAGCGCCGGCGTTCCCAGGCGGATGCCGCTCGTGACCATCGGCTTTTGCGGGTCGTTCGGGATGCCGTTCTTGTTGCACGTCATGTGCGCGGCCTGCAGCACCGCCTCGGCCTCCTTGCCGGTGATCCCCTTCGGCCTGAGGTCGACGAGCATGACGTGGCTCTCGGTGCGGCCGCTGACGATGCGCAGGCCGCGCTCGGTGAGCGTGTCGGCGAGGACGACGGCGTTCTTCGCGACCTGCTGCTGGTAGGTCTTGAACTCGGGCGCGAGCGCCTCCTGGAACGCGACCGCCTTGGCGGCGATCACGTGCATCAGCGGCCCGCCCTGGATGCCGGGGAAGATCGCGCTGTTGATCTTCTTCGCGATCGCCTCGTCGTTCATGAGGACGATGCCGCCGCGCGGCCCGCGCAGGCTCTTGTGCGTCGTCGACGTGACGACGTGGGCATGCGGCAGCGGGTTCGGATAGATGCCGGCGGCGATCAGCCCGGCATAGTGCGCCATGTCGACCATGAACCAGGCGCCGACGTCCTTGGCGACCTGCGCGAAGCGCGCGAAGTCGATCTTCAGGCTGTAGGCCGAGGCCCCGGCGATGATGAGCTTGGGCTTGGTTTCGTGGGCCAGCCGCTCCATCGCGTCGTAGTCGATCTCCTCGGCCGCGGTGAGCCCATAGCTCACGACCTTGAACCACTTGCCGCTCATGTTGAGCGCCATGCCGTGGGTCAGGTGGCCGCCTTCGGCGAGGCTCATGCCCATGATCGTGTCGCCGGGCTGGATCAGGCCGAACAGCACCGCCTGGTTGGCCTGCGAGCCGGAGTTGGCCTGGACGTTCGCGTAGCCGGCGCCGAACAGCTTCTTGACGCGATCGATGGCGAGCTGCTCGACGACGTCGACGAACTCGCAGCCACCGTAGTAGCGCTTGCCGGGATAGCCCTCGGCGTACTTGTTGGTGAGTTGGCTGCCTTGCGCCGCCATCACCGCCGGCGAGGCGTAGTTCTCGGAGGCGATGAGCTCGATGTGCTCTTCCTGGCGTTTGTTCTCGGCGGCGATCGCCGCGGCGATCTCGGGGTCGACGTGGGCCAGGGTGGAAGTGGTGCGATCGAACATGGAGGGCCGTCCTTCAAGGCAATCCGCGCGAATCGAATGCGACGGCTCGCGGGGCGGCCCAGGCGAACGGCTCGACCGACACGAGCGACGCTGGTGCCGACCGTGCTTCCCGGTGGTGATCCACCTCGGGCTCCACGAGGGAGCCGCATCGCCAGTCGCACGGCGATGTCAGTGTAACGGAGGCGGTGCGCAGCGCGAGCATGCGCCGCGGCCGTCGCGGGCCTGCTCAGTGCAGGAACGCGACCTTGTCGGGCGCCGGCACCGGATCGGCGGGGGTGGTCGCTTGCGGCTCCGCCGTCGCCGCCGGCGGGGCGGCATCGGCGGCGGGACGCGCCTTCGCTGCCGGCGGCGTCACCGCTGCCGTGGTCCGGACCTTGCCGCCGCTCGCCACCAGGCGAAGGATGCCCTGCTGCGCCAGCACCTTGGCGGCGTAGCCGCCGTCCTCGCCGGAGTTGCCGGCGCCGACATAGGAGCGCAGCCCGGCCTCCAGGCTGCCGGTGCGGCGGATGCATTCCTTCAGGACCTGGACGCCGACCCGCAGGTTGGTGACCGGGTCGAAGGCGGCATGGCTGCCTCCGAAGGCCTCGTATTTGTCGTCGTGGACCTTGGTCATCACCTGCATCAGCCCCTGTGCGCCGACGGGGCTCTGGGCGAATGGGTTGAAGCTCGACTCGACGGCCATGACGGCCAGGATCAGCGTCGGATCGAGGTCGACCAAGGCGCCGACCGTCCACGCTTCCTGCACCAGCCGGCTCACCGGCTCGGGGGCGACGTGATAGCGGGCCGCGAGCCAGAGCGCCACCGAGGCCTGGGCCCGGCTCAGGTTTTTGGGATCGGACGCGGTCGCGCGCAGGATCGCGTCGGGTTCGCCCAGGTTGGGCTCGGCATCGGGATCGGCGGCCGCCTGCACCCGCGCCTCGTGCCGCGCCTGCAGCCAGCTCAAGGTCTGCGCCTCGATGGCGTGGCGAAGGTCTGAGCGACTCGAAGCGAACAGGGCGACGCCGACGACCAGCAGGCCGAACAGGGCGAGGGAGTTGTGGCTCACCTCGAGGAGGCCGTGGCCGGCGTCGCGCAGAAAGACGGCTCCCGAGCGGGCGACTGCGTTCCGCCAGGCGCGGGCTAGCGAAACCACCTGCGTCAATGAAGTCATGGCTCTCACTTCCATTTCGACGCCCCGCCCGGCACGTCCGGGGACGGCTGGTGCGAGGCGATAATCCACACGGTCCGAGCCGGCTGGTCGCCCGCAGTACCGCTCGTGGCCGACCGCGCGGGGAAAGCACGGCAACCGCGAAAACGGCGCGATTCTAGGAATCGCTTTAATTCCTGGTCAACACTGGTCCAGGCGCCTCTTATAGCGATTTCGTATGGATTATTCGGATTTGCGCCATTTCATCCGGTCGCTGGAGGCTGAGGGCGACCTGGCGCGGGTCGCAGAGCCAGTCTCCACGCGGCTTGAGATGACAGCGGTCGGTGACTTCACCCTTCGTCGGGGCGGCCCGGCATTACTTTTCGAAAAGCCGGCCGGTTACACAATTCCGGTCCTCGCCAACCTCTTCGGCACCACGGTCCGGGTGGCCAAGGCGATGGGTGCCACCGGGGTGGATGGCCTGCGCGACATCGGCGTCGTCCTCGCCAACCTGAAGGAGCCGGAGCCCCCCAAGGGCCTGCGCGATGCCGGTCGCTTGTTACAGATGGCGAAGACCCTCTGGACGATGCGACCGGTGTCGGCCACGCGGCCGGCGTGCCGCGAGGTCGACCTGCGGGTCGACGAGATCGATCTGGGTCGGCTGCCCGTGCAGACATGCTGGCCCGCGGATGCGGGGCCTCTGATCACGTGGGGCCTCGTCGTCACGCGCGGTCCCCAGGGCCTGGCGAGCTCGCGCCAGCGCCAGAACCTTGGCATCTACCGCCAGCAGGTGATCGGCAGGCGTCAGGTCATCATGCGCTGGCTGGCCCATCGCGGCGGCGCGCTCGATTTCCGCGACTTCGCGGCGGCCCGGCCGGGCCAGCCCTTTCCGATGGCGGTGGCGCTTGGCGCCGACCCGGCGACGATGCTGGGTGCCGTCACGCCGGTTCCCGACACGCTCTCGGAGTATCAGTTCGCCGGCCTGCTGCGCGGCAGCCGGACCGAGGTGACCGACTGCGGCGTGGGCGATGCCGGCGTCTTCCTCCAGGTGCCGGCGACCGCCGAGTTCGTCTTCGAGGGCCACATCCCGCTTGCCCCGGCCGGCTTCACGGGGACGAGCGAGTTCGGCGTGGCGACGCGCGAGATCGGCGGCTACCTGCACGCCCTCGAGGGCCCGTTCGGCGACCACACCGGCTATTACAACGAGCCCGACTGGTTTCCGGTGTTCGAGATCGAGCGGCTGACGCATCGGCACGACCCGATCTACCACTCGACCTACACGGGCAAGCCGCCCGACGAGCCGGCGGTGCTCGGCGTGGCCCTGAACGAGGTCTTCGTGCCGATCCTGCAGAAGCAGTTTCCGGAGATCGTCGACTTCTACCTGCCGCCCGAAGGCTGCAGCTACCGGATGGCGATCGTCAGCATCAAGAAGCAGTACCCCGGTCACGCGAAGCGGGTGATGTTCGGGATCTGGAGCTTCCTGCGCCAGTTCATGTACACCAAGTTCATCGTCGTCACCGACGACGACGTCGACATTCGTAGCTGGCCCGACGTGATCTGGGCGATCACGACGCGGATGGATCCGGTGCGCGACACGGTGCTGGTCGACCGGACACCGATCGATTCGCTCGATTTCGCCTCGCCGGTGTCGGGGCTGGGCGGCAAGATCGGGCTCGACGCGACGACCAAGGGCCACGGCGAGACCGAGCGCGAATGGGGGCGGCCGATCCGCCCCGACGCGGGGGTCGCGGCACGGGTGGCGGGCGTGATCGCCGCGATCGCGGCGTCGCACCCGGCGACGCCGCTTTCCTGATCAGCGCCGACGGCCGCGCGACGCGCTCTTGTTCGCCGCGGTTGCTGCAGCCGGCGCCGCCGCAGAGCCGCTGCCGGCACCGCCGCCGCTCCGCCTCGCCCCCGCCTGCAGACCTTCGGACATGCCGATGAGGACGCCGCTCGCCAACGCCGCGTAGCTGTCGAGCATCGCCTGCGCTGCGCGCATTCCCGACGCCCGCCCGTCGCGCAGCATCGTCTGCGCCTGGCCCATCAGCTGCTCGACCGTCTGCGTCGCCTGCATGCCGGTGGCGCTTCCCTTGATCTTCATCGCGTCGAGGGCGCTCCGCCACGGCCCTTCCAGCGGCCCCGCCGACTGGCTCGCCTTGGTGACGGCGGCGAAGAAGGCGTCTTCCATCTTCTCGACGTTGGCGAGCGCCTGCTTGAGCGGCTTCTCGGTCAGCGAGACGCCGCCGCTCACGAACTGCTCGAGCGCCTTGCGGTTCGCCTCGACCGCCTGCAGGAGCGCCGAGTCGATGCCGCCGAGCGCCTTGCCGAGCAGGCCCTCGACGTCGATCGCCGGCGCCGGGTTGCGGGCGATGCCGGTCGACGCCGCCTCGGCGACGTTCTTGACGACCTTCTTGATGTTGTCGAGCGTCAGCTCGCGCCCCTGCAGCGCGCGCAACGTCGCCTCGCTGACCGCCTTGCGCAGCGCTTCGCCCTGCTTGGTGCTCGCCTCCGCGAACATGGTGATCAGGGCGTCCTGGTCGAATCCGGTCTTGTTCATGAGAGAGCTCCTTGTTGTTGTCGGTGCCGGCGCGGCCTCATTGCATGTGCTGGCCGCCGTTGATGGCGATATTCGCTCCGGTCACGAAGGCCGCCTCCTCCGAGGCGAGGTAGATGATCAGGCCCGCGACTTCTTCGGGCTTGCCGAGCCGGCCGACCGGGATCTGCGGCAGGATCTTCGTGTTGAGGATCTCCTCCGGAATCGCCGTGACCATCTTGGTGCCGATGTAGCCGGGAGAGATCGTGTTGACGGTGACGCCCTTCCTGGCGACCTCGAGGGCGAGCGCCTTGCTGAAGCCGTGCACGCCGGCCTTGGCGGCGGAGTAGTTGGTCTGGCCAAACGCGCCCTTGGAGCCGTTCACCGAGGCGACGTTGATCACGCGACCCCAGTTGCGCTCGACCATCCCGTCGGCGACCTGCTTGGTCATGTTGAACAGGCTGTCGAAGTTCGTGCGCACGACCGCGTCCCAGCTGGCCTTGTCCATCTTCTTGAAGGTCATGTCGCGTGTGATGCCGGCGTTGTTGATCAGGATGTCGACCGCGCCGACCTTGCTCTGCACCTCGGCGACCGCACGCGCGCACGAATCGTAGTCGGCGACGTCGCACGGCACCGCCAGGATGTCGTAGCCCTTGCCCTTCATCGCCTGGACCCACTCGCCGTGCTTGGTGTTGCTCGGCGAGTAGGTGACGACGACCTTGTAGCCGGCGTCGACCATCTTGGCGGCGATCGTCTCGCCGAGCCCGCCCATGCCGCCGGTGATCAGCGCCACCCGCCCGTTGCCCTTGCCGCTTGCTGCTGTCATGTTCCTCGTCTCCTTCGTTGCGATGAGTCTTCGCCCGCGTCGGCGGCTTCGGCCGTCGAGCAAGGCGTGGCACCGGCGATCATGCGCGCACTGCCGCGCAGCCGCCTTGGGAAAACCCCAGACGCAGCGGTGTCGTGACGGCGGGTTCGCGCCATGCCGGTGCATGCGCATCGGCCCTATCCTGTCGCCCATGTCGAAAATGCAGGAAGCGCCCTGGCGGCCGGCGCGCGAGCGCGGCGGGTCGTTGGCGTTCGCGGCAGCGCTGCTCGCCGCCTGGCCGACGTCGGGCCGAGCGCAGGGCGCACCGGCCGACGCACCGACGCGGCTCGCGCCGGTGGTGGTGACGGCGACCCGCACCGCAGAGCCGCCGTTCGACCTGCCGGCGTCGATCGACCGCATCGGCGCCGACGCGATCCGCGACGCCCGCCCGCAGGTCAACATCTCCGAGAGCCTCGGCGGCGTCGCCGGCCTGCTCGCGCGCGACCGCCAGAACTATGCTCAGGACGTGCAGATCTCGGTGCGCGGCTTCGGCGCCCGCTCGACCTTCGGGATCCGCGGCGTTCGCCTCTACGTCGACGGCATCCCGGCGACGCTGCCCGACGGTCAGGGCCAGATCAGCAACGTCGACCTCGGCTCGGCGGACAGCATCGAGGTCCTGCGCGGGCCGTTCTCGGCGCTCTATGGCAATTCCTCGGGCGGCGTCATCCAGGTGTTCACCGAGGAGGGGAGCGGCGCTCCGACGGTCGGCGCCGCTGTCGCCGGCGGCAGCTACGGCGCGCTCCGTTTCGGCCTAAAGGCGAGCGGCGCCGTCGGCGCGTTCGGCTACGTCGTCAGCGGCAGCACCTTCCACATCGACGGCTACCGGGAGCACAGCGAGGCCGAGCGCAACATCGGCAACGCCAAGCTCACCTGGCACGACGACGACAACCGCGTGACGCTCGTCGTCAACAGCCTGGCCTTGCCGAAGGCGCAGGATCCGCTCGGCCTCACGCGCGCGCAGTTCGAGACCGATCCGCGCGGCGTCGATCCGGCGGCGATCGCGTTCGACACGCGCAAGACGGTCGACCAAACGCAGCTCGGCCTGGTCTACGAGCATCGGATCGACGCCGTGAACTCGCTGCGTGCGCTCGTCTACGGCGGCCACCGCAATACCGAGCAGTTTCAGGCGATCCCGGTCGCGCCGCAGGCGAGTCCGCTCCATCCCGGCGGCGTGATCGTGCTCGGTCGCAGCTACAGTGGCACCGATGTTCGCTGGACTGCGAAGACGCGCCTGGCCGACGGGCCGGCCACGCTTGTCGCCGGCGTCGCCTACGACGAGCTCTTCGAGCATCGCCGGGGCTTTCAGAACTTCGTCGGCACGACGCTCGGCGTCGAGGGCGCGCTGCGCCGCGACGAGAACAACGAAGTCTCCAACTTCGATCAGTACGTCCAGGGCGCGTGGCAGTTCGCGCCGCGCTGGACGGTGCACGCGGGCGTGCGGCACAGCAAGGTCAGCTTCTCGTCCGAGGACCACTACGTCGTTCCGCCCAATCCCGACGACAGCGGCAAGCTCGACTTCGAGGCGACGCTGCCGGTGCTCGGCCTGATGTTCGCGGCGACGCCGGATCTGCATCTCTACGTCACCGCTGGACGCGGCTTCGAGACGCCGACCTTGAACGAGCTCGCCTACCGGCCGAACGGCCTCACCGGGCTGAACCTCGCCCTCGGCCCGGCCGAGAGCGACAGCTACGAGGTCGGCGTCAAGACGCGCAACGCCTGGGGCGACGTCAACCTCGCCCTGTTCGAGACGAGGACGAGCAACGAGATCGCCACGCTGAGCAACGTCGGCGGCCGCTCGACCTTCCAGAACGTCGGCTCGACGCGGCGGCGCGGGCTCGAGGCGGCGTGGAGCGCCGACCTGCGCGAGAACCTGCACGCGCAGGTGGCGTACACCCGCCTCGACGCGCGCTACCGCGACACGTTCCAGACCTGCACGGTGACGCCTTGCGCGGTTCCCAACCTCACCATCCCGGCCGGCAACCGCATCCCGGGGCTCGCGCGCGATTCGCTCTACGGCGCGCTCGGCTGGGTGCCGCCGCGCGGCTGGCGCGGCGGCGTCGAGGCGCGGGCGCTGAGCAAGGTGTGGGTCAACGACGCGAACTCCGACGCCGCCGCCGGCTTTGCGATCCTCAACGCCAGCGTCGGCTACGTCGCCCGTGTCGGCGCCGTCGACCTGACCGGCTTCGGGCGCGTCGACAACGTGTTCGGCCGCAGCTACGCCGGCTCGGTGATCGTCAACGAAGGCAACGCGCGCTACTTCGAGCCGGCGCCGACGCGCAACTGGACCGTCGGCCTGACGGCGGCGGTCGGCTTCTAGCCGCGTCGGCTGCGATGAGGTTCTACGGCGCCGACGAGACGCGCGCGCGGCTGGCGTTCGCGCCGCTCGTCGATGCCGTTCAGGCGATGTTCGCGCGCGGCTGCGAACTGCCGCCGCGCCAGGTGCTCGAGCTCGCCCGCGATGGCGCCGAGCCGGTGACGTCGCTCGTCATGGCGGCCTGGCAGGAAGGTCGCTGCTATGGCGTCAAGGTCGTCAACATCGCGCCCGGCAATGGCGCGCGCGGCCTGCCGGGGCTGCACTCGACGTACGTCCTCTACGACGCGAGCAGCGGCGTGCCGCTGGCCTGGATCGACGGCGACGAGATCACCGCACGTCGGACGGCGGCGACCTCGGCGCTGGCGGCGTCGTGGCTCGCGCCCGCGAGCGCGAGCCATCTCGCGCTGATCGGCGCCGGCCGGATCGCGCGCCTGCTGCCGGAGGCGCATCGCGTCGTCCGGCCGATCGAGCGCGTCACGGTGTGGGCGCGCTCGCCGGCGCGTGCCGACGCGCTCGTCGACGAGCTCGCCCGCGACGGCTTCCGGGCGCGGGTCGCGGCGAGCGTCGAAGCCGCCGTCGCCGAAGCCGACATCGTCAGCTGCGCAACGCTGGCGCGCGCGCCGCTCGTCTTCGGCGGCTGGCTCGCGCCGGGCAGCCACCTCGATCTGATCGGCTCGTTCACGCCGGCGATGCGCGAGGCCGACGACAGCTGCTTCGCAGGGGCCCGGGTGATCGTCGACAGCGATGACGCGGCGGTCAAGAGCGGCGACCTCATCGGACCGCTGGCGCGCGGCGTGGTCGGCCGTGACGCGATCGGCACGCTGGCCGAGCTCGTGCGCGGCGCGCGCGACGCCGGTCGCGCGCCCGGCCAGCGCACCGTCTTCAAGTCGGTCGGCAGCGCGCTCGAGGACCTCGCCGCCGCGATGCTCGTCCACGACGGCGAGGTTCGGCGCCGCGCCTGACATGACTCGGCACGACGATCCCCTGGCGCGCGGCGGTCCCCCGGCTGGCGCCGCGCTGTCTCCGCGCGAGGCACTGTCGCTGCCCGCGACGCGCTCGCCGCTGCGCGCCGCGATCACCGCCGCGTACCGGCGCCCCGAGCCCCAGGCGGTGCCGCCGCTCGTCGCCGCGGCGCGCCTGCCGGCGCCGACCGCCGCCGCCGCGCAGGCGCTGGCGCGCCGGCTCGCGCAGACGCTGCGCGATCGCAAGAGCGCGGCGGGCCGTGAAGGCCTGGTCCAGGGCCTGCTCCAGGAGTATTCGCTGTCGTCGCAGGAAGGCGTCGCGCTGATGTGCCTCGCCGAGGCGCTGCTGCGCATCCCCGACCCGGCGACTCGCGACGCGCTCATCCGCGACAAGATCAGCACCGGCCAGTGGCACGAGCACCTGGGGCGCAGTCCTTCGCTGTTCGTCAACGCCGCGACCTGGGCGCTGCTCCTCACCGGCAAGCTGGTGTCGACGCACAGCGAGTCGAGCCTGTCGAGCGCGCTGGCGCGGCTGGTCGGCAAGGGCGGCGAGCCGCTGATCAGAAAGAGCGTCGACCGCGCGATGCGCCTGATGGGCGAGCAGTTCGTGACCGGCGAGACGATTGCCCAGGCGCTCGCCAACGCGCGGCCGCGCGAAGCGCAGGGCTTTCGCTATTCGTACGACATGCTCGGCGAGGCGGCGCTGACCGCCGCCGACGCGGCTCGCTACCGGCGCGCCTATGAAAGCGCGATCGATGCGATCGGCCGCGCGTCCGCGGGGCGCGGCATCCACGCCGGGCCGGGCATCTCGATCAAGCTGTCGGCGCTGCACCCGCGCTACAGCAGGGCGCAGATCGCTCGCGTCGGCAGCGAGCTCTATCCGGTCCTGAAGGACCTCGCGATCCGCTCGCGCCGCCACGACATCGGCCTCAACATCGACGCCGAGGAGGCCGACCGGCTCGAGATCTCGCTCGACCTGCTCGAGCGCCTGTGCTTCGAGCCCGAGCTCGCCGGCTGGAACGGCATCGGCTTCGTCGTCCAGGCGTACCAGAAGCGCTGCCCGTTCGTGATCGACGCGCTCGTCGATCTCGCGCGCCGCTCCGGTCATCGCCTCATGGTCCGCCTCGTCAAGGGCGCGTACTGGGACAGCGAGATCAAGCGCGCCCAGGTCGACGGCCTCGACGGCTATCCGGTCTACACGAGGAAGGCCTACACGGACGTCGCCTACCTGGCGTGCGCGCGGCGGCTGCTCGCCGCGCCCGACGCGGTGTTCGCGCAGTTCGCGACCCACAACGCGCACACGCTGGCGGCGGTCTACGAGCTCGCCGGCGGCGAGAGCGCGGCTGCGGACCTGTACGAGTTCCAGTGCCTGCACGGCATGGGCGAGCCGCTCTACGAGCAAGTCGTCGGCGCGGTTGCCGACGGCAAGCTCGGCCGGGCCTGCCGCGTCTACGCGCCGGTCGGAACTCACGAGACGCTGCTCGCCTACCTGGTGCGGCGCCTGCTCGAGAACGGCGCCAACACCTCGTTCGTCAACCGCATCGCCGACGCCGCCGTGCCGATCGACGAGCTCGTCGAGGATCCGGTGACGACCGTCGAGCGGATCGCCGCCGCGGAAGGCGGCGCCGCGCCGCGCGTCGTCGGCCGGCCGCATCCGGCGATCCCGCTGCCGCGCCAGATCTACGGCGGCGCGCGACTCAATTCGCGCGGCCTCGACTTGTCGAACGAAGACGAGCTCGCGCTGCTGGCAGAGGCGTTGCGAGCGAGCCGCGCCGAAGCGTGGGCGGCGGCACCGATGCTGGCGGCGAACGACGCGGCAGCGAACGATCGTGACGACGGCGACGGTCGCGACCGCGCTGCCCCGGCCGGCACCGCGCTGCAGCCGGTTCGCAATCCGGCCGACCACGATGACATCGTCGGCCACGTCCGCGAGGCGACGCTCGCCGACGTCGATCGCGCCGTCGCGAGCGCACGCGCAGGCGCGGCCTCGTGGGCGGCGACGCCGGCGGCAGACCGGGCGGCCCTGCTCGAACAGGCGGCCGATTCGCTCGAGGCCGACCTGCCGCGCCTGCTCGGGCTGCTTGCGCGCGAGGCGGGCAAGACCTATCCGAACGGCATCGC
>Ga0105249_10001827_pt1 | contig 18510 bp, 9 predicted proteins | sample KBSS44metaG_FD_81522 | JGI IMG/M metagenome (GOLD analysis project Ga0105249, IMG submission 81522) | Switchgrass rhizosphere microbial communities from Kellogg Biological Station, Michigan, USA - KBS S4-4 metaG | ecosystem: Host-associated > Plants > Roots > Rhizosphere > Soil | place...
CTGCGGATAGTGCCAGCCGGCTTTGTTGAGTTTGATGTCGAGTTGAAACGCTGCTGCTTTGTACGTGCGCGGATTTCCGACCGCGACTCCACTGTCGTTGATGCAGGGATCCGCAAAAGGAGCGCCGGCCTTGCGCGGCAAACCATTCAGAATGAAGTTGGCTGGTGTGCCGTCGGGCTTGAAGCTCGCGTGCAGGCGTTGCTCGTGATAGACCATTGCCGCGATCTCAGCAGCCGTTCCGGTTTCTGCGATCTGTGTTGCGGTCGCAGTGATCAGTTCTTTGCTGAAATCGAGACGGGTTTCAACGTGTGTGAAAGTGCCGCCTGTGATGATGTGTCGCGGTAAACCACCGTCGTCGACCGTATCGAGCGGCGGCTTTGGTGGGCGGTGACCTGCGACTGCCGAACTGAAGAATGGATAGCCCGGTACCGTTGCAGTTGGCATCGGAGCCATCGCGAGTGTTGGCAGAGGCACGAGCGCTGGTGTCGGCGTGCCGGCAATGATTTCTCCGTCCGGCAACGCGCGCGCACCGGCAACCGGAATGCCGTTGGCATCCAGTACGGTTCCCGGTTCAAACACATCGTGTGCACGCCATAATTCCCACATTCCTTCCGCGAAGTGTGGATAGAAGTGGCAGTGGAAAATTGAATCGCCAACTACCTGATTTCGGTTTCCAGTGCCGCCGTGAACGATTTCAGTCGTAAAGGCGAAGCCCGGTCCGAGCGCCTGACTATCGAGGTAAGTCGAGTTGTCGTCGTCAGGTGTTTGCAGCCACTGGTGCGCGTGCAAGTGGTGAATGTGATGCTCTTTCGGTCCCGCGTGTACGACTCTCATCTTCACGGGGTCGCCGATATAGCTGTGATGCACATTCGACGGATCGTCGGGATACAGGACCTTGGTGGCCTTGCGTCCTTTGATCAGATTGCCAAGCTTGTCAGTCGTGTTGGCGGGAACGTCCACGATCTGCGCTGGATCGCCAATGGCCCATGAAGAAAGGAAGAATTCTTCAAACTTGCACTCAGTGCAATTGAACATTGGTCCAACGCCGAGTCGATTCGCGAGAATCTCTGCGCCCACGCCTGCCACACCGTAGTTGATCGCAAACTTGTCTTCAACACTGTGTAGCGTGTGTTTGAGAACTGGATCGCGAAATTGCGGAAACGCCTGTATGTCCTGAATTTCATCGTGATAGATCACGGTGAACTCGCGGAACGGTCGCTCGCGATCGGGTTCAGTCGCATTCGGACGGAAGGTGCCGGCCGGGAAGCGTCCCTTGTTTGGGCCCGTGATGATCGCGTTCAAGTCCGTTGCCACGATGTTGTTGTTGACGTCGAGCATGCTGAACTTGTTGTAGTCCAACAGTGGCTGACCGCCGGCCGTGGTGCCGGTTTTTGCTGCGTTCATGTCCGCCGCGGTAACCTGCGAGCGATACCATTCAGCGCCTTTCGGTTCGACGTTAACGCTGCCAAACAATCCTTCCGACAACGTTCCACCGTCACCTTCGCCGCTGGTTGTGGCGGCACTGCTGTACATGAGGTTGTTCCCCTCACGCGTGCCGTACAAGGTATAGATAGTTGATCCGCCGGGAGCTACTAAGCTGGGTGCATTGACGCCGACGTTTGATCCATCGGAAGCGATACTTCCGACCAGTTCCATGCCGTTGACGTGAATGCCGGCAGAACGAGTGGCGGGCTGATCACTGAGAGGACTCGGTGATAGCAGGTTTGTAAATGTAATCTTCAGGCAGTCGCCGCTGTTTATGCGGAGCACGATTGGCCGTGGTCGTTTGTCAGACCGCAACCGCACGTTGCCGGCGACGAGTCCTTTTAAAGGATCTATCGCCACGACGTCTCTTCGAAGCGCGTAGCTCATTCCGCCGGGATTAACAGTTCCGAGGCGGTTGTACATAATCGCCTGATCGAAGGCGACCACGTCAGCTTTGATCGTACGCGCACAAGCAGGAGTCGGTGAAGGAGCCGGTAACGGTAATATGTCAATCACGGGGTCGATCACCGGCTCGATAACTGGTTGGGTTTGTTGTGCCTGGGCTGTGGCGCCCGTTAGTAGCAGCACAATAGATAAGAACGTAAACAGAAAAGATAATTTCCTCTTGCGGTAGTTGTGATGTTCCTCTTTCATCTTCTCGTCCTCCGAATGGGCTCGGGTAAGAACCAGCGAGCGAGGGGACCATTTGGTCCAGAACATACATAGAGCCCAACTCTGAAATGCGGTGCGCTGGAAGGTCTTCGCACCGTGCGATTGACCGCTTGTTCCTGGGCTACTCTCGAGCGGGATAGACTCGAAATGAGTTTGATCCTGCGGGTGCAAGAGTCATGCCCGCAGCAATGGATCAACTTTTTTGTGGAAAGTGTCTCAGCGTGAGACCACCGAAGTGTGATGTGATTTACGATGAATCACAGTTGCGATTTGTGCTGAAATGATGGTGGGGAAATTTGGGCGGACGTTGCGAATTTTCCCGCAGCCCAACCTCGCGCGCGCGAAGCGGCGCACGGTTCAAGCCCGCGAAGCGGGCGACAGCATAAAGCCTGGGGCGCCAGCCCCAGGATCTAATCAAAAACCACGGTTGAGCCCGCGAAGCGGGCGACAGCATATTAGGTCCAGGCGCTGTCGCCCGCTTCGCGGGCTTTCAAATATTTTTCGTTTCGGGATCCTGGGGCTGGCGCCCCAGGCTTTATGCTTCCACCCGCTTCGCGGGCTCAGCTCAAAGTAGGCCCTGGACCAACTCGTTCGACTCTGATTCCAAACTTCTTTAGTTTGCGATAGAAGGTGGGGCGCGGGTAGTGAAGAATCCTGGCGCTGAGTTTGACGTTTCCGGAAGTGCGAGCGAGCGTTTGCACGATGGCTTCACGCTCTATCTCTTCAATCGAAACAAGCGGTGGAATGAAAGGAATGTTACGCAAGGCTTTGCTTTGCAGCTCGTCGGGCAGGCATTCGGGTACGAGTTTTTTACCTGAGCAAAACAGCACGGCGCGTTGAATGACGCTCTCCAGCTCGCGAATGTTTCCCGGCCAATCGTAACGCAAGAGACAGAACAGAGTTTCCTGCGAGATGCCTCGTATCTTTTTGCTGTATTGTTTGTTGAAGCGATCGAGAAAGTGCCGGACGATTAGCGGTATGTCATCGAGTCGCTCGCGCAGTGGCGGCACGCGGATCTTTATCGTGCTGATGCAAAAGTAAAGATCCTTTTTTAAGCGACTGTCTTCCAACAGCTTAGTCGTGTTTCGACTTGAGCTTGCGATGAGACGGCAGGGTTTTTGTTCCTGCAAGACGCGGAAAAGCTTCGACTGCACGTGAGAAGGGATTTCTGCGATCTCGTCGATCAGCAGTGTTCCGCCGTTAGCCCCTTCGATCGATGCGAACAGCTCGGCTTCGAAGAGGTTAGGTGGAATAGCGGCACAGTTGACGCGGATCAATGATCCGGAACAATAGTGACTCTGCGCGTGAATGGCGTCGGCGATCAACCGCTTGCCCGTGCCGCTCTCGCCCTCGATCAACACTGATGCGTCAGAAGGTCCGACGGTTTTGATGATTTCAATGATTTGTCGCAGCTTAGCGTCGCGGCCAACTATGCCGAATGTGTCAGTGTCGGTGTTTGAGGTTCGTGAAGGAGTCATAGTCTGTACATCGCAAGTGTTCCTGCAATCGCTGTACACTGAAGTTGTTTCAGTATTTAGTGTCGGTTAACGTCTGCGAAAAAGCGGAAACCTTCACAACCAGTGCGCGCTTTTCCCCACGAGACGGCGCAATTGGATAACTGTAAGGGTGCAAATCACTCTAGCATGGTGCTTGCTACAGGTTGGCCCAACTGTGACCTCAATCTTTAAGGAGACTGATCATGAAAAGAGTTTTAGCTGTAATCATAATGACCGTGTTCTCGTTGCCGGCAGCGGCGCAATCCCCAATTCAGCCTGTTGCTGACGACTGTGCGTGTGAGTCGCAGGCCTTACCAGCCACACTGGCGATCGTAAACGGCGTTTCGATTAGCGCGCGCGATATCGAAAAGGCCACTGGAGACTCAGTGCGCAATCTCCAACGCCAGGTCGTCGAAGCACGCAAGCGCGAACTCGACCTCCTGATCAACTCAAAACTCCTCGCAATGGAAGCAAAGAAACGCGGCGTCAGCACCACAAAGCTGCTCGAAACTGAGGTCGTCGCCAAAGTAAAACCGATTACTCCCATTGAAATCCGCGCTTTCTACGATCAAAACAAGCAGCGTATCAACGGTGAGTTCGAAGCGGTTAAAGACGACATTGTCAGGTATCTCACGGACGAACGGCAGCGCACCGAAGCGAAGAATTTCGCGGACGGACTACGCGCCGCAAGCAACACGAACGTGAAAGTTCCACAAGCAACTCCGCCGCGCAACGAATCAGAACGCGCCCAGGTCCTCGCTACGATCAACGGCGAAGCAATCACCGCTGGCGACGTCGAGGATTCGCTTCAGGCGCTGATCTTTGACGTGCAGGAACAGGTCTACGGCCTGCGCAAAAACGAAGTTGACCTCAACATCAATGACACACTTCTCACCCAGGAAGCGCAAAAACGAAAGATAACCACGAATGCGCTGCTGGAGACGGAAGTCAAACCCAGGCCAATAACAGAAGAACAGGCGCGCGTGTTTTTCGAGCAGAACAAGGAACGCGTGAGCGGCGAATTCGCGCAAACAAAAGATGCAATCATCAGTTATCTGCAACAGGTGGAGCTACGGCTGGCCGAACGCGCTTTTGTTGACAAACTGCGCACCGCCGCCTCACTTCAGATCTTCCTGAAAGCGCCGGAATCGCCAGTGTTTAAGATCTCGACCAAAGACCAGCCGTCGTTGGGCAATGCTAATGCGGCAGTCACGATTGTGGCTTTCACTGATTACCAGTGCCCGAGTTGTGCTGCAATCCATCCGGCACTCGAGCGCCTGGTGAAAGAGAGCGGCGACAAAGTTAGGCTCGTCGCCCGCGATTTTCCACTGAACCAACATGCGGAAGCGTTTAAGGCCGCCGAAGCTGCTGAAGCGGCGCGCGAACAGGGCAAGTACTGGGAATACGTGCAAGTGCTCCTGCAAAACCAATCGTCGTTGAGCGTGGAAAAGTTGAAGAGCTTTGCTACCCAGCTTGGACTCGATCGCACTCGTTTCGATGCCGCACTCGATTCACGAAAGTTCGCCGAGATGGTCCAAACCGATCTTGATGACGGGATCAAACTCGGATTGAAAGGCACTCCCAGCTTCTTCATCAACGGCCGCCGCGTGACCGCGAAGAGTTACGAAGAGTTGAAGGAGAGTGTCGACGCCGCGCTAAAGACACCGGCCCCTGCCCTGCACTAATCAGCGTGTAGCGCACAGAATCGAGCGCGGTAGCGCCGGGTCAACTCCAACCTGCTACTTTCTTGGAAGTTGACCCGGCGTTACCGCGCTCGGTTCTGTGTCAGGGTCTCAATTCAGCGGGCGATACGATTGCAGCATCTTCATGTAGTTCGCGCGTTCAAACGCGGCGGGCTCAGCGCAGTGCTTCTGGCTCATCGATCCGATCATCTGCGTCACGCTCTCGTACTCACGCTCGGTCAGCCACGTGACTACTTCGTTTAGCACCTGCCCGATCCGGCGAACTCCATTTTGCAGTAACTCCGACGCCATCATCGTCACTTTTGCGCCGGCCATCAGCCCTTTAACGACATCCTGGGAAGTGTGAACACCGCTTGTTATCGCCAGATCCGCATTCACCCGGCCGTAAAGAATCGCCACCCAACGCAACGGTAAACGCAGCTCGTTCGAATTACTCAAGACGAGCCGCGGCGCCACTTCAAGGTTTTCAAGATCGAAGTCAGGCTGGTAAAAGCGATTAAAAAGCACGAGGCCGTCAGCACCTTGTTCACTCAAACAACTCGCCATGTTCGCGATTGAGCTGAAAAACGGGCTGAGCTTTATCGCGACTGGAATCGTCACAACCTCTCTTACAGCCGTGAGAATATCGAGATAGAGCGCTTCGACGTCGCTGCCTTTGATCCCGGTGTTCGCCGGCAGGTAATAGACGTTGAGCTCGAGAGCATCAGCGCCCGCCTCCTCAATCAACGTGGCGTAGTCAGTCCATCCTCCCACTGAAGCTCCATTCAAACTACCGATTATCGGGATACTAACAGCTTCTTTGGCTCGCCGAATCAGGTTCAAGTAGTCGTCCGGACCGACGTTGTAGCTCTGCATATCCGGGAAATAGCTGATCGCCTCCGCATAGCTGTCGATACCCTGCGTCAGGTGGTAGTCGATGTAATAACTATCGAAACCAATCTGCTCTTCAAACAGTGAATACATCACAACTGCCGCCGCGCCGGCATCTTCAAGTCGACGGATACTGTCGACGCTGTGTGATAGTGGTGACGAAGACGCTACGATCGGGTTCTTCAGCATCATTCCGAGATAGTTTGTTGTCAGATTCATACCTTTTATCCACTGATTACACAGATTTTGGTTCAGCGAGTTGTTTGTACTGTTGCCAGCGTCGCAACACTGCCTTTTCCGCCTGCTCCAGAAGAAACTTGGCAACGGCAGGGTCGCTCTGTTTCAACATGCGATAGCGTCCTTCGGTGTAGATGTAGTCCTGGAGCGATATCTTCGGATCACTTGAATCGAGCTGGAATGGGTTCTTGTTCTCTTCTACGAGGCGCGGGTTGTAGCGATAAAGCGGCCAGTGACCCGAATCCACCGCCAGCTTTTGCTGGTGCATTCCTTTCGCCATGTCGATGCCATGAGCGATGCACTGGCTGTAGGCGATGATGAGCGACGGTCCGGGATGCGCCTCTGCTTCGAGAAATACTTTGATCGTGTGCGTGTCGTTTGCGCCCATCGCAACCTGCGCGATGTACACGTCGCCGTAGCGAATGGCCGTCATTCCGAGATCTTTCTTGGCGCTTGGCTTTCCACCGGTGGCGAACTTTGCCACCGCGCCGAGTGGTGTCGCTTTCGACGCCTGGCCGCCGGTGTTTGAATAGACTTCTGTGTCGAGCACGAGAATGTTGACGTTTTGACCGCTCGCGAGCACGTGGTCCAGGCCACCGTAACCGATGTCATAAGCCCAACCGTCGCCGCCAACGATCCAAACGCTCTTTTCCACGAGTGAATCAGCGAGACTGAGGAGATCGCGTGTCTGCGCCGTGTCACCAGATCCGATCTTCGCCTTCAGCGCCGCAACCAACTCGCGCTGGATATTGATGCCCTCGTTGGTTGACTGGTCAGTATTAAGAATGCCGTTCACGAGCGATTCGCCAATGACGTCGCGCAGGCGCTCAAGAAGATCTCTGGCGTACGCCTTCTGATGATCGACCGCGAGCCGCATGCCCAAACCGAATTCGGCGTTGTCTTCGAAGAGTGAGTTGCTCCACGCGGGTCCGCGTCCCTGGTCGTTTGTTGTGTAAGGAGTTGTCGGCAGGTTGCCGCCGTAAATACTCGAGCAACCGGTAGCATTTGCGATGATTGCACGGTCACCAAAGAGTTGTGTCAGCAGTTTTATATAAGGCGTTTCCCCACAACCGGCACACGCGCCCGAAAACTCAAACAGCGGTTGCAACAACTGCACATTCTTCACGGAGTTAAATGCAATCAGGCCGTTTTTATACAGATCAGGGAGCGTTAAGAAGTAATCCCAATTAACTCGCTCGCTATCCCGCAGAGGCAACTGCGGCTGCATGTTGAGAGCCTTACGCGAAACGTTGCTCTTGTCTTTCGCCGGACAAACTTCAACGCAGAGCCGGCAACCCGTGCAGTCTTCGACAGCCACCTGAATCGTGTACAACTTGTCTGGAAACTCGCGCCACTTTGCGGGCATGTGCTTGAATCCCGCCGGCGCTTCTTTGAGATCATTTTCCGAACAAACCTTTGCGCGTATCGTCGAGTGGGGGCACACCATCACACACTTGCCACACTCGATACACAAATCCGGCTCCCAAACCGGCACATCCTGCGCGATGTTGCGCTTCTCCCAGCGCGTGGTCCCGACCGGATAAGTGCCGTCCTCGGGAAAAGCACTGACCGGCAAGCTATCGCCACGACCGGCGATCATTTCGGCAGTCACGTTGCGAACAAAGTCAGGCGCATCGAGGGGTACTTTGGATTTGAGCTCAATCGTGCTGTTCGCAGTTGTGGGGACATCGATCTCGCGAAGATGAGCTAGTGCAGCATCGACCGCCGCAAAATTCTGTCTGACAACGGGCTCACCTCGTTTTCCGTAACTCTTTCGTATGAACTCCTTGATTTTGGTTATCGCTTCGTCGCGTGGCAACACGCCACTGAGCGCGAAGAAACACGTCTGCATGATCGTGTTGATGCGGTTGCCAAGTTGACTGTTTCTCGCAACGCCGGTGGCATCGATTGCAAAGACCTTTAGGTGTTTGTCGATTATCTTTTGCTGAACCGCGCCTGGCAGGTGCTCCCAAACGTCTTCGTATGGACTATTGATCAGGAGCGTTGCGCCGTCGACGGCAGTTTCAAGAACATCGTATTGATTGAAGAAAGGAAACTGGTGCACGGCGACGAAGTTCGCGCGCTGAATCAGATACGTGCTCTTGATGGGACGAGGACCAAAACGCAGGTGCGACACAGTCATCGCGCCGGCTTTTTTGGAGTCGTAGACAAAATAACCTTGCGCGTAGTTTGGAGTTTCTTCACCGATGATCTTGATCGAGTTTTTGTTGGCGCTCACGGTGCCGTCCGCGCCCAGACCCCAAAAGACGGCGCGCACCTGGTCATCGGGCTCGGTGCTGAATGATGGATCAAACGGAATACTCGTGAACGTGACGTCGTCGTCAATCCCGATCGAGAAATGGTTTTTCGGCTCTGGTTTCTTTAGCTCATCAAAAACGGCCTTCACCATTGCAGGAGTAAATTCTTTGGACGACAAACCATACCGCCCGCCAACCACGTGCACGTTTGACCACGCCAACTCAGCGAGGGCAGTCACAATGTCCTGATACAACGGCTCGCCCGTGCTTCCCGGCTCTTTGGTGCGATCAAGAACTGCGATTGCCTTCGTTTTAGCCGGCAAAGATTCAATAAAATGTTTAATTGAGAACGGACGATAAAGTCTGACTTTCAAGAGCCCGACTTTTTCACCACTCTGGTTGAGAGACTCAACTGTCTCTTCAGCGGTCTCGCAGCCTGAGCCCATCATCACCAACACACGCTCAGCATTCGGATCACCAACGTATTCGAAGAGCTTGTAACGACGGCCGGTGAGTGCAGCAAACCGCTCCATCGCCTTCTCGACAATTTCCGGTGTTTTCAAATGGAAACTGTTAGCTCGCTCGCGTGATTGAAAGAAGACGTCAGGGTTTTGTGCAGTGCCACGCATTACCGGACGATCGGGTGTGAGGGCGCGTGCGCGATGGTCGCGTACGAGTTGCTCGTCGATCATGCCGGCAATCTCGTCATCCGAGAGCTTTGTGATCTTCATCACTTCGTGCGAGGTGCGAAAGCCGTCGAAGATGTGCAGGAATGGAATCCGTGTTTCGAGTGTGCTGGCCTGAGAAATCAAGGCGAAATCCATTACTTCCTGCACAGAGTTGGCAAACAACATCGCCCAGCCGGTGGCTCTTGCGGCCATTACGTCGCTGTGGTCGCCGAAGATCGAGAGGCCGTGAGTAGCAATCGTGCGCGCGGCGATATGGAAAACCGTGCTGGTCAGCTCGCCCGCAATCTTGAACATGTTTGGGATCATGAGCAACAAGCCCTGGCTGGCCGTGAACGTGGTTGTCAGTGATCCTGTTTGTAGACTGCCGTGAACGACGCCCGCTGCGCCTCCTTCCGATTGCATCTCGCGCACGAGCGGTGTCATGCCCCAGAGGTTCTTCTCATTCGCGGCGGACCATGCATCAGCCGATTCGCCCATCGCTGATGAAGGCGTGATCGGGTAGATGGCGATTACTTCGTTAGTTTTGTAAGCGACGTATGCGGCGGCTTCGTTACCATCGATCGTTACCTGTTGCTTCATTGGCTGGGAATTCCTTCGCAAGAGTGCTACTCGTTCACGCTACAGAGCAATTCGAAGTCCACGCTAAAAAGCGCGCATGGACCACCAAAAAGCACAAAATGAGATCAATGCTGCGGCATCAATCTCATTCTGTGCTTGTGCCTTTAGGTGTGGCTTATGCTCGCTGCTCCTCGATCTGTTTGATCTTGGTGCGAAGCCACTCACTTACTTCTCGCTCGAGTTTTTTCTGGTCGTCCCGCTGCTCTAGATCCTCGATGGTGTCCCCATCAGTATTTAAAGGAATGAAGTGGCAGGGAACTTCCTTGGTCCGATTTTCCGGGCTGACAAAATCGAGCAAATGGCACTCATTGCAAGGGTGAGCGCGATATGGGTAACCATAGTTAATACAGGACAGAGAATCCTGAAAGGCAGATTTGCTTTGCCACGGTGTACGTACGGATCGTCCGTATCCGCCCTTCTCAATGAAGTCCAATTCATCTTTGAGGAGTTCAAGAATATCGCGCTCATCCGTTGACATAGCCGTTAACCTCCTTTTCGTCCTGATGACCAAACCCGCCACGGCAAGTGCAAGCAACATGCCACCAGAGCTGTTGAGTTTTGGTGTGGATCACCGGCTGGTTGTGAGTAACCTTTCGCAGTTGATGAGAAAAAGTCCACAGCGTTCGTTTGGCGCCTAGCCCGCGAAGCGGGCGGCAGCATAAAGCCTGGGGCGCCAGCCCCAGGATCAAATCATAAAAAGCCCATGGAGCCCGCGAAGCGGGCGACAGCCAAACCATCGACGCGCTGTCGCCCGCTTCGCGGGCTCGAATGTATTTCTATTCTGCTTTCCTGGGGCTGGCGCCCCAGGCTTTATGCTGTCGCCCGCTTCGCGGGCTCGGCCCATATTGTTGGTTCGCGATCCTGGGGCTCGCGCCCCAGGCTTTATGCTGTCGCCTGCTTCGCAGGCTGAGAGCTTTGTGCAAAGCCGTTACACTTTGTCTCGTTTGAAACGAAACACCGCCTTCGCCACTTCGACGACGCCAATAGTCAGTAACCCGGAACTACAAATGACCACCCAATCGATCGCCGACGGCTGGACAGTTCCAAGGATTGCGGATAACGGGGCTGAGTAGGCTGCAAGAAGTTGCAACAACACAACCACAAACACTGCGATCCAAAGGAACCGATTACTAAAAATTCCGTCGAAAGCCGATCGGCTACGCGAGCGACAATTAAACGTGTGGCCGAGTTGGACAGCGACAAGTGTGAACAGCGCCACAGTGCGGGCATGGGCCCCCGGACCATACCTCTGAAGCGCCCATAAATAAGCCCCCAGCCCGAGCCCCGCCAGTAACGCCGATTGCCAGCCAATCAGGATGAGAAACTGGCGGGATAGCAGAGTCGTGCGCGAACTTCTTGGCGGCTGGCTCATGATTTCCGGTGAGGCAGGCTCCAATGCGAGCGCCAGCGCCGGGAATACGTCGGTTACGAGATTCATCCAAAGGATTTGCAGTGGTAACAATGGCAACGCCCAGCCGGCGGCGATCGCGGTGAAGATCATGAGTACCTCACCGAGATTATGCGAGAACATCATGTGTACAAACTTCGTGATGTTTGCATAGATGGTTCGTCCCCCTTCGACCGCCCGGACGATAGTTTCGAAGTTGTCGTCCGCCAACACGACGTCAGCAGCTTCTTTCGCTACTTCCGTTCCGCGTAGGCCCATCGCAATACCGATATTCGCGCGTTTTAGCGCGGGAGCATCGTTGACACCGTCGCCCGTAACGGCTACGACTTCACCTGCTTGTTGTAACGCTTCGACGATGCGTAATTTTTCTTCCGGAGAGACGCGAGCAAAGACATCCGTGTTGCGGGCGAGATCAGCCAGTCTGCCTTGTTCAGCGTCAATGAGATCATGCGCATGGAGAGCAGTCGGCTCTTTTCCGCCAAGACCAAGCTCGCGAGCAATGGCAATTCCGGTATTCAGTTGATCTCCGGTGAGCATCACGGTGCGAATGCCGGCCAGGCGGGCGCGGCGAATCGCATCAGCTACACCATCACGAGGAGGATCGCTCATGCCGACCAATCCCACGAACGTGTAGCCGCTTTCGAGTGCTTCGTCCGCCGCATGCTCCGTATCAGCTTTGAAGTATTTGATAGCCAGGCCCAGCACCCGCAGTGCTCGTTTCGCCATTTGTTCATTCGCCGCTGTAAATCGGCCGATCGCCGTCGCATCCAGAGCAACAGCGTCGCCGTTAGCATCGACATAGCTTGAACAAGCGTCGAGCACAACGGCCGGCGCTCCTTTCAAGGCTGCAAGGTGCTGACCCGCAACAGTGCGATGCAACGTTGTCATCCGCTTTGTCGATGCGTGAAAAGGCTGCTCTGCAACCTTGGGATGGATGGCGCGCTCGTTCGAAACGTCAAGAACAAGAGTGTCGGCAACGACCAGTAGCGCCGTTTCTGTCGGATCTCCGATTGTGCGCGTTTCGTCCGTTGCTCCGGCGCGAAACGCCGCCTCATTACAAAGTATGCCGATTCGAACTGCCTGCTGCAGCAGTTGATCGTTGTCGAGCGAAGCCCCAGAGTTTTCGACTTCAATTCGTCGCTCATCCGACAGGTAGTACTCCCGCACAGCCATGCGATTCTCAGTCAGCGTACCTGTCTTGTCTGTGCAAATAACTGTCGTACTACCGAGCGTTTCGACAGCCGCAAGCCGGCGCATAATTGCGTGCTGCCGGGCCATGCGCAGTACGCCCAGAGCAAGAATGAGAGTGGTGACAGCAGGAAGACCTTCGGGTACGGCTGCAACAGCCAGACTGATACCGACTTCAACCATCAACCACAGGCCATCGCCACGTAACCATCCAGTAATCATCACAATGGCTGCGATTGCCAAAACCAGATAAACCAAACGGCGTCCTAAATTAGCGAGCTGTATCTCGAGCGGAGAAGGTTCCTTCGTGGCAGTGGCGACGAGCCTGCCGATCTTGCCGAGCTGGGTGCCTGTGCCGGTGCCAACAACAATCCCAACCGCGCGACCTGCGGCTATAGCGGTACCGAGATAGAGCATGGACCGGCGTTCCGCCAAAGGCGTTTGCATTGGCAGCGGGTCAATGCTTTTCTCGACAGTCGTGCTCTCGCCGGTCAGTGCTGATTCTTCCGCTTCGAGACGCACGGCTTCAACGAGGCGAGCATCAGCAGGAACTCGATCGCCGGCGTTCAAAACAATGATGTCGCCAGGAACAAGCGCCTCAGCGTCGACAGTAGTTTCAAAGCCGTCGCGACGAACTCGAGAGCTCATGCGTGACTGTCGCCGCAAAGCCTCCAGCGCGCGACCCGCTTGCCACTCGGTAGCGAAGCCGACAGCAGCGTTAAGGACAAGGACGATCAGAATCGCGGTTGCCTCAGCGCCGTCTCCCATCGCCCACGCGATTGCAGCGGCGATTGCAAGCAGTGCAATCACAATGCTCGCGAACTGATCGACAAGTACACGCCAGGCGGGACGCGCGTGGATCGTTTGCAACGCATTCGGACCGGATCGCGCTCGCCGCTCAGTTACTTCTGTTGTTGAGAGTCCGCTTTGGGGATCTACGTCGAGCGAGGACGACAGCATTCACTTCAAGCGCATGCCAGTCTGTTTGTCCTGGAACAGCGATTTCTCGTGCTGGCTTGACGACGGTCGATGATGTTGTGACGGCGCACATCACTCGTTCAAAGAGCAATGTGTGTGCCCAAACGATCAGGATGCAGTAATATATCGAAACGCTTGACGCGATTTGGTCTGTACCGGCTTTGCATCAAAAGTCGGGATTCCTGTTGGACACGGTCAGTATCACCTGCGGTAGCGGGTGGGTGCGAAGCCAGGTGGCGACTGACCTCTTCAACACAGGCGTAAAGGCTGCGCACCCACCCGCTACCGCAGGTGGTACTGACCGTGTCCAACAAACAATCCTGACTTTTGAGGCAATATCACGTTTGAGCTGAATGATGTCCCCCAAAAACACGAACGAACAGATTCTAGTCGTCGATGATGATGAGGCGATTCGCTGGACGCTTCGCGAAGCTGTGCAGAGTTGGGGCTTCGCCACGGTTGAAGCCGGCTCTACGGCAGAAGCAATAAAACAGTTCCTGGCAGAGTTACCGGCCGCAGTCTTACTCGACATCGATCTTCCTGACGGTTCCGGTCTCGATGTGCTGCGCGAGATCAAACGCGAACATCCCGAAGCGATTGTGATCATGATCACAGGGAACGTTCAGGTTGATAACACCATTTCGGCCCTGCGCGGCGGAGCCTACGACTTCATCGGTAAACCCATTAACCTCGAAGAGCTCCGCGTCACGCTGCGAAACGCGATTGAAGCTCGACAGTTACGCCGTGAAGTAGAGCAAGTCCGAAAAGAACGAGCGCGCGAGTTTAACTTCAGGCAGATCGTGGGCGAGTCGCCGGCGATGAAGAAGATGCTGGGCCTCGCAGCCAAAGTTGCTGAAAGCGAAGTCTCATCTGTTCTACTTCAAGGGGAGTCGGGAACAGGCAAGGATCTTGTCGCTAAAGCGATTCATTATGGATCGCAGCGATCCGATGGACCTTTCGTGGCGGTCAACTGCGCTGCTCTGCCGGCGACGCTCATCGAATCTGAGCTTTTCGGCTACGAAAAAGGCGCGTTTACTGATGCGAAGGCGCGCAAGGAAGGTTTATTCGAACAAGCCGAAGGCGGAACGCTTTTGCTCGATGAAATCGGCGAGCTGGAGCTCTCACTGCAGGCCAAGTTGTTGCGTGTTTTGGAGGAAGGCGCCTTTCGTCGTGTTGGTGGCCTAAGAGACATTCCACTTGACGTGCGTGTGCTTGGAGCATCGAATCGCGATCTAAAGGCAGAAAGCGAGACCGGACGATTTCGCCTCGATCTGTACTATCGTTTATCGATCATTCAGATCGATATCCCGCCGCTGCGCGAAAGAGGTGACGACGTTTTGCTGTTGTCTCAACACTACATCGACAATATCGGAGCGAGGCTGAAGCGAAACAAAATCACCGGTTTGTCGCCCGAAGCACAGGAGGTGTTCCGCAAATACGACTGGCCCGGAAACGTGCGCGAGCTGCGCAATGTGATTGAACGCGCTCTTATTCTCGAAGACGCCGACAAGATCACTACCGAGTACTTGCCGAGTGGATTACTGACGCCGGCGCGATTTGTGGAGACCTCAGCCGCCGGAGCCACTGAAGCAGTTTCGCGGTTTGTCTTGCCGCAGGAAGGCATTTCTCTCGACGAAGCGGAGCTTTCTTTCGTCAGGCAAGCAATCCAACGCAGTGGTGGTAATCAAACGCGTGCGGCCGAGCTCCTGGGCATTTCGCGCGATCAGCTCAGATACCGCTTGAAAAAACTCGAGGAACTGCAAATCGCAGGTGCTGATTCTCCATGACTGCGATCGATCAGAGATCAGTTGGCCGCGAGCTGAATCCAGAGACAGCGCTGGAGCGCTCGGAGAAGGACCTGGCTGACATCAAGTTTGCGCTTGATGAATCAGCGATCGTCGCCATCACCGACCAGCGCGGGATCATCAATTACGTCAACGACAAGTTCTGCGAGATTTCCAAGTACTCACGCGAAGAGCTGCTTGGTCAGGATCACCGCATTATCAATTCGGCCTATCATTCCAAAGAGTTCATTCGGGATCTGTGGACCACGATTGCAAGCGGAAAAGTTTGGCGCGGAGAAATAAGAAATCGCGCCAAAGATGGAACTCACTACTGGGTAGACACAACGATCGTTCCTTTTCTCAACGCGGAAGGAAAGCCTTACCAGTACGTCGCCATTCGTAGCGACATCACCGAACGCAAACGTGCTGAAGAACAGATTAAGGAACAGGCGGCGCTGTTGGACCAGGCGCAGGACGCCATTCTCGTGCGCGACCTCGGCCAGAATATTTTGTTCTGGAACAAGGGCGCCGAAAAAATTTACGGCTGGTCTGCTGAAGAAGTGATCGGCAAAAACGCCGCCGAGCTCCTTTTCAAAGATCGTTCCGCGCAGTTCGACGCGGCGCGCCAGGCAATCATTCACGAGGGAGAGTGGACGGGCGAAATGCATCAGGTGAGGCGAGACGGCACTGAGATCATCGTCGCGAGCCGTTGGACCCTCGTGCGCGACGAACAGGGGCGCCCAAAATCGATCCTGATCATTAATACAGACGTCACCGAAAAGAAGCGGATGGAGTCGCAGTTTCTGCGCGCGCAAAGGATGGAGTCGATTGGCACGCTTGCGGGAGGCATTGCTCACGACCTGAACAACGTTCTTTCTCCGATCCTGATGGCGATCGACATGTTGCAGTTGCGAGTCACTGACGAAAACAGCAAAAAGTGGTTCGAGGTTTTACGCGCCAATGCCGAGCGGGGCGGCAGCATGGTGCGGCAAGTCTTGTCATTCGCCAGAGGAGTGGAAGGTGAGCGGGTGGCATTGCAGCCGAAACATCTCATCAAAGAGATCGTCAAGATTCTGCGGGAAACGCTGCCGAAGTCGATCGAGATTAACTTCCAGTTACCTAACGAGCTTTGGATTATTTCCGCTGATGCAACTCAAATGCACCAGGTGCTGATGAATCTCTGTGTAAATGCGCGCGATGCAATGCCTGAGGGTGGGTCGATCGCAATCAGGGCTGAGAATGTTTATCTCGATGAAAACTACTCGCGCATGCATCTCGAAGCCAAGCCCGGGCGCTTTGTTGTGATCATAGTTTCGGACACAGGCCCAGGCATGACTGCGGAGGTGCAAAGCCGGATCTTCGAACCATTCTTCACGACAAAAGAGATGACCAAGGGAACAGGTCTCGGCCTCTCAACTGCCATGACGATCGTGAAGAGTCACGGCGGCTTTATTAACGTCTATAGCGAGCTGCATAAGGGAAGCCAGTTTTCCGTGTACCTTCCTGCCCTCGAAACGGCGGGTTCAGTCGATCCGGCAGCAGCGCAAACAGATTTCCCGCTCGGTCATGGTGAGTTGATCCTGGTAGTTGACGACGAGGAGTCGATTCGCGAGATCACGCGCGGCACGCTTGAGACTTTCGGATACATGGTGCTGACTGCCAGCGACGGCACTGAAGCCCTGGCACTTTACGCTGACAAGAAGAACGAGATCGCTGTGGTTCTGACTGACATGGTGATGCCGTTCATGGATGGCCCGGCGACGATTCGCGCACTCCAGCGCATGAATCCGAAAGTACGAATCATCGCAGCCAGTGGTCTGGGAACCGGACTTCACGCCGGTGAAGGCACGCTGGAAGGTGTCTCCGTCTTCCTCAACAAACCCTACACTGCAGAAAAACTACTCAACACGCTGGCTCAAGTTCTGCGCAGTTAGAGAATCGTTTCAGTAGGGTGTCTTCGTTTGTCCCAGGGATCTGGAAAGTAAGGATCTTTTGAATGATCGTGACTCTCGAGTGTGATTAGCTCCTTTATCTCCGGAAGATCGCTTTTCGCAAAGTCCGCAACTGACCCATCGAATACGATACTGCCGGCATCCAGAACCATCACTCTTGTATTCGGCAAATTCGTTGCGGGAGCTTCGGTAACTCGGATGTTGCCATCAGCGTCGCGTTCCGCGCGGAAGCGCGCGAGATAATCGAGCTCATAGGTTTTCTTAGTGACATAGAGTGAGGAGATATGGTTGATATCGCGGGCGCGAATGATCAGGTCAAGCACTTTGACGGCTGCCAGTGGATCGAGACTCATCGTCGGCTCGTCAAACAACATGATTCGCGGCCAACCGACTAAAGCGCGCGCAATTTCGAGCCGGCGTTTCATGCCGCCGGAAAGCTCTTCGGGAAATTTTTCTTCTTCACCGTCAAGACCGACAAACTGCAAGACTTCGCTTACTGCCTTTTCAATTTCTTCCTCAGCCCAGTCGTGCTCTTCCAAACGATAGGCAACGTTTTCATAAACCCGTAAGCCGGTGAACAGCGAATCTTCCTGAAAAACCATCCCCATCGATCCGCCTCGAATAGCAAGAAGATCGGATTCGTCGAGCTTCTCGATCTCTTGTCCGTTGACAAAGATTTGCCCGGAGTCTGGTTTAAGAAGACTCATTGCTAAACGTAACAACAAGGACTTGCCTGAGCCGGAAACACCAGTCAAGACGAGCATCTCTTCTTCAGCAAGCGTGAAGTTTATGTTTTTTAGTACGACGTGGTCTTCGAAGCTTAAGTAGACATTCCGAAACTCGATTGCGGGTGGTTTGTTATCGCTCATGTTGGTCCTCCGCTGCAATGTCCATGCCGATTCTCACGCAAAGACCGCAAAGGCGCAACGGAAGACGCAAAGAGGTAATGGTTGATTTTGAAAATACGAGTGCTGGTTTAGTTTGAAATACGCCGAAGGCGTTCGCTAATTGCAGCCCAGGGTTCGAGGAACGAGAACCCTGGGTATGCTAAACAACAAATGTATTCAACCCTGAAAGGGTTAGGCGATTGGCGAACCCTTTCAGGGTTCAATCAACATCACGTTATAAACCCAGGGTTCTCGTTCCTCGAACCCTGGGCTGCAATTAGCGAA
>Ga0105249_10001829_pt1 | contig 18493 bp, 16 predicted proteins | sample KBSS44metaG_FD_81522 | JGI IMG/M metagenome (GOLD analysis project Ga0105249, IMG submission 81522) | Switchgrass rhizosphere microbial communities from Kellogg Biological Station, Michigan, USA - KBS S4-4 metaG | ecosystem: Host-associated > Plants > Roots > Rhizosphere > Soil | place...
CAAGAGAGAGAATCAAATAAAGCAGGGGCTCCTCACTGAGCCCCTGCCACCATCACAAACGCTGCTGACGTTATTGAGGGTGTTCGCTGGAAGTCTTATCGCTTTTATCTTTGTCGCCGCTGCAGCTGCTTGACACCATGTCCACACGATTCACTGTGAACTGGTCTCCCGCCGCGCCTGCGGAGGTCATGGTGCCAGCGCCACTCGCTGCTGCGTAGGTTCCATGCACGACAACCGTGTGCCCAACGTGAGCCGCGAGATCCTGCCCCGTTAATGACACGTGTTTGCCTTTCTTTTCTTCCAGAACAAACGCACTGCCGTCGGCTTTGATGCACCCTTTCAGTTTCTTCTCTGATTTCGCTTCCGCCTGGGGCGTGGAAGCTGACGGACTCGCGGTGTCAGGAGTTTGCGAAGGCATGGTGCTCGAATCCGCGCCAGGAGGGGCGGACCGGGGGTCATTCGAGGGTTTTTGTTGCGCCACGGCACAGAGGCCCAAGGCTAACGTTGCTGCGATGATTAAGATTGTCTTTTTCACAAGATCACTCCTCAGTCCAAATCCATCGGCCGTAGCCGCGGAGGCGATTGGGCTACGAACTGGCGCTCACTCTATGGATAGGCTGTTAAGGGTTGGAGCACAATCAGGCAAATCGTGTATCTCAGGTTTAGACATCGAAGACACGGTAGGCAGAAGAGGTCTCCTGAGATTGAAGAAGCGTGATGGCCACATTGTGCACCGGAATTCCAGCAGTGGTGGTGCCACTGAGAGTTCCGTGGTGGGCGTGGCCGTGCACGACGAGATCGGCGCCGTGGCGATCGATCACTTCAGCCAGCCGGGAGCTTCCTAGATAAGCGTGGATTTCCGGAGCTTCCCCGACGACGGTCGCGGCGATGGGAGAATAGTGCAGAACGACAACTCTTTTCGCTGCTCTCAGCTGCGACATAGCCCGTTCGAGCTTCAGCGCTTCATCGATGGACGCCTTAACAAAGGCTTTAACTTCCGATTCTCCAAAGGCGGTCAGCATGCCGCGTCCAAATCCGCCCACAAACCCTTTCGTGCCGGCGAAACCTACGCCGTCTCTCTCGTACCCAGTGCCATCAAGGACCTTAATTCCCTCAGAATTCAGCATTCGAATAAGCTCGGTCTGCCTGTCACTCTCGTAGTCATGGTTACCCAACACCGCAATCGTCGGGAGCCGCAGGCGGACAAGCACGTTGATGAGCGGCTCCCTCTCCTCAGGCTTGCCAAAATTCGTCAGGCCTCCCGCCACAATCCGAACGTCAGCTTCATTACGAACAGTATTCAGCTGTTCTTTCAGCAGGGCGGACGACTGCGCTGAGTAATGGAGGTCGGCAGTGGCGGCTACTCTCACGGCAATCGGCTACGCCGCTCCCTTCGACTTCGTTCTGTGGACGCGTTTGGTGGCTGCAATATCTTTCAATCTCCGCCACCGATACTGGGACAACAGGTTTGGTAGCCCCCACTGCTCGGTATCGACCGCAAACATGTTGTCATCGACCAGAGTACCGCGGAATGGGACTTTCGAATTGTCTTTGTAAAGGTCGTCTTGGAGAAGCTTGAGCAGGTGCTTCCAGACCTGTCGCGGTACTTTCCCGCTATCGGCCGGATAGATATATCGAAATAAAAGTAACGACCACAGCAGCAACTCCCAGTGATCTCCGACCAGTTTGAGGATTCGATTCCAATTCAATGGAGTACGGCTGCCATAAACGATGTGAGCAATATCAGCGCCGTCAAAACGCTCGCGTCGACTGACGAAGAGTTTTGAGACAAGCAACTCTTCGGTGGCAAGCACCTTGGTACGTATTGCCAAAACCGTCGCCGGCTTCGCTCGAGCAATCCATGAATCGTCGACCACGAAGACTGCATTACTCATACCCGTAATCAGGTCCATAAAAATCGGACCCTTCTTAACCTTCGTTAGCCAGACAGGATCGAGGATGTCGCATTCAAATCCTCTGTCCTGTAACTCAGTCACTGCCCGCAGCATATTCTCGGCGGTCAAGAAGACGTCGAGGTCTTTCGTCGCTCGCCATATCCCGGTGTGCTGGTGCAGAGCAAAGGCCCCTGCAATCGCATACGGAATCTTCTGCTGGTTCAATACCCGGAGAATCTTCCGGTAGAAATCCGCCATTGGCGGATCCAGCTTCCACTTCTGGTCGGATTTGCTAGTCGTCGGGTTGGAAGCTGGGCGCGGCATATGAACTTTGTGAGCGCGGGTTCGATGTTATGGTCCGTAGCCACGGTTGCCGCAAATTTGAGCCGGACAGCGAGGAATGACCTTAATGAAAGGAAATTATTGAACCAGTAACTCCAGTGCGCCGTGCTTGGCCAGCACCTCGATGCTTACACTCGCATCACGCCGCCGTTTCAACAGCAGGTCAACGGAGGCTCCGGCCACTCTTAGATGTAATATCCGCAGCTCTGGAATTTCGGCCGGCAGACAAGGCTGCCGGAAAAGCACTTGTTTGGCGGGTGCGTCCACGGCAATGCCGAGGCAGGATTCCAAAAGCATAAAAATGGCCCCGGCGGCCCACGCTTGAGGCGAACATGCGACCGGATAGAGCGTTGGACTCTCCCCAGCACGCCGTTCCAAACCACAGAATAGTTCTGGAAGCCGGTGAAGGTCGATGGACAGACTGGCGTCTAAAAAGCTGGTTAAAATTTGGGAAGCCGCACTCCTGAAACCGTACCTTGCCAGCCCAGCGGCGCACAATGCATTGTCGTGCGGCCAGATGGATCCGTTGTGGTAAGAAATCGGGTTGTAACGAGCTTCGAGAGTACTGACAGTTCGAATTCCCCATCCGCTGAAAGAATCCGATTTTTGGATCGTCTCCGAGAATCTTGCCGCGTGGGCCGGGCTCGCAATTTCAGTGTAGAGACAGTGTCCAGGGTTCGATGTCCGAACTCGACATGGATTCTTGTGCCCGTCAAGTGCCAGCGCGTACGTTCCGAGATCCTCACACCAAAAACTTTTTTCAAACTGTTCTTGCAACTTGAGGGCGCTCGTTTCGAGAAGATCGGCCTTTTCATTCAGACCGAGCAGTCGGGCGAGCCTCGCTGCCGATCGCTTCGCTGCAAACACGTACCCTTGCACTTCGCATAGCGCGATCGGAGGCTCCGCAAGAGTGCCATCCGCGTGAAATACAGAATCACTCGAATCCTTCCAACCCTGTTGAACGAGCCCTTTCGGCGATTTGCGCGAATACTCGACAAATCCGTCATGATCCTGATCTCCGTAGTGGTCGATCCAGTCCAGCGCGGCATCGATGTTGGGCCACAGCGATTCGATAAACGGCAGATCGGCGGTCCGGGTGTAGTATGCGCCTGCTAAAACCACAAACAACGGAGTCGAATCTACCGCGCCGTAGTATCGGCCGAAAGGCACTTCCCCGAGCGCTGCCATTTCGCCGCGGCGGGACTCGTGCAGAATTTTGCCCGGCTCGGCATCTCGCTCCGGCACGCGCTCTGTAGCCTGCGTATCGGCAAGATGTCGAAGCACGCCCTTCGCGAACGCAGGATTTGTCCATAAGCATTCCAGCGCAACGATAATGCCGTCACGACCAAATATCGTGCTGAACCAAGGCACACCAGCGTACGGATATTCCGGCTCTGGATTTCCTACGGTCATCATCTTTATGTCGGCAACGGAGCGATTGATCCAATCGTTAAAGGATCGATTCGAAGACTCGATGTCGCATTGTTCGTGCCCGCCGGAAGTGGCCATTGCCGTCTTTGCGACGCTGAACGCCCTCGCATACGGCAACACTTCGGCGTTTCGGTCACACTGGATGGTGAAATGGAGAACTGTCTGTTCCTGAGGTTGCAAGCTGACCTCGAATTGCGCTTCCTGCGGTGTCAAATGTTGCGGCGCCGGCAGGAAACTCAAGCGCGTAGTCCTAGTTACTCCGTCCAGCCCTCGGTACGACAGCGTCACGCAATCGCCGGTTATCTCTGGAGGCAAATATTGCCCGCGATGGGCGCGGTGCGCCCCTCGGACTTCGAATAGATCGACGAAGTCTGACTGGAACTTCATGGTGATGGGAAAACGAACCGGATCGAGTCCGTAATTAGCGATCCTCACCTGCTCGTAGCAAGCTCCCGCCCACAAGACCTTGGATCGCCGCAAATGAAGAGTTCCCCGAGGAAGCAAAACGCGGTCGTGCCAGGTGACGTCGACATTCGTGACATCCGCTGTGAAAACGCAGTTGTCCCCGGTAGTCGTGGAACTGAGAAGGAGTGGGCTACTGTTGCCTAGGAATAGTGCGGACTCTGAAAGGTGCCGCGTACCCTCGAAGAAAATTCCCTGTTCTCCCATTCCGACCGGAGTGATGTCACCGAACCGATCAAACACGGCGAATATCTGTCCGTACTTAAGGACCCTGACACGATCCTCAACCGGTGCAGACTTTGTGGCTATGTAGAATTGGGGGGATTGCGGGGTGTTTACTTCATCCAACGGGTACTCCGTCTTCGATCGTAACATTCGTGGATTCGCCCCTCAGAAGCTGTCTGTATAACGCTTCGTAGTCTTCCGCCATCCTGCTTGCGGTGAATCGCCGTTCATACTGCGAACGGCACTTGCGCCGATCGATCTGATTGATCATACCGACCGCCTGCGCGGCTTCTGCTGCATTCGCAACCAGAAAGCCAGTAACTCCATTTTCGATAATTTCAGGAACGGACCCGCGCGGATATGCCACGACTGGCGTACCGCAGGCCATTGCCTCAATCATTACCAACCCGAATGGTTCTGGCCAGTCGACTGGAAACAGCAGCGCCAGTGCGTTCCCCAGGAACTCGCCTTTTTCCGCATACCCGATTTCACCGATAAATTCCACCAATGGGTTGTCGAGCAAGGGCCGTATTGTGTCTTGGTAATATTGCTCATCCGCCTGATCTATTTTCGCTGCCACCTTCAGAGGGATGCCAGTGAGTTGTGAAATACGAATGGCTTCATCAAGCCCCTTCTCGGGTGCGATTCGTCCGAGAAATGCAAGATAGCCCTGCTTCCCGTTTCCAAATTCGTAATTACCCAATGGTATGCCGTGATAAACCGTGCCTTTCCAGTTTGCGAAAGGAAGCGGCGCTCGCTGGGAATTTGAGATCGAGATTACCGGCATATCCGTAAATTCCCGATACAAAGGTTGCAGATCGGGGAGGTCAAGGCGCCCATGCAGAGTTGTCAGGCTGACGGCCCGTTCTCTGCGCGTAAGCGGAAAGTGCAAATAATCGACATGAAAATGAATGATATCGAATTCTTCTTTGGCGGCGAAAACGCGCTGCAACATCAAAATGTGATGGGACAAGCGGTCAACGCATTTTGTGTCCAGCCTGAGCGATTCCTTGCAGCAGGGTACAAGTTTCGCACTTGTTAGCGAATCACCGCTCGCGAACAAGGTGACATCGTGTCCCATCCGAACAAGTTCTTCGGTCAAGTAAGAAACGACAAGCTCCGTGCCGCCATACAACTTGGGTGGCACGCTTTCGTAAAGTGGCGCAACTTGAGCTACCCTCATGGTCTCCAATCCTCGTTACAGGCTACATCGGTGCGGAACAACGTTGTGGGATAGATAGTCGGACCGAACAAAGTTTACTCTGTTGTCTCGCACACTGATCGTAATTGGGCCAAGCTTATTGCTCCATCGGGTTCATACCGTAGTGGCGTGGCCAAAATAAAGCGACGAGAGCTCGCCGCGGGTGTGTGCGAACGTGCGATGCGGCATTCGAAAGAGCAAGCGCACTGCGCCAATTTTCTGATGACAGTTCCAGTTGCTGATGACTTACGCAGCCGGCTGAATGCTCGATTCCAGCAACACGCTGTCAAATGGAGTGTAATGTGTTTCTGCGGCTTGACTTGCCAACACACGGTCGGCTGCACTTCGAATCTCGATCGGTGACCTATTATCCACGGCCGCGGCGATAGGTTTCGCGGTCTTGCGCGCCTTGCGCGTCCGCACACCAGGTTCTGATGGTCCGAACGACAAAAACTCTCTGACTTTAGATTTAGCCTTGTGCAGTTGCGATTTCGAGTTTCCAATCGAGCAACGCAGTATTCGAGCAATTTCACGATGACCATAGCCATCGACTTCATGCATCACAAAAATAGTCCGATAGCCGAGGGGCAAGCTTGCGATTGCCCGCCGGAGTGCCAAACGGTCGGTCGACGATGAAAGGTGTGCATCGATTCGTCCATATTCTCTTTTGGAAGTTGTTCCGTCCTGCGCGGCAAGCGGCTGGTCTAAAGAAATCTGCTGCAATTCTCTCTTCCTGAAGTGCATCAACACTGTGTTCACGGCAACGCGATAAAGCCAGGTCGAAAAAGCAGATTCTCCCCGGAACGTGGCAAGCTTGCGGAAGACCTGTAGAAAAGCGTCCTGCGCTAGATCTTCTGCTTCCGCCGTATTGCTGGTCATCCGCAAACAAATCGCGTATACGTTCGACTTGTGCAGTTGAAAAATCCGAGCGAACGCGTCTGCATCTCCTTGTTGAGCTCGTTTGACGAGGTCAGAGTGAGAGCAATCGGACACGGCTTGTACGCCACCATCGCGTTTCATACAGCCTCCTTGTTCGGGGTGAGTGGTCGCGGTCATCGTGATGGCAGAGTAGGATAAGTGGGTGCCAAGCGCCTATCCGGTGCTCGCCTTACTTGAAGTATTTGGTTCCTGTAAACCGTCCCTTCAAGCGCAACCACTGACTGACCGCTGTGAACCTAGGCGCTCTCAATAGATTCTTCGTCGCACAGGTGTTCAGAGCAGCCGCACACGGGTAGTAAGAAGCCGAGCGGGCTACTCTCCAGAGCTGGAGGGCGGAGGGCCGGAGACTTGAATAATGTTGTTGCGGATAGCGTAGAGCACCAGTTCGCTGACTGAGTGCACTCTAAGCTTTCGCATCAGGTTCGCTCGATGCGTATCGGCGGTCTTAACGCTCAAACCAAGAGCAACGGCAACTTCCTTCGTTGTCTTGCCCTCCGCCACGAGTTGAATTACTTCACGCTCGCGACTGGTGAGTGAAGACTCGACGGGCTCTCCCGTTTGCTTGCCGTGAAGGAACGTGGACAAGACCATCTCGGAGATCTTGGTCGTAAAGAAAGTCTTATTCTTCAGCAACGCTTCGAGTGCTGTGATCAAATCGCGACCAGCGTCGGACTTCAGCAGGTATCCGCGGGCACCTGCATCGAGGACATCACGGACAACTTGTTCTGATTCGTACATCGAGAGCACAAGGACCTTCGTCGTCGGTCGATTTCGGAGGATTTGGCGGGTCGCATCCAAACCATTCAGTTGCGGCATCCCGATGTCGATGATGACGATATCGGGACACAGTTCGTTCGTTTTCTGAACGGCTTCCCTACCGTCGCCTGCTTCTCCGCACACTTCGAATTGTGTGTGTTTTCCAAGGAGAGCGAGGATGCCCTGTCTGACTACATCGTGGTCGTCTGCGATCAGCACCTTGTTCGGGGTCATCTTCCCTCCTCGAATCTCTTCAGTTCTGCGCTGAAGCAGAACGCAATAACTCTCGAGGTCAAGGCGGGCTCAATGCTACTGGACGCCCTGAGATGTCGGGTCAAAGGTCGCTACCATGAGACCCAAGCCCGAGTTTTTTCGCTACCACGTCCTCCAACATTGCCAACCTATGGGATAAGTCTCAATACGGTTCTTACCCTAGACTTCTCACCGTGGGACATGACGCGACATCAGCCGGAGTGATTCTGACAGCGCGCCGGTCGAGAAAATTTCAAGATCGTGCGAGTTACGAAGAACAGGCTGCAGATAACTGTTCTACAGTTGCGCGATCAGTGTCTTCAAGATTTCACTTGATTGCCTGTCGCTCAATAGTGGGCTCAAATGGCGGTCATGTCGAAGCATTCGAACTTGAACCGGGATGAATTCGAGGACGCGATGATGGTGGTTGCACGTGGCGGACTCACGAACAACGATGGTGGCGTGGCGCGACGAAAACTCCCAATATCAGCGATGTCTGATGGTCCGCGCACTCGTGAACGCGCATTAAACGTGGCGGCAGACGCTTTGGCAAAACTTTGGAAGCCGGCCCGGTAGCAGATCGAGTCGGATTTCTGGCCGCTGCTCAGGTGTGTACTGTATTGAAGGAATTTCGCGCTCATCATAACGTTACATCATGGCCACGAATCCCAATAGTAATAATGATGCCAACCATAACGGCGACACGGTTCACGACTCCGAAGTTGGGCGAGGATCGGGGAAGCGACCCGATACAGGTGACGTCTCCATCGGCGACCAGAACTTTCTAGCCGATCTATCCGAGTTGCAAGTCTCCCAGACCAGCATTGTTGGTTGGCAGTCCGTTTATGCCGCAGCGCTCCGCGAGGCTGTGTTGGCGGCAATCCCTCTCAAGATTGCAGAGGCCGAAAGCGCAATTCTGAAGCGGATGAAGCAAATCTTCTACAGCGCAGAATTCTTAACGGAGCGCAGGGCGATCGAGGATGCTTGGGAAACACTGGCACAGCTTAAGTTATCATGCGGCAGTGGCAGCGATTCACCAAGGCCTGCCTCAAGCGTTGGCCCGAACAAAAAGGCGGCGGCCTGAGCCCGGGTGCCTGCTCGCCACCGATCATGAGGAAAAGTAAAGCAGCGATCGGATGCGAAGGCCGTACTGCGCCCGACGCCTTAAAGGACAAGGTTTTTAGACCTGGGTGCTTTTTTGTATTATCCACTGTGATGGCACCCAGCGCCCCCATCTCTCACAAGAACGCTCCCAAGCCAGATCGCGGTAACATGTTTCACGCTCTAGAGCGTTTGTCTGCTCGGAGGTCGAAATGATTCGTTGGCATGGGCCAAGAAATAGATGAGTCAACAAGCTCAACCGATTGTTTGGCCGGGAAAGCCGTATCCGCTCGGGTCGACATGGGACGGCGAGGGCGTTAACTTTGCGCTCTACTCGGAACATGCCGAGAAAGTGGAGCTTTGTCTCTTCGACCCCTCCGGCAAACGAGAAACTCATCGCATACAAATTCCTGAGCAGACAGACATGGTTTGGCATGGCTACTTGCCGGAAGCCCGGCCAGGACAACTGTACGGATACCGCGTGTTCGGACCGTACATGCCATCCGAGGGTCACCGGTTCAACCATCACAAGCTTCTTCTCGATCCATACAGCAAGCAAATACACGGATCAATCCGGTGGAGCGATTCGCATTTCGGCTACAAGCTAGGACACAAATCCGAAGATCTATCGTTTGACCGCCGCGACAATGCGGCGGGGATGCCCAAAAACCGAGTAATCGACTCTGCATTCACGTGGGGCAATGACGCTCCGCCCCGGATTCCGTGGCATGACACGCTGATTTATGAGCTTCACGTAAAAGGTTTCACGATGTGCCATCCCGATGTGCCCGCCCATTTGCGCGGCACCTATGCCGGACTCGCCACCGCCCCCGTTATCGAGTTTTTGAAGCGTCTGGGCGTAACGTCGATTGAGATCATGCCGGTCCACAGTTTTGTGGATGATCGACAACTCGTGGAAAGAGGGCTTCGCAACTATTGGGGATACAACTCGATCGGTTTTTTTGCTCCCGAACCTCGCTACATCGCAACCGATTCCGTCCGGGAATTCAAGACGATGGTGAAGACTCTGCATTCAGCAGGTCTTGAAGTCATTCTTGATGTTGTCTACAACCATACCGCGGAAGGCAATCATCTCGGGCCCACACTCTCGCTGAAAGGCATCGACAACAGCAATTATTACCGCCTCGTGCCCGACAACCATCGCTATTACATGGACTATACCGGCACGGGAAATACTCTGAACATGAGGCACCCGCGCGTATTGCAGCTCATCATGGATAGTCTCCGTTACTGGGTATTGGAGATGCATGTCGATGGGTTCCGCTTCGATCTGGCGGCAACGCTTGCGCGCGAATTACATGAGGTCGATCGTCTCGGCGCTTTTCTGGACATCATCCATCAGGACCCTGTTCTCTCACAGGTAAAGTTAATTGCGGAGCCGTGGGACCTCGGCGAAGGCGGCTACCAGGTCGGAAACTTTCCCGTCGGATGGGCGGAATGGAACGACCGTTATCGCGATACGTTGCGTTCTTATTGGAAGGGCGATGGAGGACTGCTGGGTGAATTGGCATACCGCGTGACGGGATCAAGCGACCTCTATGCCCACAGCGGGCGTCGGCCCTATGCGAGCATTAATTTCATTACCGCTCATGACGGATTCACTCTTCAGGATCTGGTCAGCTATAACGAAAAGCATAATGAGGCGAACGGCGAAAACAATCATGATGGCAACGACAACAATCGCAGCTGGAACTGCGGCGTCGAAGGCCCCACGGACGATCCTGGCATCCGTGCCCTGCGGGCCAAACAAAAGCGAAATCTGATCGCGACCTTGTTGTTATCCCAAGGTGTCCCGATGATCCTGGCAGGGGATGACATCGGACACACGCAAATGGGCAATAACAACGCCTACTGCCAGGATAACCCGATCAGCTGGATGAACTGGGCGGATGAGGCGCAGGATCGAGACTTGCTGGCTTTCTTTCAACGAGTCATTTCGCTGCGCAAACGCCATCCGATCTTTCGTCGCCGACGGTTCTTCCAGGGCCGCCCTATCAAAGGCGCGAATGTAAAAGACATTCTCTGGCTCAATCCGGCGGCCATCGAAATGACTGAGTCTGAGTGGAGAGATCCAACGATTAACTGCGTGGGAATGGCCCTCTCAGGACAAGGCTTGCAAGAGACCGACGAAAGAGGTCGCAAACTTGGCGACGAAAATTTCTTGATCCTTCTGAACGCTTATCACGAAGACGTCGCGTTCAGCTTGCCGACCTATCACATCGACGGGCGATGGACTGCATGGATGGATACCGCACGGGAAGACGGCTTAAGGCCGGTCGGCACCCATGATGCGGGAGCGTCCTATCCATTGCAGGAGCGCTCCATGGTCGTGTTGATGGAAAGGAAGAACGGCAAAAAAGAGAATGAAGCGATTCCATGAAATGTCGTTCGGCGCCGAATGGCAAGATGGCCATGCCCGCTTTCGCCTCTGGGCCCCTGCCGCTGAACAAGTCGAACTTAGTCTGATCAAGACCGACGCAAGTGCCACACTGCCCCTAAACGCTGTCGGCGAAGGCTGGTTCGAGCTGAGAACCGAACGTGCCAGGCCTGGCGATCGATATAGATTTCGCATCAATGGCTCTCAAGTTGTTCCCGACCCCGCTTCCCGTTTTCAGCCCGAGGATGTTCACGGCCCGAGCGAGATCCGCGATCCTGCAGCTTTTGAATGGACAGACAGTGCATGGAAGGGTCGACCGTGGGAGCAGGCCGTCATCTACGAACTGCATGTAGGCACGTTTTCTCCTAACGGCACTTTTTCGGGCGTCACTGAGCGTCTCGATTATCTTGCGGACTTGGGCGTTACTGCTCTCGAACTGATGCCCATCGCCGATTTCCCCGGGGGACGCAATTGGGGATACGACGGCGTCTATTCATTTTCTCCGGACAGCCGTTACGGGTCATGCGACGATCTTAAGGAACTCGTCCTGCAAGCACACCATCGCGGCATGATGGTTTTGCTCGACGTTGTCTACAACCACTTCGGTCCGGAAGGAAATTATCTTCACGCTTATGCCCCACAGTTTTTTACCAATCGCCATCACACTCCCTGGGGCAACGCCATCAACTTTGATGGGCCGCAGAGTCGCCCCGTCCGCGATTTCTTTATTCATAACGCCCTTTTCTGGCTCAATGAATACCATTTCGACGGTCTGCGTCTGGATGCCGTTCACGCTATCGTTGATGATTCTTGCCCGGATTTTCTGGCTGAACTGGCTCAAACTGTCAGACATTCCGTTTCCAAGGACCGTCATGTCCACCTCATTGTGGAGAACGATAACAATCAGGCCAAATATTTCAGGCCGGGTGCCGGGTCACGGCGACAGTACTCTGCCCAATGGAACGACGATTTTCATCACTGTATGCACGTGTTGCTGACTGGGGAAACCGACGGGTACTACTTGGACTATTCCGAGCAGCCAATTGCTCGCCTGGGCCGTTGCTTAACGGAGGGGTTTGCCTATCAGGGCGAAGAGTCGACTCATCGAAAGGGGAAAACTCGCGGCGAGCCGACAACAGATTTGCCCTCCACGGCATTTGTTTGTTTTCTCCAAAACCACGATCAGATCGGAAACCGTGCTTTTGGTGATCGACTATCTGAGCTCACGTCATCGGATGCTCTTCGCGCCGCGACCGCCATCCTTCTGCTCTCGCCCTTTGCGCCGCTGTTGTTCATGGGAGATGAATTCGCATCTGCATCGCCATTTTTATTTTTTTGCGATTTCGAACCGGGACTCGCGAGTCGGGTGACCGAAGGCCGACGAAATGAGTTCGCCCATTTCTCGAAGTTCCGAGATCAGGCGAGTCGTGACCGCATTCCGGATCCCAGCGCCCACCAGACGTTCGTGGATTCCAAGCTCAACTGGGACTCGGTGAACCTTCCACGTCACGCTGAATGGCTACACTTCTATCGCGATCTATTGACGATACGGTCTGCCAATATTGTTCCGCATCTGGATGACACCTCACCGCTCAGGTCTACAGTCGAAACCCACGGCCAGTGGGGACTGACAGTGCGCTGGACTTTGCCCGATGGTTGCACCCTTACCCTGGTGGCAAACCTCGGAGGCACGGAGTTGTCCGGCATCGCAATTCCCGATGACGCTCCAATTTATGCCAGTGCCCAACTGAGCGCAGACCCTTCCAAACAACAAGTTCTTCCGGGATGGTTTGTCGCCTACTTTCTTAGATCATGAACTCGCGACCTCACATTCCGCGCGCGACGTATCGGTTGCAATTAAGTCGCAGCTTCACATTTAGGCAGGCGATGGACGTAGTTCCCTACCTCGCCGCGCTAGGGATCAGCCATTGCTACATATCGCCGTGCTTGAAAGCACGATCTGGCAGCACTCACGGGTACGACATCGTCGCGCATGATTCTTTAAATCCCGAAATCGGCACTCCAGAAGACTTCGAGCAGTTCGTGGCAGTTCTCCACAAACATGAGATGGGGTTGATACTCGACATCGTGCCAAACCACATGGGCGTGATGGGAAATGACAATCAATGGTGGCTGGACGTACTTGAGAATGGTGAATCATCTGTTTATGCCAACTATTTCGATATCGATTGGCATCCGCTGAAGGAAGAACTGCACGGGAAGGTGCTGGTTCCTGCACTCCACGATCACTACGGAGCTGTTCTGGAAAGCGGTGAACTGAAACTGCAGTTTGCGCAGACCCGCGGCGAGTTCGACATCTGGTATCGGACCCATCGCTTCCCTATCGATCCCCGCGAGTATCCGCGAATTCTCAACCTCTGCAGTAGCGCGGTCCTTGGCAGAAATGGCAGCCAGGAAGCCGATGTGCTCGAGTTCGAGAGCTTGCTCACAGCTTTTGGTCACATTCCCAGCCGAAAAGAACTGAGTGCGGATCGAATCGCAGAGCGGAAGCGTGACAAGGAGATTCACAAGCGCAGACTGGCCGAACTCTGTGCTCGTTCGCCGGAAATCGCCGACTGCATACACAAGGCGGTCGAACGGGTTAACGGCAATCCTGCAGACCCTGCAAGCTTCGAAGAACTCCATGAACTGATTAAGGCGCAAACCTTTCGTCTGGCGAATTGGAGAGTTGCGTCCGATGACATCAATTACCGGCGTTTTTTTGATACCAACGACCTCGCGGGCATTCGAGTGGAACATGACGAGGTGTTCAAAGCGACGCATCAACTGGTAATTACTCTCTTAAATGAGGGCAAGGCCGACGGCGTGCGGATTGACCATCCCGATGGCTTGTACGATCCCGCGCAATACTTCAAGCGACTGCATGACAATTTTGCTAAAAGAGCTCCCAGCGATGACTCCATTCCGCAGACCCCATGGCCTTATGTTGTGGTCGAAAAGATCCTGACGGGATCGGAACTCCTTCCAGCCGATTGGCCCGTGTCCGGAACGACAGGTTACGAGTTTGGCAATCTCGTGAATGGTCTGTTCGTCGACACGAGTGCGGCACGACGAATGGAGCGGATCTACCACAACTTTATCGGCGACGATGTTGATGTCGACGACCTTGCCTACCACTGCAAAACGCTGATTATTCGATCGGCTCTAGTGAGTGAACTAAATGTCCTTGCCAACCAGATCACCCGCATAGCCTTGTCGAAGCGACGGACCTGCGACTTCACGTTGAACAGTCTGCGCGACGCCCTTGCCGAAATTGTCGCCTGTTTTCCTGTCTATCGCACCTATGTAAGTCCCGCGGGAATCTCTGTAACCGACGAGGGATATATTCGGACGGCAGTGACCGCTGCCAAACGCCGAAGCCCCGCCGCCGACAGCACCGTATTCGATTTCATTCGAGACGTGTTGTTAACCTGTATGGCCGAAGGCCAGGACGCCGCATACCGCGACGCAGTCACTGCTTTCGCAATGAAATTCCAGCAATTCACGAGCCCCGTAATGGCCAAGGGCCTGGAAGACACGGCCTTCTATCGCTACAACAAATTGGTTTCGTTGAATGAAGTGGGGAGCGACCTCCATCGTTTTGGGACCGGTAAGGCAGAGTTTCATCGAGCGAATGAAAATCGGCTTCGCGACTGGCCCCACACCATGCTCACCACTGGAACCCACGATTCCAAACGTTCCGAGGATGTTCGAGCTCGCATCAATGTCTTGGCCGACTACCCGGGCCTGTGGCGACTTCGATTGCGGGAATGGAGCCGCCTGAATCGGGAGCATAAGCGCTTGGTGAACGACCTACCCGCTCCCTCCGCAAACGACGAATACCTGCTGTACCAGACCTTGCTGGGAGTCTGGCCCAGCCAACCCGTTGTGCAACAGGGAGAGCGCGATAACCTGCGCGAACGGGTAGAAAATTACATGCTGAAAGCGATCCGTGAAGCCAAGGAAAATACCAGCTGGATCAACCGAAACGAAGAATACGAAGGAGCAATGCTTTCTTTCGTAAGAGCCCTGCTGCGCCCAGAAGGCCGGTTCCTCGCAGACTTCCTCCCTTTTCAAAGAAGGATCGCTCGCCTTGGCTGTTGGAACAGTCTTTCGCAAGCTCTATTGAAGTTAACGTCTCCGGGAGTGCCGGATACTTATCAGGGAAATGAGGTCTGGGATTTTAGCCTTGTAGATCCTGACAACCGTCGCCCGGTTGATTACGCCCACGATCGGGAACTTTTCGATCAGATGGCCGCCACGCGGCAAGATTCTCTCGCTGAGCTGATCTCCCAGTTGATAAAAGCTCCCGAAGATGGACGCATCAAAATGTTTTTGATCTGGAAGACTCTCTGTTTTCGGCGAGCGCATCCCGAAGTGTTTGAACGCGGGAGCTACTCACCGGCAATCGTTACCGGACCAAAAGCGAGCCACATCATTGCCTTCTCCAGAAAGTGTGGGTCGACGACTGTTCTGATTGCCGTTCCGCGATTGATCGGAATCTTATTGGGCGATAATGAGTGCCCGCCGGTTGGACGCGAGCTCTGGGCAGACACGCGGCTCGTATTGCCTAAGACTGCTAGCGTTTATTCGAATGCTTTCACCGGGGAGGCACTCAGCAGCTCAGGCTCGAGAAACGAAGGCCTTGTGGCTGACCTACTCGCAAAGTTCCCCGTAGCGCTGTTGGTTAGTGAATAAAGGAAAGTTTCAGGCCGTTTTTCTCGCACTGCGGAGAAAGGAGACTCAGGCAAGCGGAAGACGACTACTTCCGAAATTACTGCCGCTTGAAAAAACGATTAATTTCCTCGGGGATCAAATACAATCTACTGGTATCGTCATCTTCGGCGGCCTCTGCACATAAGTTGAGCCAGCGCTCCCGAGCCAAGTCAAGCACGTCGATAAGTTCGATATCTGCCTCTTGCCCATCCTCGAAACAGGAATCTGTTGTCAACACGTGTCCCCCCATGTGCCGTACCGACAAACGCTCTAGAGCTTTTATTTCGCCACTGGAACGATGCTCTTACGCCGGCTAGTCTGGTGTCTATCCGGAGAATCCTGTATGAAACTGCGCCGAATTGCACATGTTCCAGCCAGTACCACATCAGGAATTGACCCGATGGTCTCTAACGCGTGGGTCGGTTAGGCTGTGGGAGTCGTGAGAGTGGCGCGGGTTTTTGGCCGTTTCACCCGCCTCAGACTCAGCCGAAGCGGAACGGCGTCAGGCTAGTCACATTCTTGCTCGATTGTTTGATGGGCCAAAGGGAGATTGAACTCGAAGTCTCACGCTCATTTCAGCTTCTTAGATTCTCTCACCACTGCCGGTAGCGAGTGCCGTCTAGAGCCGTGTCTTGCGAGGTGGTGAAGACATCCCATACGCTCTTGCCATCCCATGAATCTGAGTCAGGATCATCATCCATGGAACGCTTCCCCCACTCGGCTTTCCCTGTCATTGGATCCTTGGGAATTGCTCTAAGGAAACGTATTTTCTTGCCATTAAAGTCGACACCCTTCACCAAAGTTTCCAAATCATCTGGATATCCGTTCGTATCAGCTTTGTTGAAAGCGCCACGGTCGGCCGCCTCTTTGTATCGATCAATTGCATCGCGAATTTCTCTTAAGTTCGCCTTTAGTTCGCGCTCTTTTTCACGCCTTACAGCCACGCGAGCGGTAGGAAGAATCATTCCAGTCAGAATGACCAGGATGGTAGAGGCGACGATGAGTTCAATGAGGGTGAATCCGGCGTGCCCCGACCTTGGCCGAGTTGGATGCCTGCGACGCGGGTTTCGCTGGAACATGAGCATTATTCTACCGCACGCATCCGCAATGAAAAGTTACTTCCAGCGCGTACCTTTGCATCAATACCTAATCGCGGATTGAACTGCAGGGGCAGTAACGCCAACGCCCCACGTTGACACACCACCCGTTCAGTTGTTTTTGGGCTTTCTCTTTTCCATCCCCACCATCTTCCCCGATGGCGGGTCTTTCTTGTTCAGCCTCACTGCCTCCAGAATCAATTTCTTCACTCCCGGCCTCTTCACATCGGCAACGCTCCGCAGTTTGACATTGCGCACGCCTTTCCCCGTTCCCTCCAAGAGCTTCTCAGGATCCGGCAGCTTAGCCCCGCGCAAGAATGCGAACGTCACATGATTTTTACCGACCAGAAAGCAGCACAGCGGTCCGTTCGAATCGAACGACGGGAGTTTCCACGGATTCACATACTCCTCCACCCCCTTGACCGTGTTTTTCATCAGCGCCCGCACTGCTTTCGCCACGCCTTCAAACTCCCCCGCCTTCCTCACATAGTCATTGATCCATATCCCAGCTTCTTTCCCCTCGATCGTCGGCATCGTTCATGCACCCCCAAGTGCAAATTCTATTCTCTCGTGCCTCTCCGCGGTAGCGCTGGTCATTAAAACAACGTCTCTCACCTTCCTTTCCCGCAAATGTTGCTCTAAGAGGAGGGTCTGACGAACCAAAAACTCAAGAAAAAACGTTCGCACACATCCAGTCCCGGATTTCATTCGTACTTGAACTCAGAGTGGCAATGATCGACGACTCCTGTAAACCCGAAATCTAATCTTGAGGACAACGCAATGCGGAAATTGAAAGAACGGATGTCCTGCACCATGGCCCTACTCATGTTCGCCCTAGTCCCGCTCAATCTTTTTGCATCCAGTCACCGCGAGGCACCGATCACCGCTCTCGACCACACCGCTGATGTCACCGACTGGTATGCGTTCGTCAGTTACGATCACCCCGACAGGGTCACCATGATCCTCAACGTCGACCCTTTTCTCGAACCCTCCAATGGACCCAACTATTTCCCTTTTGATCCCAATGTTCTGTACGAGATGAAGGTGGATAACAATCACGACGGAGTGGAAGACATAACGTTCCAATTCCGATTTAAGACCCAGACGCTGCTTCCGGGAGTATTCACAGGCTTTGCAGGCAATATTGCCGGGATTCCCCCGATCACATCCCTTAGCGGACCAGGATCAGCGGGTATCAACCTGCGCCAGACTTACACAGTAACCATGGTCAAGAATGGCGTGTCGACGGAATTGACGGATGGACAAATCCTCTATGCCGTTCCGTCTAACGTTGGGCCGCAAACCATGCCCGATTACCCAGCTTTATACAGACAGGGAATTTACAGCCTCGGCAATGGCGTGCGTACATTCGCTGGAACCGTCGACGATCCCTTCTTCATCGATTTGGGCGCGGCGTTCGATTCCCTAAACTTCCGCATGGGAGTGGGCGGCGTGCTGCCTGGGAGCGAGGACCAGGATGACAGGCACAATTATGCGCCTGACGCCGTAGCCGGCTTCAATGTGAATTCCATAGTGCTGGAAGTACCGATCACGATGCTCACAGTCGACGGCCAACTCCATCCGGCCAGCAGCAAAGACGCTGTCATCGGAACTTACGGCGCCACGTCCCGCCCAAGAGTCACTGTCCGGCGTTCTCCGTTCCCAACTCAATTTTCCA
>Ga0105249_10001831_pt1 | contig 18478 bp, 12 predicted proteins | sample KBSS44metaG_FD_81522 | JGI IMG/M metagenome (GOLD analysis project Ga0105249, IMG submission 81522) | Switchgrass rhizosphere microbial communities from Kellogg Biological Station, Michigan, USA - KBS S4-4 metaG | ecosystem: Host-associated > Plants > Roots > Rhizosphere > Soil | place...
GTGCTCACGACCGGCTTCGTGGAGGACGTTCCGTACTACACGATGCCGTTCGTCTCTGGTGAATCCCTGCGCGCGAAAATCACGGCCGGTCACCAGTTCTCGCTGCCGCGCGCCATCCGCGTGATCCGGGACGTCGCGTCCGCAATTGCGTACGCCCACGAGCACGGCGTCGCGCACCGCGACCTCAAGCCCGACAACGTTCTGTTGTCGTCGGGGTACGCGGTGGTCACCGACTTCGGGATCGCGAAGGCCGCCTCGTCCGTCCGCGGGGGGGACGACTCCGAGCTCACATCGGCCGGGATGACCGTCGGCACGCCGGCATACATGGCGCCGGAGCAGGCGTCGGCCGACCCGGCAGCGGATCACCGGGTCGATATCTACGCGTTAGGCGTCCTGGCGTTCGAGGTCCTCACCGGCCAACGCCCAATTACCGGACGGAACGCCCAGGAGCTCCTCGTCGCGCAGATCACGAGAGCACCGGCCGAGATCAAGGACCGGCGCCCGGATCTTCCACCGCTGCTCTCGTCGCTGGTCATGCGGTGTCTCGCGAAATCGCCCATTGAGCGGCCTTCGGCAGGCGACGTCGTCGACACGCTGGACGCAATCGCATCGGCCGTCGGCGTCGGCACGGGCACTGGAACGCCGACCACGCCGAACGCGCAGGCCGCCGCACTGCCGTCGATCGCCGTTCTGCCGTTCGCGAACGTCAGTGGCAATCCCGATGACGCATACCTCGCCGACGGCATCGCCGAGGAGGTGCTCAACTCGCTCGCGCGCCTGCGGACGATGCACGTCGCCGCGCGCACCTCGTCGTTCGCGTTTCGAGGAGAGCGCATCGACCTTCGCACCGTGGGCGACCGTCTGGGTGTGCGGACCGTGCTCGAGGGAAGCATTCGCCGTTCAGGAAAGCGCCTGCGCGTCAGTGTGCGACTCGCCGACGTCACGAATGGGTTCCAGCTCTGGTCAGAGCGCTACGACCGCCAGGATGAAGACGTTTTCGACGTCGAGGATCACATCGCCGCGTCAGTCGTCGAGACGCTGAAGGTCACGCTCGTGAACGCGTCCGGCGCACCAGCCCCGCCGCGACGGTCCACCAACCTCGACGCGTACAAGCTCTACCTGCGCGGCCGACATGCCTGGAATCAGGTCGGACGCGGCATCGAGAGCGCGCTCGACCTGTTCGAGCAGGCGCTGGAGCTCGATCCGGAGTTCGCGCTTGCGCACGCTGGTATGGCCGACGTGTTCATCGCGGCCGGGATCTACGAGACGATGACACCGGCCGCGGCGTTTCCGCTCGCGCACATGGCGGCGGAACGGGCCCGTACCCTCGATGAGTCGCTGTCGGAGGCGCACTCCTCGCTCGGCGCAATCAACCTGTTTTACGAATGGAACTTCTCGGCGGCCCGAGTGGAGCTCGAGCGGGCCGTCGCCCTGAATCCGAGCAACGTGAGCGCGTACAACTGGCTCTCGCTGTATTACGCGTTTCGCGGCGACACTGATATCGCTCTCGATTGGGCTCGGCGCGGGGTGAAGATCGACCCGCTCGCCGCTCCGGCGTCGTACGGCGAGCTGTTCACGTTGTTCGTCGCGCGGCGCTGCGCCGAGGTGATCCAGTGCGCTGAGCGTGTCCTCTCGCTCAACCCCGGGTATGCTGAAGGCTATCGCTGCCTTGGCTGCTGTCTTCTCGCCCGCGGCCATACCGAGGCGGGGCTCGACGCGCTGCGAACGGCAGCGAAGGTCGGCGGTTCCTCCACGTGGATGGTCGCGAACCTGGCGGCGGGGCTGGCGCAGCTTGGCAAACGTGGCGAGGCGGAGGAGCTGGTCGCGGGGCTCGAGAAGCGAGCCCGGACCGATTACGTGTCCCCGATGACGCTCGGTGTGGTGTACGGCGCGCTCGGCCGAACCGACGAAGCGCTCGCCGCCATCGAGCGGTCGGTGGAGCAGCGTGACTGCTGGGTCGTCGCCCTCGGTGCGGAGCCAGCTTACGACAGCCTTCGAGGCAACCCGCGCTTCGAAGCGCTCGTCGACCAAGTAGGGCTCGTGGATCGCAGCGCGCCGCGGCGTACGGTGCAGCTGGTTTGATGAGCACGCCCTTCTGGTGAAGGAGGTTCCGAGACTGCAGGAAGGTGAATTGCTCCTGCGGTCCTTCACCCCACATCGCCCTCGTTTCGTTCGTTAGGCGCGCGGTATTTCGTGGCGCGACGGGCGCGATGTCCTGGCACGCGGGCAGCGCGACAGGAAGGGCGAGGGCGACGTGGACCCGAGCTCAGTGGCCAACTCAGGGGGCGAGGATCGTCCAGCGCACGGCCCGGCGCGAGGTCCCGAGGACGGCGTCGCCGGCCACGAATTTGCCGCTGGGGCTCTCGGCCCACGCCCTCGCATCCTTCCCGCCCGTGGGCGGGTCGAGCGCCAGGAGCGAGCTCCCGCGCCAAAGGAACGCGCTGGACTTCAAGCTGTTCGGTGGCCCTTCGACGAAGCCCGCGGCGCCACCAGCGTTACTGACGGCGAGCGCGTGCGACCGTTCCGAGCGGACCTCGGCGCTGAGAATCTGTCCGGTGGTGACGTCCACCTTCCACCGCACGGCCCTCATGACATCCGCGCTCGTCCGCGTGCTCCCCGCGACGTAGAGCGCGTTGTTCGCCACTTCGCTGAGACCGTTGACGTAGCTGGTGATGTCACCGGGGAGCGGCGCCAGCTCGACGAGGCCGCCCGATGCGAGACGAAGGTAACCGCGGGCGCGTCCGCCCTCGAACTCGGCACTCGGGATAAAGAAGACGAAGACCGCGTGGCCCGCGTTGTTGATGTCACGACCTTCGCCGCGCACGAATCCCTGATTGGGGGGAGCGGGGACCGTCGTCCGGGCTCCTGCGGCTGACCACATGGCTGCGCTGTTACCCGCCCGGCCTACGGCGTCGCCGGCATCGTTGACGCCGAGCGCGGCGCCGACCACCTCGCCCGCCAGCAGCGCCAGGTTCGTGGGCTGGCTCGGCGTGCCGCCAATGATGCTCCACCGCACCGGCTGCGACGTCTCTCCCGCCGAGCCGGCCACATACAGGGGGCTGCCGTTGCTGATCGCCAACGCGTTACCGCGCGTACCCGGAAGCGGCGTCACTGCGCCCGCGACGATGGCGAACCCGCCCGTGCCCGCGTTGCAGCAGGAGGTCGAGGCAGCTACGTCACCGGCGTCGTTCACGGCGTTCGCCCGGCTCGAGTAGTTGCCGAGCAGCGCGCCCACGTCGGTGCTCGTGTACGCGGGAGCGCTGCCGCCTCCGCGCGCAGCGGAAGGATCGATGCCCGTAACGTCGGTGGGACGTTCGGTCCCACAGGCCGCGGCGAGAATGGCCGCAGACGCCAGGGGAGCAAAGCTGGTGCTGAGGCGTCTCACGTGTGCTCCTTGTCGTGCCGCGCAACCGAGGGTCGCGCAGACGTGAAATCCACAATCCCGCACCTCTCCTCATGTGCAAGACACCGCCGAAAGCGGACACGCGCGCTTCTCGGCTTTGGATCTACCTGCCCGTGTCGGTCAGGGCCGGATGCGCAGGACCTCGCCGATCCCGACCGAGATGCCGCGGTGCGAGATGTAGATCGCGCCGTCCGGGCCGATCGCGACCGACGTCGGGCGCGTCAGCCCGGCGATCACCGTCGTGCGTCTGCCGTCGGGAGCCACGCGGATCAGGGAACCGGTCCCCGCCCCACCTGGCCCGTCCTGGTGCTGGAGGACGTACAGATTCCCCTGGGAGTCAAACGCGAGCGAGATGACGAACGTGAAACCGGTGAGGAAGACCTCCGGCGTCGTTCCGGGCACGACGCGGTAGATCCTGGCCGCCCCCACGACCAGCGGGAAACCGGCGAGCTGGCCGACGTAATACGCCCCGTCCGGGCCGACGGCTATGGAGGTCGGGACCGTTTCGTTAGGCAGCGTGGTCGGATAGTCCACGGGCACCGCGGGGCACTGCGGACCCTGCGGCGTAGTGTAGCGGGAGGAGAACGCCGCGAAGGTCGAGAGGTCCCCGTTCGCGTCCCGACGGATGAGCGCGTTCCCGCCTGCATCGGCGACGATGACGCCGCCTGGCGCCGGGAGAACCGCGAACGGGTTGCTGTCGATGCGCCCGCAATCCGGGTTGACGTCGATCTCGTACGTGCCCAGATCGGCGACGAACTCCCACGTGACGTTTGACGGCGGGTGGGCCTGCCCCGGAACGAGCGCCGTCGGTGAGACATGAACGAGGCGAGCAAAGCCAGCGAGCTCGGGGGCCTGAGTGCGGATCGTCGGATCGGTCTCCAACCCGATCGTCACGTAGGCGCCTCCCATCCCGAGCAGTCCAACCGCGTTAGGTCCCTCTGCGCGTCCGGCGGCGTTGGCGTACGACGGAAGCCCGCTGACGACGGTGTCCTGCTTGCCCTGCCACAGCCGGCCCACGGCGCCGGTCGGCCCATAGCAGACCTGCTGCGCGTTGATCCAGCACGGCCCGCTCCCTCCCCGTCCCGCCTCGGCGACGAACAGCGCCCCGTCCGGCCCGAACGCGAGCCCGCGCGGGTTATTGAGCCCGCTCATGACGACCTCCGCATTGCCGGGGGTCAGTGCACGAGCGACAGACGTTAGGCGCTCGGGGCCGGACGGCGGGGTACTATGATCTCCACACGCGATGAGGACGAGCGCGGCGGCAGTGGCGAATGCAGGTGTCGGCTTCATCGGGGTCTCCGCGTGGCGGCTGGTCGGTCGGATGGCGAGCGACGCCTAACGGGTTTCATGGATCACCACGTCGGCGTTCCCTTGTTCCTCCATGTGCGGGAACACCGCGGAAGCGGACACGCCCCGCTTCCCGGCTCGATATCAGCCGCCGAGAACCGGGTTGTTGAGCCGCTCGACGTCAGGCAGCGCGAGGCACTTCTGCGAGCCGTATACGCCGCCCGTCGGGAAACGCGCGCCGGAGGCGGGGGTCAACGCCATGTCGAACCGGATGATGTCACCCAGATGATGTCCCTCGAGGAACAGCTCGCGCCGGCGCTGGTCGATGAGCGCCGCGCGAAGAGTCGGCTGGTCCGCAGTCGAGAGGGGCGTCTGGTTCCCGCGCGCGCGGAATGTGTTGACAATGGCCGCGGCGGTCTGGAGCGACGACGCCGTACCGGTCGCGATGTCCGACTCGGCGATGATGAGCTGCGCCTCGGCGCCGCTCGCGATTCGAATGGGTGAGCTGGCGCCCGAGTACTTCTCCTGGAAGAAGACCGGCAGCCCTGTCGGGCTATATTCGCGCGTGTCCCTCACCGGCACCCGGGGGTCGCCGAGCGACTGGTAGAGAATGCCCACGGAGGTCAGGAAGCTCGTGCGCTCCTGAGCCCACACCCTGTTGTTCCGACGGAGCGGGCTGGCCGATGCGGTCATCTCGTACGTGAACGCTGGCGGCACGCGCGTCGCGTCGCTCCGCGCGCCCGGGAGATCTCCCCGATCGAGCCGCGCTCGCGCTCGACCGACGAGCGCGAAGTTGAGCAAGCTGCTCGCGCCCGCCCCCTGCGCCGCGGTGATCGCCGCGCTCAGGCGCGACTCGGCCACCCTGATGGCGCTGTCGCGGGAGATCTCACCGCCGTGCACCAGCTTCCCGTTCTGGTCGAGCGAGGAGAGCGCAGTCGTGCAGAAGCCCTCGCCGAGGAGAAGTGTGCTGTATCCGGCATACGCGTGCATCGTCGCGATGAGAGTCGCGCGCTGCGGGACCTCGGCGTCGCTCCATGACTCGAGGAGATGGAGGACGCGCTCAGCCGAGACGCGTGCAGTCTGGAGGGGCGTGTAGACGCCTATCGACTCGCAGCGATTGACGGCGTAAATGCGGTCCTTGGACGTATGCGTGCGCTGGTCGTAAGGCTTCCGGTCGATGATCAAGCGCGTCTCGTCGAGTTCCTCGCCGATCAAGCCGCCCATCACCACGTATGCGCCGAAGGCGCAATCGAAGTCGGCGACGGCGCCGTTGACGAGGAGCTGCGCGTTGGCGGGCGAGCTCTCCACCGCGGACGCGGAGACGCGGTCCTGCGGCTCGACCGAGAGGAGCCGGTTGAACGCATCGCAACCTTGCAGTAGGAGGACCGCTAGTCCGGCCAGGAGGATGCGCATCGGTAATCCGATCAGTACCCGAGGTCGACCGCGACGACCCATCGCGTGAGTTGGGGGGTGATGTGCTGCTCCCAGCCGCCGTAGTTGCCGCCGCGCGAGCCGCCGAGGAACATCGCCTCGGGCTCGAGGCCGCTGTAACGCGTCCACGTGTGCAGCTCGCGGCCGGCGAGCGACACGCTGGCCCGGCTCGCGCCGAGTGCCGCCGCCCAGCGGTCCGGGAGTGTGTACGTCGCCGACAGCTCACGCAGCTTGGCGAAGCTCGCGTCGACGATCGCGAAGTCGACCAGGCTGCCGGCCGCGGTGATCGCGGCGATGCGCCGCGGGTCGAACTCCGTCGGGAAGAAGTTTTCGCGGCAGCGGGTGGCCTGGGTGCAGCTGGAGAAGGCCTTGAAGTCGATCTTGTGATGCCCCGTCTTGAAGTCGACCAGCGCGTGCAGGCGCAGGCGGTGGCCCAGCAGCGCCGCCGTGCTCGCGACTGCTCCTTCCACCCTGGGGATGGTTCGCCCCAGGTACACGGCAGGCGCGTCGTCTGCCGTGCCGTAGCTGCCGTCCGAACCCGCGCAGGGCGTACTGCCGCCGTCGCCGTCATCACACCTGACATTGGAGACGGCGCCCGCCGCATCCATGTCCGCGCTCGTCACGCGCTTCTCGAACCAGGAGCCGACCGGGTAGCGCACCCGGTGCCCCAGGTACTCACCGGCGGCGACGAACTCGAGGGCCGGATCGCCGAGGCTCACCAGCGTGTTGTCATTGGTCGCGAGCGTGAGCGAGATGTCCCACGCCCCTTGCCTGCCACGCAGCGGCGTTAGGCGCGTGAGGAGCTCCATGCCGGTGTTGCGGATCTCGGCCGCGTTGAAGAGCTGCACGCCGGGGTAGCCGCCGGAGGGCGCAAGCTCACGCGGGAGGATCGCGTCCACAGTGCGCTTGTCGTAGTACGTGACCTCGAGCGCGACGCGGTCATCGAGGAGCCCGGCGTCGAAGCCCAGCTCCACCTCTCTGCCGCGCTCCGGGCCGAGGTCGGGGTTGCCGACGCTCTGTGGCGTCAACGCCGGGACGTCGGCTGGTCCCGTGGCCGGCAGGTATGTGCGCAGCGCGTCGAACGTGGATGGCTGCTTGCCGGCCTCGCCGTACGCGGCGCGCAGCCGGAGCGTTTTCACCCAGCGTGTGTGAAAGAATGGCTCCTCACTCGCGACCCAGCTCAGGCCTGCCTTGGGGTAGTAGACGCGGTCGAAGTTTTCGCCGAAGGCACTGTTGTCGTCCGCCCGCAGCGCAGCGGTGAGGAAGACGCGGTCGCGCCAGGCGATCTGCTCCTGCGCGAAGATGCCGAGCGTCACGTCCTCGACGAAGTCCTCCTCCGTGACTCGCGTAGCCGGATTAGTAGAGCTAATGGAGCTGAGCCCCTCGGCGGGGAAGCTCGCGCCTGACGAGAACACGCGGCTGGTGGCGTTGCGATAGTACTGCGCCCCGACGGAGGTGGTGGAGCGCAGGCCACGAGTCACGTTGGCCGAGGCCGTGGCGGCGTAGTCGAAGGTGCGGTAACCGGTATTTCCGACCATCACCTCCTTGTAGCCGAACTTCCGGTCGGCGAAGGGCGACGTGGCGAGGAGCGCGTCGATGCGCGGGAGGAAGATGGTGTTGGTCGCGTCGGTGCCATCGTACCCCACGTGCAGGCGGTGGCTCAGCCAGCGCAATGGCCGGTGCTCCACGCGGAGGCTCGTCGTCAGGCGATCGAGACCCTGCTCGTACTTTCCACCGTGGTCGACGATCAGGTCGTACTCCTCGGGGAGGCCGCGCGCGAAGCCGCGACGCGTCGTGTCGCCCCCGGCGCCCGGCAGGCCGAGCGGATTAGCATTGGCGGTAGTCCCAATTCGGCCCCCCAGGCCCCCTTCGGGACTCAAGCGTGTTGGCCCGCCGGCATAACCGAGGCTCGCGTCCAGCGTGAGGGTGCTGCCGGGGGCGAGCGTCGCGTTCAGCCGGGCGGTCCGCTTGCGCATCTCGTTCCACCGCTCCACGCCGTCGCTGGCCTCGTACCCGCCGGCGAGGTAGTAGCGGAACTGCGGCGTCCCGCCGCCGACGCCCAGGTGATACTGCTGGCTACGCCCGCTTCGAAAGATCGGAGTGCCGCGGGCGTTCTCTCGCTTCACGAGGTCGATCGAGATGAGGTTCTCCGCGGTGTCGCGACCGTAGTTCGTGGGGAAAAGGCCCTCGGGATCGCGCAGGTAGCTCGTTCCGATCCTTGCGCCGAGCGTCCAGCGCGGCGGCCCGACGGTTCCCTGCTTCGTGATGATGTTGATCACGCCCGTCGACGCTTCGGTCCCGTACAGTGTGGCGGCGGCAGGTCCCTTGATGATCTCGATGCGCTCGATGTCGTCGGGGTCGAGATCGTTGATGCGCGAGATCGGCCCTGGGCTGAAGAACTGACTCACGGGGCCCGTTACCGGCGCGTTGTTCGCGCGCACGCCGTCGAGGTAGAGTAGTGGCTCGTTGCTGAGCGACAGGCTGGTGCCGCCGCGGACGGTGATACGCGCTCCGGCGCCGACGAGGCCCGAGCCGGGCTGAATGGTGACGCCCGGTGCGCGCCCGTTCAGCAGCTGCTGCACCGAGCTCACCGAGCCGCGCTCGACGACCTCGGGGGCGCCGATCGAGGTCACGGCGTTCCCGAGCGCGCGCCGTTCCGTCGCATCGGTCGTGCCGGTGACGACCACCTCGCTCAGCCCGAACGCGGCCTCCGGGAGCACGAGTCGAAGGCGCGTGTCTCCGACGCGCATGGTTTGTTCGACCGGGCGGAAACCGATTCGGCGTACAGTGAGGCGCACCTCCGCGCCGGTGAGGCCGGCGAGCCGGAAGCGGCCGTTCGCGTCCGTAACCGCACGCAGTGTCGTGTCCTCGGCGACGATCTGCGCTCCGGCGACCGGCCGCAGCGATCGCTCGGCGAGCACGACACCGCCGACGGCCCCATCCTGTGCGAGCGCGGATCGGGCGCCGGCGAGCAACGCCACGGCGATGGCGAGGTACGTCGCGCTATTCGTGCGGCAGAGCACTCGCGCCTGCGGCCTCGCGTCAGGGGTTGCGCAGTATGCCGTGACTCCCACAAAAGGGCTATAGCGACTATTTCGCGACGACGATCGTCCTCGTTAGGCTGTTCAAATTTCCCGCCGCGTCCTGCACGGTGAGGGTGACAGGGTATGAACCGGCGCGCTTATAGTCGAAGGTGACGACCGCGCCGGTCGCGGTGCTGCCCTGCTGGTTGCCGAGCTTCCACGCGTAGGAGACGATTCCCTGATCGTCCGTGGAGCTGTGGCCGTCGAAGGTGCACTTCGTCCGGGTACACGACGCGGTGAAGGTGGCGACGGGTAGCTGCCATGCGGGCGGCATAACGGTGACACTCAGCCGGGACGTGGCTGATCGGCCCTTGTAGTCCGTCACGGTGGCCGAGACCGAATACGTCCCGGCCGCCGAGTACATGTGGCTCGTGCTGGCGCCTGTTCCTGTGGCGCCGTCGCCGAACGTCCACGTCCGTGAGTACATGATGGCGTCGAATGTCGAGCCCTCAGTGGAGAACCGACAGTCGAGGTACGTGCAGCTCGCGCTGATCTTCGGCGGAGGGGGCGGGGCTCCGCCGTCGACCTCGACGATCTGCGTGGCCGTGGATGTCTGCCCCAATGCGTTCGTGATCGTGAGCATGACCCTGAACCTGCTGGAGCCGGAGTATGTGTGCGTAGGCGAGAGGCTGACGAAGTTCTCCGTGCCGTCGCCGAAACTCCACTCGATCCCGGTGATCCCGCCGTCGGCCGTGGATCCGCTGGCGTCGAAGGTGCAGGTGAGGAGGTTGCAGGAGGGCGTTCCCAACCGCGCGACGGGCGGCGTGAGGGGCGGCAACGGCGTGTCGACCGGCCTCCAGACGGGCTGGGGCTGCACGTTGTACCAGCCCTCGCCGGAGGCGCTGGAGGCGCTGTTGGTCACCACGGCAATGTTGGCTCCGTTCGCCTGCATGACGTAGACGTTGGAACCGCCGTCGGTGAACAGGATGCGGGCGCCGTCCGGCGACCAGTCCGGGTCGATGCCGACGACGCCAGCCGCCACACGCCTCACTCCACTCCCGTCGCCGTTCATGACGGCGATCTCCGCCGTCGCCCCGTAGCGACCGGTGGCGAACGCGATCTGGCCGGCCGGCGACCAGTCCGCGCCAAAATCCGATGCCGAGTCGCTCGTTAGGCGCGCGAAGCCGGTGCCGTCGGCGTTGATGGCGCAGATGTCGAGGTTCCCGCTCTCGACATTGCAGTCGAACGCGATGCGGGCGCCGTCCGCCGACCAGTCGGGGCGCCCGGCGAAGCCGACGCCGTTCGTGAGCCGCGCGACATTGGAGCCGCCGGCGGCGTCCATGACGTACAACTCCTTCTGGCCGCCGCGGTCGCTCGCGAAGGCGATCCGCGCGCCATCCGGTGACCACGTAGGCGCATGATCGAACGCGGAGTGGTTGGTCAGATTGACCGGGATGCCGCCGGCGCCGGCCACCACCAGAATCTCGCCTCGACGCTGGAAGACGAGGCGCATCCCCTCCGGCGACCACGCTGGGTCAGCGTCCGCGCTGCCCAGCGCGGCCGGCGTCACGGATACCTGGCCGGATCCATCCGCGCTGACGGTCGCGATGCTCGACGCCCACGTCCACCCCGCCCAGTACGTTTCCTCGCCCCCGCACCAGTCGCCCGGTTGGGCCGTACAGTGGTACGTCGTCCGGACGAACGCGATCATCGTCCCGGCGGTCGACTGGATGTCGAGCGAGGTTCGAGGGCGGGGCGGCCCAAGCGGCCGGGCGGCGTCCTCGCACGCCGCGAGGATCAGAGCGGCGGCTACGGCGGCTGTGGCGCGTGCGGTCATCGTGGTCATACCAGACCTCTGGAACGGATCTCGATCGGTTCGCGGTGGCGAGGACCTGCCGACGATTACGCCGGCGATCTCGCTCCCCGTCTGGGTGCCTGACCCTTCATGTGCGAGACGAGGTGAAAAACGGACATCCGCGAGCCGGGCATGTCCGCTTTCCCGGTCATCCCGCACATGACGGTGCAGAGGAGACCCGGACCGGCACACACGGAGATCGACCATGAGAGGAATGTCCGCACTCGCGACCGTGACAGCGCTCACGATGGCGGCGTGCACGGATCCGAGTGGGCCGCTGCGGTTGTCCGTCGTCCGCGCCCGCGCCAGTGCCGGTCCGGCCTTCGGCTCGAAGATCGCGTTCACGAGCGACCGCGACGAGCCTAACGTGAGTGCGGAGATCTACGTCGTCAACGCCGACGGGACTGGGCTGATCAACCTGACCAATCACGCGAGCGACGACACGCGCCCGGACTGGTCGCCCGACGGCACGCTGATCGCTTTCCAGAGCAACCGGCACGGCAACCCGGAGATCTACGTCATGCACGCGGATGGGTCGGATGGCACGAATCCGCGACGACTGACGGTCAGCCCGGACCGGATGCCGCGCCCGACTGGTCACCGGATGGCCCGCGCATCGCCTTCCAGAGCAGCCGGAATGGCAACGCGGAGATCTACGTGATGAACGCCGACGGTACGCTGCCCACGCGCCTGACCAACTTCGCCGGCGCGGACGCGAAGCCCTCCTGGTCGCCCAACGGCAAGATGATCGCGTTCCATCGGGAGGTGGCGAGCTTTCTGGAGACCCACAATCAGCTCTTCACGATGAACGCCGATGGCAGCGGCGTGACGACGATTAGCACGCCCACACCATTCGCGTTCAACGGCTTCCCGAGCTGGGCCCAGGGTCACGCCGTGGCGTCGCAGCCATGAGGTGATCTGCTTGACGGTCACTCTCACTGCGCCGCATGTTGTGGCGGACGCCAGGCGGGCCAGCTCGTACACGCCCGCCTGGCGGCACGACGACGCGCCTCCGACGGGCAGGCCACGAGGGCCCAGCCCCGCGTCGACGCCCGCCGCGGAGGCGCGGATGGAGCAGGACCAGGTCACGGACCTGCTCGACGCGTTCGCGGCGGGCGACCGTAACGCGCTCGACCGGCTGATGCCGGTCGTCTACGCCGAGCTGCGGCAGATCGCGCACCGGGAGCTTCAGCGCGAGCGGCGCGATCACACCCTGAGCACCACCGACGTCGTCCACGAGGCGTACCTCAAGCTGCTGGACCACGGGCCCGTGCCGCCCGGTGAGCACGTGCGGTTCTTCGCCATCGCATCGACCGCCGTGCGGCGTGCGCTCATGGAACATGCCCGTCGCCGAGACACCGCGAAACGTGGCGGCGGACAACGGCCTGTCACGCTCGATGAGGAGATCGCTGCTGCCGACTCCGATCACACCCTCCTGGCGCTGGACGACGCGCTGACTCGCCTGGCCGAGCTCGACGTTCGACTGGCGCGCGTGGTGGAGTGCCGCTACTTCGGCGGTCTCACGGAGGACGAGACGGCGGCTGCGCTCGGAGTCACGTCCCGAACCGTTCGACGCGACTGGGTCAAGGCCAAGGCCTGGCTCTTCCGCGAGCTCCACGGCGTCACGCCCTGACCCGGGCATTCCCCGAGCGAGGTCGGCATGCGTAGCTCCACGATCCAACGCTGGCGACAGATCGAGAAGCTCTTCGACGACGCGCTCGATCTGCCGCCGGAAGCGCGCGCCGCCTTTCTCGATCGCTCGTGCCATCACGACGCAGACCTCCGCGAGAACGTCGACCAGCTCCTCCGCGCCTGCGATTCGTCCGAGCACTTTCTGGAGCAACCGCCCGCCGGCCACGTCGCACCCTCCGTCGCGTTCTCACTGGCCGCGATCGACTTGCCCGCGCCGGGGGCGCGGATCGGCGCCTACCGAATCGTCCACGAGACGGGCCGCGGCGGAATGGGCGTCGTCTACCTCGCCGAGCGCGACGACGGCGTGTTCCACAAGCGAGTCGCGCTCAAGCTCGTTAGGCGCGGCCCCGGGACCGAGGACCACCGGACCCGCCGCTTCCAGGAGGAGCGCCAGATCCTGGCGTCGCTCGAGCACCCGGGCATCGCGCGACTGCTCGACGGCGGCTCGCTGCCGGACGGACGTCCGTACTTCGTCATGGAGTACGTGGAGGGAACACCGATCGACCGCTTCTGCGACGCGCGCGCGCTGGACGTCACGGCGCGCCTCGAGCTGTTCTGCAAGGTCTGCGACGCGGTGCAGCACGCGCATCAGAAGCAGATCATCCACCGCGACCTCAAGCCGTCGAACATCCTGGTCACGGACGATGCGGCGGTGAAGCTCCTCGACTTCGGAATCGCGACGCTGCTGGTCACGGATGGGCCAGCGGCGGCGGAGCGAGCGCAGGGTCTCACCGAGCCGGGCGGCCGCGTCCTGACGCCGCACTACGCGAGCCCCGAGCAGGCGCGTGGGGAAGCCGCGTCCGCAGCGAGCGACGTGTATTCGTTAGGCATCATTCTCTACGAGCTCCTGGCCGGACGGCACCCGTACGGGTGCTCCGTTCTCCCGGGGCACGATCGCGGGAGCCGCGAGGAGCCGCCGGCTCCCCCCTCCGAGGTCGTCCTCCGCGAGCCGGACCGAAACACCGACGATGGCGGTGGGCCGGACGCAGTGGGGATCGCGGCGGTGAGGAACGCGGCGCCCCAACAACTCCGTCGCCAGCTGACCGGCGCACTCGACGAGGTCGTGCTCACCGCCCTCCATATCGAACCGCAGCGCCGCTACGCGTCCGTCGGCGCCCTCGCCGCCGACGTGCGACGCTACCTCGCGGAGCAGACCGTTCAGACGCGGCCCAATCGCTGGCAGGACCGCACGCGAACTTTCGTCCGACGACACCCTTCAGGTGCGATCGCGGCGGCGCTGGGCGCTGTCGTCATGGCCAGTGTCGCCGCGATCATCGTCAGAGCACCGAGACAGTCGGCGTTCATATCGCCGTCGACCATCGCCGTATTCCCCTTCACGACAGGCGTCCCGGATACAGTGCTGCAGCGGCTGGGGCGCGACCTCGTGCTGACGTTGAGCGCGAGCCTGCACGGCGTCGGCGACCTTCGCGCAGTCGACGCACAGAAGATCCTCTCCGAGACGGGCCGTATGCAGGCGGCGCCGGCGCCCGATCAGTTATCGGTGCTTGCGCACGACCTGGGGGCGGGGATCGTGATCAGCGGCAGCCTCGTTCGCGTCGGATCGCAGGTGCGTGCGGATGTCATGCTCGCTACCGCCGATGGGTCGCCCGTGGTGCCGGTCTCCGTTACCGGCGCACCGCAGGATCTCGCAGCCTTCACCGATTCGCTCACGTGGGCACTGCTGCGCCAGCTCTCGCGGGTTCACGGCACGCCGGCACTCGCCGGCGCCGTGACAACGCGTTCGCTGCCCGCGCTGCGTGCCTACCTGGAGGGCGAGCAGCTCGTCAACGACTACAGGATGCGAGCGGCCGCGGCGGCGTTCGCCCGCGCCATCGCGGCCGACTCCACCTTCTGGTTCGCGTATTGGCGTCATGCGTGGGCTCGGGAGTTCTACGCACTGCCGGTGGATACCGCCGTCACGCGCACGTATCTCGCGCATCTCGCGGACTTCCCGGTCGCCGACCGCCTGCTGATCGAGGCGCGGACAACCGCCGGGTTGAATGAACGACTTGCGCAGCTCGACTCGCTCGTCAGCCAGTTCCCGGATTACTGGCCCGGGTGGTTCGAGCTCGGCGAGGTGCGACTGCGGCTCGCGCCATTCGCCGGCGGCACACTCGCGGAGGCCGAGTCGCCGCTCCGGCGCGCCGTGTCACTCAACCGCGACTTCGTCCCGGGGTGGGATCGCCTGTTGTGGGTTGCGATCGCCAAGCGCGACACGGTTTTGTCGGCGCGCGTCCTTGGAGAGCTCGAGCGACTGCGCTACGACACCACGTCGGTGCGTGACGACCGGCTGGACATGCTCCTCGTGTACCGGCACCTGGACCATCTGGCGCGCACGGGCGGTGTACCCGACCAGGCACTAGCCGACAGTCTCGCTCGAGCGCTCGCCACCGGCTATCGGCCGAGCGCCAACGGCATGCCCGACCGCATGCAGAGCGGATTCGCGCGATACGAATTTCACGGAGCCCGCATCGACCTGGCAGCCCGCGAGCTCAAGGCTGGCCTCGTGCCCCCGGGGTTCCAGTGGCAGGTGATCGCGTACAGCTGGGCCGGGCGCGGAGCGTGGGATTCCGCGCTCGTCGTCCTGGACCGTGCGCAGGGCAATCGCGTGAGGCCGGTCGGCGCCCGCCTCAACGGCTACCGCCTGGCCGCGGTTGGCGCTTGGCTCGGCGCGGTGGACCCTCCAGTTGCCGCATCGTGGCGTGATCGCGCGGCCACATCGTACGATCGGATGGGCAGTCAGGAGCGCGCCGAGTTTGCGTGGGTCGATGGCCTTCTGGCGGCCACTCGACGCGACGCCCCAGCGCTCACGCGCGCCCGTGAGGCATTGCGCCAAACGCGCGCTCCCGAGGTCGGCCTTCTGGACAGCTCGCTGGCCGCGTTCACAGCCGATCTCGCGGGCGACCGTGCACGCGCGCTCGAGCTGCTGCTGGCGCTCGAGAACGACCGTTATCGCGTCGCGGAAAGCCACCCGTTCCTCACGGGAGTGAACCGGCTCACGGCCGGCCAATGGCTGTCGGCGGCAGGCGAGACGGCCAAGGCAGCCCGCCTCCTGACGTGGCACGAAGCGATCGGCAATCCGGGTGCGCACTCAACCCACGCGAATGCACTGCTCGCACCGCTCGCCTATCTGGCGCGTGCGCGGATCCTGGAGGCGCAGGGGCACCGGGATGTGGCGCGCGACCACTACGGGCGCTTCCTCAGCAACTACGACGCGCCGGCCCCGACATCAGCGGTTGCGCGGCAGGTGGCGGAGGCGCGCGCGGCACTCCAGCGCATGGTGCGCCAGTGACCTGAGGCGGATGATCGCCGGGTCTCCCGGCGCAACGTTAGGCGCCGGGCCGCGCTTCATCGTGGAGCGACGAGTGCCTGGGCGAACGCGTCTGCCGACGCGAACCGATCCGCGGGAGAGCGCTCGAGCGCCTTTAGGACGACCTGCTCGAGGGCGGGCGGGACGTCCGGTCGCTGTGCCACGAGCGACGGCGGCAGCGGCGACTGCCCGTCGGCCCGCGGCGCGGGGACGCCCCTCGCGTAAGGACGCCGCCCGCTCAGCATCTCGTACAGCACGGCGCCGAGCGACCAGAGGTCAGTGCGGTGATCCACCGGTCCAGCGTCCGCCTGCTCCGGGCTCATGTACGCCACGGTGCCTAACGGTTTCGCCTTCGGACCCGTGAGCGACACGTCCGCGAGCTTGGCGATGCCGAAGTCGAGGAGCTTCACCACACCGTCGGCGGTGACGAACACGTTCGCCGGTTTGATGTCGCGGTGGATGATCCCGCGCGCGTGCGCCTTCGCCAGCCCGCGCAGGACCTGCACCGTGATGTCCGTCGCTTCTCCGATCGGAAGCGGCCCGCGGGCAATGCGCTCCTGAAGCGTTTCTCCATCGTAGAGCGGCATGGCGATATAGAGCCGGCCATCGTCCGTCTCGCCGATGTCGTAGATCGTGCAGATGTTGGGGTGCTCGAGCGCGCCGGCGGCACGCGCCTCGAGCCGGAACCGCTCGGCCGAGTCGTCGGCGTCGTGGCGCGGCTGGAGGAACTTGAGCGCGACCGTGCGGCCGAGGCGCGTGTCGAGCGCCCTGTACACGACACCCATGCCGCCATCGCCGACCGGCTCGAGCACCTGGTAGCGTCCGATGGTACGGCCAGCGAGCATCGCTGCCGTCCCACGGAGCCGGGTGGCAATCGAGGCCACCTCGGGCGCGAGCCTGTCCACCACACCCGAGCGCTCGTGCGCCGCGAGCAGCGAGGCCACCTCGAGGCGGAGGTCGCCGTCGCCGGCGCACGCGGCATCCAGAAATTTCTCGCGTGCAGCCGGCTCGCGATCGAGCGCCGCCGCGAGTAGCTCCTCGATCTGGCGCCACCGTTCCGTCGGTGCACCCGTCACACGTCGCCGAGCTCCCGATTGAGCCACGCGCGGGCCATGGTCCAGTCCCGCTTCACCGTGGCCGCCGAGGTGCCGAGCGCCTCGGCCGTCTCCTCGACGCTCATCCCGCCGAAGAACCGGCATTCGACTACGCGAGCACAGCGCTCGTTGGCGTTCACCAACCGGTCGAGCGCTTCGTCGAGCGCGAGCAGCTCCTCACCGCGCGAGACGGCCATGACGACAGCATCGTCGAGCGGCTCGGCGCCAACTCCGCCACCGCGCTTCTGCGCGCGGCGCGCGACGGCGTAATCGACCAGGATCCGACGCATCGCCCGCGACGCAGCGGCGAGCATGTACGCCCGGCCGGGCCAGCGGATGTGATCGAGCTTGGCCAGCTCGAGGTAGGCCTCGTGGACCAGGGCTGTGGTGCCGAGGGTGTGTTCCGTGCGCTCCCCGCGAAGGTGGCGGTGCGCGACCCGCCGCAGCTCCTCGTAGACGGCAGGGAAGACGTCGTCCAACTCGCCGTCGGCCCTGCTTGCGGGATCGAGGGAGGCCGAGGCGTCGTCGTCCGGCGGAATCGAGCCGTTGTCGTGCGTGGAACACATCGGAGCTGTCACCTCTTCGGCGCGCAGAGTGGGAACGCGCCACCCGGGACCGCGGTCGAAGCGGATCATACCGGGCCGCGCAGGAGCGCGGCAAGACTGCCGATGAGCCGTGTCGGCGGTGTTTTCGGCTTTGTCACGATAACTGTGTCCCCCCTCGACCCCGAACCCGGAGATCGACATGCACGAGCACCATGTCCCGATGCGTAGGGCGATCGTCACGATCGCCCTCATCCTTGCCTGCTCACCCGCTCCGGATGTGCCCACCGCAACGACCCAGGCGTCCTCCGCCCACGCCGCGCACGGAGCGGCGAGCCGCATCAACAACGGCGAGCTGACGGCCGAGCAGAAGCAGGCCGTCGCGGACGTCCGGAAAGCCACGCAGCGCTTCCACGACATCGCGTTCGCCACCGCCGCGAACGGCGGGGGATACACCATGCAGTTTCCCGCGGGATGCGCCGCGTCACCGGATGGGGCGCAGGGATTCCACTACCTGAACAACGGGCTCGTCGACGCCAAGGTCGAGCTTCTGCGCCCCGAGCTGGTCATGTACGAGCCGGGGCCGAACGGCCAGATGAACCTGGTCGGCGTCGACTACATCGTCCCCCTCGCGCTGTCCGCGACACCGCCGACGCTGCTCGGCGTTCCGTTCGCACCACTGGGGCCGCCGCTGAACGTGTGGGCACTCCACATCTGGGCCTGGCGCCCGAACCCGAGCGGGATGTTCGCGCCCTGGAACCCAAAGGTCAGCTGCGAGTTCGCGCAGTAGCAGTGATGTCAGACGGCGCAGTGCCCGAAGGGCGCAGGGCCGAACTGCGCA
>Ga0105249_10001835_pt1 | contig 18468 bp, 15 predicted proteins | sample KBSS44metaG_FD_81522 | JGI IMG/M metagenome (GOLD analysis project Ga0105249, IMG submission 81522) | Switchgrass rhizosphere microbial communities from Kellogg Biological Station, Michigan, USA - KBS S4-4 metaG | ecosystem: Host-associated > Plants > Roots > Rhizosphere > Soil | place...
ACTCGAGCGACGCGGACAACGAGTGGATGCGCTTCTTGCCATGTTCCTGACGCTCCTCATGCAATACGCCATCCATCGTTTCGACCGATGCACGCGGGTCCCGCGTGACCTGCCGCCAGCAATCCCGAAAATGCACGGCCGCTTCACGCCTGCACGTGAAACAGGGACGATGACCGGCCGCGAGTGCGACGGCTTCGTCCAGGAAAAACAGTTCGGTCCAGCTCCGGCTGCCCATTGGCACGCGACGGCGGCCCTTGTATTCGCAGGTGCAGATGATCCACGCCTTGCTGGTCCAGCGCCTGTTTAGAAGCGTCTTGGTTGCAGGGTCGTGGATGATTCCACGATTGCCCGTCAACAGGCCTCGCTGGGAGATCGCGACGATTTGTCCGAAAGGCGTGACTCGGTTTTGAAGTGGCATAGCGCTATAAGTGCAGGACGCAGGAATCGAGCACGCTCCAGGTCAATCGCCCTTTCGTCTTCCTATCGAGCAGCCGACTGCCTGCGCTCGATGCGCCAAGCATATCCCGAGATCGAACCGTCTTCTGCATGCCTCGGCCACTGGGCGTGCGTCCTCATCGTTGCTCGCAACCCCGACGACCCGGAATGGCTGATGTGTAGAAGCGTTGACAGATATTGAGTGCGCTGTACGCTTTCACACGTGCCCCACCCAACGTGCGCGCCTTTTCATTTGGCAGCCGCCTGTGCGGCCACCTCGAGGATACATCTTGGTCAACTCGAATCTCTCCGCCCTGATCTGGTCAGTCGCGGATCTTCTTCGGGGTGACTACAAGCAATCGGATTACGGCAAAGTCATCCTGCCATTCACTGTGCTGCGACGCCTGGACTGCGTGCTCGCGCGCACGAAACCGGCAGTACTGGCGGAGAAAGAAAAGCGAGAAAAGCAGGGGGTAGATCCGGACCCGTACCTTCTGATGAAAACCGGGGCATTCTTTTACAACGTCTCGCGCCTCGACCTGAAGAAGCTGATGGACGACCCGGATCATGTCGCCGTGAACCTCCGGGCATATCTGCATGGGTTTTCCACGGCCGTGCGAGACATCTTCGAACAATTCGAGCTCTACCCGCAGATCGATCGCCTGGAGAGGGCGGGGCTGGTGTACCTGGTCATCGAGAGATTCTTGAACATTGACCTCCATCCTGAGGTCGTCAGCAATCCACAGATCGGCGAGGTCTTCGAAGAGTTGATCCGCCACTTTGCGGAACTATCGAACGAGACGGCCGGCGAGCATTTCACGCCGCGTGAAGTGATCCGCCTCATGGTCAACCTGTTGTTGGTCGAGGACGAGGACGCCCTGTCCAAGCCAGGAGTAGTGCGTTCGATCTACCATCCGACCGCGGGCACCGGTGGCATGCTGACTGTCGCCGAGGAATATCTTACCAGCCTCAACTCCAGCGCCCGCCTCGCCGTGTACGGACAGGAGCTGAATCCGGAAGCGTACGCTATCTGTAAAGCCGATATGCTCATCCGTGGCCATGACATCAGCAACATCGTATTAGGAAACACGCTCTCGGCGGACGGACTGCCGGACCAGCGATTCCACTACATGCTGGCCAACCCACCGTTCGGCGTGAAGTGGAAGAAAATCGAGCACCAGATCCGCAGGGAAGCCGAGGAAGGCTTCAACGGCCGCTTCGGCCCAGGCCTGCCGCGCGTCAGCGATGGCTCACTGCTGTTCCTGCTGCATCTCATCTCGAAGATGCGGCCTGTGAAGGAAGGCGGCAGTCGCTTCGGCATCGTGCTCAGCGGCTCTCCGCTGTTCACCGGCGGTGCGGGCTCGGGCGAGAGCGAGATCCGTCGCTACGTGTTGGAAAACGATCTGCTCGAGGCCATCATCGGCCTCCCCACCGACATGTTCTATAACACTGGTATCGGCACATATCTCTGGGTCATCAGCAACGCTAAGCCTGCTGCGCGCAAGGACCAGGTGCAGCTCATCGACGCCAGCTCGTTCTGGCAGAAGATGCGCAAGAGCCTCGGCGGTAAGCGCAAAGAGCTGAGCCCCGAGCACATAGGCGACATCACTCGGCTGTTCGTCAGCTTCGAAGAAGCGACACGGGACGGTGTGCCAATCAGCCGCATATTCCGGAACGAGGATTTCGGCTATCGCACCATAACCGTCGAGCGGCCCAAGAGAGACGAGCAGGGAAATCTCGTTCTTGCCACTTCACGCAAGAACAAAGGCAAGCCCATGCCGGACCTCGACCTGCGCGATACTGAAAACGTGCCATTGAACGAGAACGTCGAAGCCTACTTCGAACGCGAAGTGCTGCCGCATGCGCCGGATGCATGGATCGATCATGACAGGACGAAAATTGGCTACGAGATCTCGTTCAACCGCTACTTCCATGAGTTCAGGCCGCCGCGGGCGCTGGCTGAGATCGATCCGGAGCTGAAGGCCGTGACCGATCGAATCGTAGGAATGATCGGCGAACTGTCGAAATGACTTTCTCCAGGTATCCGAAATACAGGCCTAGCGGTGTGGAGTGGCTAGGTCAGGTACCCGCGGAGTGGGTCACCTGCCCTCTCAAACGGGCATTCCGAGTGATCCGAGGTTCCACGCCGAATACCCATGCTACGGAATTCTGGGACGGAGCCATTCCATGGGTGACGCCAGCAGATCTCAGCCGTCTTCGGTCGCTATACATCGAAGATTCTCAGCGAAAGATCACACTCGCCGGAATGAAATCCGGTGGGGTCACACTGGTACCAAAGGGTTCCGTGATGCTCTCGACCCGTGCGCCAATCGGGCTGGTAGCAGTCTCTGGTATCGAATTGTGTACCAGCCAGGGCTGCAGGTCGCTCGTTCCGCTGCGTGAAGTTGATGCGACGTACTTTGCTTACCTGCTCAGCGCGTGCAGTGCTGAGCTCAATATTCGTGGCAAAGGCACTACCTTTCTCGAGCTGTCGGGGCGCGAGCTCGCCGAGTTCAAAGTGCCTGTCCCTCCGAAAATGGAGCAGACCCGGATCGCGCACTTTCTCGATCGCGAAACCTCGAAGATCGACGCCCTGGTCGAAACGCAGCGGCAACTGATGGTGCTGCTCAAGGAAAAGCGTCAGGCCGCCATCTCCCACTCGGTCACGCAGGGTCTGAATCCCAAAGCACCCATGAAGGACTCCGGCGTCGAATCCCTCGGCAAGATCCCCGCGCATTGGGAAGTCGGGCGTATGACCAAGTATCTGGATTCTGTCGTCGACTATCGGGGACGTACGCCGGAAAAAGTTGACGAGGGCGTCCTTCTTCTCACCGCACGGAACATCCGCGACGGGAAAATCGACTACGCAGCTTCCGAGGAACTCATTGCTCCGGACGACTGTGAAGAGCTGATGCGTCGAGGGAGGCCCAACCGCGGCGATGTGCTATTCACAACGGAAGCGCCAGTTGGCCAAGCCGCCAATGTTGACAGAACGGATGTCGCTCTGGCGCAGCGAGTAATCAAGTTCCGAGGCCGGGCGAACATCCTGAGCAACTATTTCCTGAAATACTGGATCCTGGGCGCCTTCTGCCAGGCTGACATTGCGCGGCTCGCCACTGGATCGACCGTACTGGGCATTACTCGCAACAAGATCGGCCAACTCAGGTTGTGTTTGCCGCCTTACGATGAACAGAAGTCAATTGCGGTATTTTTGGACCGGCAAATCGACAAGCTCGACTCCCTGACCTGCGAGATCAATCGCGTGATCGACCTGCTCGCCGAACGCCGCACTGCCCTGATCTTCGCAGCCGTTACCGGGCAGATCGACATACGCGACATCGAAGAGCGACGATCAGCTGCGTAGCACAGGCCGCAAGCGCCTTGATCAATACTCTGTGTACTTGCGCGAGCTTCCCTTCACCTTGCCCGCCGGATACTTCCGCTCGTTTTCCGCGATCTTGTCGTCAGTCGCGCCGAGCAGGTCTACCTGTAGCGTGTCGGCCAACCGCACGAGATAAATAAACACATCGGCCATTTCCGCGCGGACGCGTGCGAGCCGCTCCGAATCCAATGCGCGACTCTCCTGCTCGGTAATCCACTGAAACTCCGCAGCCAGCTCACCAGCTTCGGCCACAAGGGCCATCGCAAGATTCTTAGGAGAATGGAACTTCTCCCAATCCCTTTGGGCAGCGAATTCCTTGAGCCGAGATGCGAGAGTTTGAAGCGCTTGCTCATCCGACATGTCCGCCACCCACTGAAGTCACGCTGCCGCAAAGGATAGCCAGTTCATCTGACTGCCGCACCAGCACCCCGCGCGTGCGAACAGATACTGCCGTAAACTGTAGCCAAACGAGAGAAAGCGCATGAAGCGCGGGTAGGAAGCCGTATGTTGATGACGGTCGGGGATTTCCGGGCACACGTTCGTGCCCATTTGCAGGACCTGATCGAGGAGCTAAAAAGACTGACCGGTCGCTCCTCCCGCCAGGAAGAAGATGCGTGGAGGGCTTCACTCAAGCAGCTCGCCTCGCTTCTTGACGAGGCGGTCGCGCCTGGAGTGTGCCTCTACCTCCGAGTTCCAGGACACATCGAACTGGAATATCAGCTCCCGGGCTCGAATCAATACGTCGACGCCGTACTGCTCGGCGCACACGACAGCCAGGCAGCAGCCGTCTTTCTCGAGCTCAAGAACTGGGACATTAGGACGGACCGCCCCGGCGGAGGTGAGTCACTGATCAGGCGCGCGGGTAAGCAGATACTTCACCCATCCGCACAGGTGCGCGGCTACGTGGAGTACTGCCAGTACTTTCACTCGGCGGTTCACACGTACAAAGCGCTGTGCCACGGATGCGTTCTTTTCACAGGCGAAGACGCTCTGGCTCCCTACCTCGCAGAACCTAACGCAGAGCTGACGAGCCGCTACCCGCTTTTCACCGATTCGGATGCAGACCGCCAGCGTTTCGCTACGTTTATGAACGAACGCCTGAGCTCGCCTCACCCGTCGTTTGCCGAGGCGTTCTCGAACGGCTACTACAGACAGAATCGCAACCTGATTCAGCAACTCGCCGAGCAGGTCAAAGACGCACACGCGAAACCCTTCGCGCTGTTGGGGCCACAGCAGTTGGCATTGGCCCGATGCGTGGCGGCCGTTCGCTCAGCAGTGTACGAATGGAAGGCGAATGGCAGGCAGCGGAAAGTGATCGTCGTCGTCGGGCCGCCCGGTAGCGGCAAGTCCGCGGTCGCGGCGCGGTTGTGGGCGGAAGTATCGCTTATGAATGACGTCGACAATGGCGACCTCCTCTTTGTCACCACCTCGTCGTCCCAGAACTCGAACTGGTCGGCGGTATTCAACACGGTGGGGCAAGGCGGAATGCGCGGCATGGTCCGCGGGGCGAATGCGTTCGTTCCGCTGCCCATGCGCCGAAGCAAGGAGATCGATCGCGTCTGCGGACCCAAGGCCTGCGGCAACCCCGCGCGCTGGCGCGAGAACCTCGAGCTCCTGCGCAACGCGGGTGTGCGCTTCCAGGACGGGGCCCGTGACATGGGAGCGCTGGTTTCGATCGTGGATGAAGCTCATGCATTGATCGATCCCACCAGGGAAGGCGGCCAGGGACCGTTTGGCTTTCCTCTCGGCCTCGGCCCGCAGGCGTATCACATCATGCGCGCGTCGACGCTAACGATATTCCTGCTCGATCCGAAGCAAGGCTTCCGCCGCAGAGAAAACACGCGACTCGACGATATCTTCGCTTGGGCGCGCGAGCTCGGCGCCGGAGACCCCGATGTCGTGAGCCTGGAAGGTCTGCAGTTCCGCTGCGGCGGCTCCGGGCCGTACGTCGATTGGGTGGAAAGCCTTCTGTCTGACAACTCGGTCGAAACGAACAAGGTGTTCGCGGCTGGCTGGTACGTTTCGCCCGAGGCACGCAACGGAAGCAATGTAGTCCCGTTTCCCGACAGACCCGGACGTGCCCGGCGCCTGGCCAGCTCGCAACCGTTCATATTCGAGGTGTTTGATACTCCGTTTACAATGGAAGCATCGCTGCGCCAGCGCATCAAGGAAGGCAACACGGCGCGTCTGGCGTCGACGTTCGCGCGCACGTGGAAGACCAAGAAAGATCAAGCGCCCCATGATCTGCAGCCCCCGCAGCTCGACTTCTGTGAGTACATCGAGGGTTATCCGGAACCGTGGTCGCGTCCCTGGAACGTCGTGCGCAATGGCGATGACTACACGTGGTTCATTCAAGGTGCACCAGGCTCACGCATCGCGAAGGACCCGCTTGCCGAGGTGGGATGCACCTACGCGCTACGAAACTTCGACTACGACATGGTGGGTCTGATCTGGCCGGAGGACCTCGTTCGTCGCAATGGACGATGGCACGTAGATGTTCAGTACGTGAAGGAGACCGGCTTGAACGGTCTCATCGGGCCGGCTCGTCAAGAGATGAAAAAGCGCAAGGGCAGCGGCGAGCCTGGACCGAAAACACGTGAACTGATCGAGAAGATGTGGCAGGCCTATCGCATTCTGCTCACACGCGGGGTGAAAGGAATCTACGCGTGGATCAAGGATAAAGAGACGCGGGCGTATGTGCTCGATAGCTTGAATAGCGGCAGCGCAGACGAGACGCGATCGGGTTAACGGACGCCCGGCGGCGCACGCGCCTGTCGCGATCAGTTCGAGAATCACGCCATGGTCGTTCAGTCGCGCCTCGCTGAAAACTTGCGAAAGCGAGCGGCGGGAAAGTTCGACGCTGTGTGAAGGACCAGGAGCGTATCGCAGTCGGAAACCGAACGCCTGCTGCGCACGTGCGATCGCCACGGAAAGTTGGGAGGCATCGTTGCGTGGCGAAAGCATTCAGCTAGAATCCAGCCCCGTCAGCATGCCACGCACGGACTAAGCGAATGGGGCGTCGGATCTTCGTCTTCACCGCGGGGAAGAAGGAAGCCCGCACTCACCTGCTGAAATCCGTCGATAACCCGGTGCCGCTCAAAAAAGCGCTCCGCACCTTCGGCGCCAGCCATCGTAAATTTCTCCGCGATCTCGACAGACAACAAGGTTTGTACGCCTGGGGCGCGATTCCCGGTGGCGGAAATACACGCCGCTGGACGTCGATGAACCAAGGCGACTGGATTCTTGGCGTCTGCAAAAGGCGCTACAGGTACGCCGCTCGACTGATCGCAAAGTTCGAGAACGCCGCATTCGCGCGGGCCGTGTGGGGGACGGAAAAGAAGACTCGCGATACGTGGCGTTTGATGTACTTTTTCGAGCGCCCCACCCTTCTGGACATCCGCGTGCCCGAGCTGGCCAGGTCGCTGAGCAAGTCATATCGGGGAGGCTCGAACTTCAGTCCAGAGAAGCTCGCGAAGCTCGTCACGAAGTTTGGAAGCATCGACTCATTTATCGAACAGAAGGTGCTCGGACACCGGTCAAGGTCATTCAGCGGCGCGCAGCTGATCCCTGAACAAGCAAACAATGTGGCACGCCCCGCCCTGACACCGCGGCGTGTCTATACCGATAGCGAGTTAGCGCGATTGTTCTCTGTGCGGGCGGACGCTTTGCCCGACGACGGCGGCACGATCCGCGTGCCGGCACTCGATTCAACGCTGGTCTTCGCGAGGAAGTCGACTGCCTCGGCGCCGAGCGCGGTGGGCGACTACTGGGATCGCCGAACACTCATCTATTCGAGCCGCAGCCAGAAATCGCATAGCAGCCTGATCGATGAATCTCGGGCGCCCGATGACGGCGGCCCGCTGCTGTGGGTATTCGAGAATGCGGGAGGTTCGAAGCGGCGCTTTCTCGGGAATCCGATCAGCCGCGCCCCGATCGGTGGTGACGAAGGCCGTGGCGCGGTCCGTCGCTTCGCGCTCGAGCTCAAAGCGGCCAGGCCGCGCTCTGATCCCAAGCCACCGCGTGCCTCCGAACTTCGCAAGCGGAAGAGCCGTGCTTTCCGCGAAGACGCACCTCCCCCGAAACCGCCGAAGGCTCGCGACCGATCGAAGTTTCCACCCGACCAGTTCCTTCAGCAGCAGGAAAAGGCGCAGCTGGGGCACCACGAGATCTTGGTTGCACTCAGCAAACGGCTTCGAGAGCTAGCCTGGGAAGGCATCGACGAGATTGTGGGAGCAGTCGATCTCATGGCCCACCGCAAGGGTGTTCGCATCCTGTTCGAAGCCAAGACGGTGAGTCTAAAGACCGAGATCCATCAGGTGCGGTCGGCCATCGCGCAGCTCCTGCACTATCGGCACGACTACGGACGGAAGAGCGACCACCTCTGCGTCGTGACCAATGGGGCCATCTCGTCACGCTTCGTGAAATTTCTCGAAGCCCTTGGGATCGGATCGGTGTTTGTGCATGGTGAGCGTGTAACGCCGCTGGGAACGGGGCGAGTCACGCAAGAGATCGGGTTGTGATCGAGACTAGCGCCGCTTCGGCCCTCGCCTGCACTTCGCACTCTCTCGCACGTATCCCAAGGCTGCATACAGCGCGCTATCGTTACCAAACGTTGGGTCGACCCTCACGCCGTTCGCCACATTTCGAAGCGCCTCCATCGATGTCCAGTCGGCGGCATCGCACTCAGCCGTGACTCGTCGGGTACGGTACTCGATGTCTAGCAACTCTTTGCGCTTCTCCTCGCTTGGGCGCACTACCGCCTTGAACTGCTCGAGCGTCATTGCGTAGAAGACACTGTTGGGCGCCATGCGCTCCCACGCACGCGTGAACTTCTGGATCTGCTGAAGCTTTCCTGCTGGTGACCAGCGGGGCATCGTGTTTCCATTTCGACATGCATCGGTGGCATCAAACCTCAGCAGATTTTCCCGACAGAGGCGCTGTTTGAAAAGAATTTGACCTTGTTCCCGATTTCCGGACAGTTTGGAACTGGACTAAGCTGACTTCTGAAGTCCTCCACGAACAGGAGAACGAGGACCATGAAGGGCAAGCGATTTACTGAGGAGCAAATCACCTACGCGCTCCGTCAGGCCGAGGGCGGAACGCCGGTGGACGCTACTTGCTTCGCACGGTAAAAAAGCCTGCCGTCAGCGCCTGCTCGCAGAAGCTCTTGGACGCGCATCAATAACGCTTATAGGAGAATGTGGTTGGCCGGCTGAGCGCGCCCCGGCTTCCAAATTCAGAATGTCATCGAGCTGCTTCGATTTTCTTCCGCTTGTTACGTGCAGCACGACGAAATAGCCCACATCAGTCCGCTCTCCTCGCATGTATGCGTCAAGCTGTGTCTGATAGCCGTGCCGCAGTCGCGGATTTGTCGATAGCTTCAGCTCCACCACAATCCGTGCGTCATATCCTCGCGACAGTTTGAAATCGACTGGACCTGACCCCGAGTTGGCTTCAGGGGTCACGTCGATGTTACTGGCATGACAGTAGGAGTCTGCAGTAACGAAGAAGACCTTCTGGCTCGCTCCTTCGTGCAGTGGCTTGCCACTGGGCCCATAGAGAAGCTTCCATACTCCTTGGTTTTCGATCAGGTATTGATAGCGCTCTATGATGCTTTCGACAACTTGACGCAACCCTCCAATGTCCGGCTTGGTGAGCGCCAGTTGGTAAGGAAAACGCTGCGCGATCTGCCTGCCCAGTTCCAACCAGTTGGATCGCCCCGCTGGATCAATGTCGAGATCGTATGCGTTGCGCGGCATCTCGCGTAGCGCTTCCAGCAATGCATCGAAGGCTTCACGGCTCGACAGCACGCTCTCGCGCAGTTCCTCTTTCTTCTGCTTCGAATGTCGAGCCCAGATATCACCAATGGCCACATTGATTCTGTTACGAAGGGCAGCATTCTCTGCACTTACCCTTCCAATATCGTTCCAGTTTGATGCGACGGGCAGATCGCGCAATACGTCCAAAGGAACGAGTACAACAGGCAAGCTGCTGCCACGATCCAAGGCGAAAGGATTCACTGGTAGTTGGAAATCAGATCCGCCGATCACGAATTTTTCGCGGACGATCTCGACGTCCTGAAGAACGCGTTGCGTGAACTCCGCCAACCTACTGGCAATGACGTGGCTTGTCATGTCACTGATGGAGTCAGGACCGACACCCTCTTCCAGAAGGGGAATGAGCGTGAACAACTCAGGATCTCGCACGCCCAGTTCAACAATACGGCGGGCTGTGCCAAGTATTCGATGCCGAACATCCTGGGGCAACGCACTACCCCGTATAGAGCCAGATCCGTAACCGAGACACGTACCTTTGAACTCAAGAAAACCCAGCTGTTTGTCTACGGCCCTCCATACTGGATCCTCCGTTCCCGTCACGTTCACTAAGAGCTTAGTCAGCCGTTTGAAATGCGCTTGCCATTCGCTGTGCGCAGAGCACATCTCCTTATGCTCACTCCCCTGAAGTAGAAGAGGGTCAATGAACAGAAGCGTGTCTGCATTGAGGATGGGATCGAATGCTCCTCGCTGTCTAAGCAACTTCTGAGGGATGCCAAACCATTCTGAGAATCTATGGGGATCCCTTATTTTGCTCATTGAAGTCCCTTCTCCAAGTGCGAGACCTCAGTCGTGTTTGGGACGACGTAGCGGTTGTAAGTCGTAGCCCGACTTGCCGGCTAGCGGATCGCCTTCATCCGCGTCAGCTTCTGAGAGCCTGGGGCGCTTCTGATAGGAGGCGCACGCTGAGGAAATCGCCTACTTATTAGCGCAGTCTTCTATTGCTGCCGCGCTTCGGGGCAAGTTTACGCGTGCATACATCATTGGCCAACTACGGCCGCAGGGGGGCCTCCGAACCACGTGAAGCAGCTCCATGGAGACATGCCCGCCAAGCTGACTACGCACGAAGCCCAATTCTCGCTCTCGACGCATGCGCTGCGGCCCGCGCCGCCCCACTTTCTGAACCGACCCGCCACAAGTGCTCTGTTTTCCCCGCCCGTTTGCTTCCTCACTCGAGCGGAGACCTTCCCATGCGTGCCCCGCCCACGATGAGCGGCGAAGAGCTGCGGCACTCGAGCGCCGTGCGCTTAAAGCCTGGCGAAAGTGTGAGCGTGGTTGCAACGCGTCGGTTGGAGATGGTGGAGATGACGGTGCGGCCCGTGGATGACCTCGACGCTGGCTCGTGAGCGCCACCGGGATTCTTAGTCTCGGATTGACTTTTGGTGCTGGCGATCTACGCCGCACGCTTTGCGTTGGACTCCGAAAGAAGTGACAGGAAGATTCAAAGGGTCTCTACGAAAATATTCGTCATCTGGCTCGTGCTACAGCGGCTACAGAAGATCGACGAGCGTTCGGAACGCCGTTACCTCGCATCTCCGTCCAGCAGAAGCAGACCGCATTGCCCTTGCACCTCAGTCGGATGGTTCAGCGGGCTGGCAGGCGTACCCGAAAAGAACGCACCGCCTGTGGCGTACATCTGGCGTCGGCCGGCTTCTGGCGGCTGAAGGAGAGAAGAAGGAAAGGAGGCAGAGGCTAAGAGCCACCGCTGTAGTCAATTGCGGCTTTTGGAATCCGCGCAAGGAGATTCAGCGCTGCATGAGCGACCATATTCCGGCAGAACTCCGCTGCGAGCAGCCGGAGAGCGACCGCCCAGCCATGGCCGGTTCTTACTTGAAGCGGTCAGTAGGGACACCAGACCTGCTTACGCCGCGGCTTTGTGGTCAAGAGCGCGCGCTGGCACTTAGCGGCGTGCACCAGATCACATGACGGTTCGATACGGCAGATTTAGACTTTAGGCTCATGGCCGAATGGATCATCCACGAAGGACAACTAGCACTCAAAGGGACGGATACCCTACTGGTCCCGGCTGCAGATGATGTGTTCCGCTCGGTCATTGAAGGTGAGCAGCGCTGGCCCGATGTGCTCCCGGGCCGCAGTGGCGCCGCGCGCGACCTGACGTTCTGCCGCTATCCCATCCTCCTAGGCCTGATCCTGCTTGAGGACAACGGGCGAGCCTGCATCGAGTTCGAGGCGAGACTTCCCGACGGCGGGAGCACCCGTCTGCCCGGCCGCGCGGTCCGCGCGGGCCATGTGATACTCAACGGGCGTTGGTTCCCTCTCGAGCCGGAGAGAACGGCAGCTGTTCTGAGCGTTGCGGCTGAGGCCGGCATGCCAGACGGTGGAGCGCTTCTCTCGCTCCGTGCCGTGTTGTATCTGAAAAACCTCCGCGACTCGGGCTTGGTGGAAGACCGCCTTGGCATCGATGCAGTTGCTGTCAGCCGGCTCCTCCCCTTCTCGGAGGAAGCGTCCAGCCGGGTCCGAGCGACGCTATATCCTTATCAGGCAGACGGCTGGCGCTGGCTGCGTTTTGTAGCGGCCGAAGGAATCGGAGGGGTGCTCGCGGACGAGATGGGGCTCGGAAAGACGCTCCAAGTAATCAGTCTGCTACTCGACCCCGGCGCGGCGCCGACGGTTCCGGCTCTAATCGTCGCGCCGGGTTCGGTGCTTGAGAACTGGTGCCGCGAGCTCGACCGCTTTGCACCCTCACTGTCGGTCCGCAAACACCACGGTGCCGAACGGACTGGAAGCCCTGCCGGACTTGCGGGGCATGATGTTGTGGTCACCTCTTACGACACCGTAGTGCGGGATGGCGCGCTGATGCAGATGCGCGAGTGGGCACTGGTCGTCCTCGACGAAGCACAGAATATCCGCAATCCGGAAGCGATCCGTACGCGAGCAGTGAAGCGTCTGGCGCGCAGGGCTGGCATCGCGGTAACCGGGACGCCGCTCGAGAATCGACTCTTGGACGTCTGGTCGATCCTCGACTTCGCGTGCCCTGGGCTTCTCGGATCAGAAGGAGACTTTGCACGGCGGTTCGTCGATTCCCCTGAAGACGCCGAGGCCCTCGAACCTCTCATTTCGCCGTTGATCCTCAGGCGAAGGATCGCGGACGTGGCACGCGACCTACCGCGCCGTATCGAGATCCCGCAGCTTCTCGAACTGGACGCAGAGACGGCCGACCAGTACGAGCGCTTGCGTCAAGCGATCCATGCAGAGCACGGGCGTGCCGCGCCTCTGGTTGCGCTGACTACACTCAGAATGTTCTGCGCGCATCCGGATCTGTTATCGGATTCCGGCGGCCATACGCAATTCATCAAGCTGCAGCGCCTAGAGGAACTAGCGGAGGAAATCTTCGAGTCCGGCGAGAAACTTCTGGTGTTCACCTCCTACACACGGATGGCGGACATGATTGCGGCTCGCCTGCACAGCCGTTTTGGTGTACCGGCGGACACACTCGATGGTCGCTGCGCGATCGACGATCGCCAACCGCTGATCGACCGCTTCACCGCGACCAAGGGTGGTGGCGCGCTCGTGCTCAATCCCCGTGCCGGAGGTTCAGGACTCAACATCACCGCGGCCAATCACGTCGTTCACTACAACCCGGAGTGGAACCCGGCGCTCGAAGATCAGGCGTCGGCGCGCGCACATCGCCGCGGGCAGACACGGCCGGTGACCGTACACCGGCTGCTGATCGCCGGAACCGTCGAGGAAGTGATCGCCGAGCGACTTCACCGAAAGCGTGCGCTTTCAGCTACGGCCATCGTGGGTGTTGAGGGCGAAGCGGAGAATCTCGCCGACATTCTCGCCGCTCTCGGTCGCTCTCCGCTCTCGCATGGGCCAGCGACTGATCGGCGTGGCGTATGAAGCCCAGCCGTATCGCCAAAATACTGAGCGCCAACGACACCGGCGATACCGGTGGGCATCAGGCCGGCATTCTGATTCCGAAGAATCCGCGCATCCTCAGCTTCTTTCCCACACTCGATGCACGCGAGCGCAACCCGCGATGCCATCTGATGTTCGAGGACGAATCCGGCGACCGCTGGGAGTTTGCCTTCATTTACTACAACAGCCGACTTTTTGGTCTTACGCGCAACGAGTACCGACTGACACGCATGACCGCGTTCATCCGCCGAAACGCGCTCGCTCCGGGGGATGAAATCGTACTGGACCACACATCGGGGGACCGTTGGCGGATCAGTTTCCACCGTGCCAATGCCACGCAAGCGCCCGGTTCAGCACGCTTCGTACTGAAACTCGGCGCTGGCTGGCAAGTCGTCGATATCTAGGATCGCAGCTGAATAAACTAAGGACTCACGCATGGAAAACACAGATTTCGAATTGCCGCCGGATCCGAAGCGGGTCATCGACGGACTGCGCGACACCGGCTACAGCTTCAATACGGCGATCGCCGATATAGTCGACAACTCGATTGCAGCCAATGCCGCGAAGATCGATCTACGCATCGCCATGGATTTTCGCGGTGAGATCCGTGTATCGATCGCAGACAACGGCGATGGCATGGACCTCGAAGGACTGAAGAATGCCATGCGCTATGGTGCAAAGGCCCGTCCAAATCCGGCGAGCCTCGGCAAGTACGGCTTGGGTCTGAAGACAGCCTCCACTGCATTTGCGAAACGGCTTTCGGTCGTATCGCGTGCCTCGAGTGGCGCCGCCCCGATGATGGCGACGTGGGATCTGGATCACGTCGGTGACTCGGGCAAGTGGAATCTGATCCTAGGTCCACCGGACGAGGAGGCGCTAGCCCATCTCAATGAAATCGCGCACGCCCACTCCGGAACGGTCGTGGTCTGGACGAAAGTGGACCGGCTGATGAAGACCTACGCAAACCCTGCAGGAACGCACGCGCGGGCAGCACTCCTGAGCAGGATCGAAGAACTCCGCGAGCATCTTGCGATGGTATATCAGCGATTTCTCAACTCCAAAGATCGACGTCCGCGGACTCACATAGCGATGGCCCTTGCAGGCCAGCCGGTGAAACCGTGGGATCCCTTCGCAGAAGGACTCTCCGAACTGGTCGGCAACGAGACAGTCCCCGTTGAGACTGGGCTTGGACGCGAAGCGTCGTTCACAGTCCGGGCCTTCATCCTGCCGCGCAAGGAGGAGTTCCCATCTGCAGAACTCGCGAAGGAGGCGAACATCTCCGCGCCCAAGCAGGGAATTTACATTTATCGAGAAAACCGGCTTATCGTGGCCGCCACCTGGCTCAACATGTACCAACAGGAACCTCACGGAAGCCTCCTGCGTGTTGAGTTCTCCTTCGATCACGGTCTGGATGATGCCTTCCACCTAGATATCAAAAAGTCCCAGATTGCGCTCAACGATGAGCTGTGGAAATGGCTCAAGGAACAGTTCCTACCGGCGCCGCGCCGGGAGGCCAATCGGCGCTACCGCACGGGTGAGCAGAAGATCATCACTGCCGGAGGCGCCGGGGCTCACCGCAACTCGAACAACAATATCCGCAACCGCGAGGCCGAAGCAGGCGGCGCGCAAGTTCATCTGATCAACCCCTCGACCGGTGAAGTGGAAGTCAGCAATCCGCACGGGCTCTTCCGCCACAAACTGCCGGTGAGCTCAGCGAACTCGCCCGGTGAGGTCTACGTGCAGCCGGTTGACAGTATCCCGAATGGTCTGCTCTTCGAACCCGTTCTCGTTGAGCAGAAGCGTGCTGTGCGCATCAACCAGTCGCACCCCTACTACCATCGCGTGTATGTACCCAACCTCAAGAGTAGTGTCACCGTGCAGGGCATGGATTCGCTGCTTTGGTCCCTCGCCGTTGCGGAACTCACGGCGATCCGTGATTCGACGAGCGAGCATTTTAGAGATCTGCGCTATGAGATGTCGCGCATCCTAGAACGCCTCGTGGAGACCCTGCCCGAACCAGATCTGAGCACAAATGACGATTGATGCCGCAGCGCTAGCCGCGCATGTCACGAGGGAAACGAGCTTGCCGTTTTCTGGGCGCGCTGTCACCGCACCCGGTGGAGAGTTCCATTTCGTTCTGACTCCCGAGGGCTATCACGCGGCGCAGACCTTTCAGCTCGGCGTTCGATCTGACTGGCGTGCATTGGAGGCCACGTTTGAACAGGGCGCATACAGTGCGGAGCTAGTATCAGCGATGGGGCGTGCGGATGAAAGCGGTCGGGAGTCTTTCATGGCGATCCTCGATGTTTGTGTGGCTGAAGGGGCAACGTTCACGATGCGCGTGAACGGCAGCATCATGGGACATCGGGAGCCACGTATCTGGGACGAAATTTGGCGAACCTTTGGATTCACACTCCGCAAGGGCCAGTTGCCCTTGGGAGCGCGCGAAAATATGGAGGATGCTGCACTCGTGGTTCGGTGGGCTTCGCGGGCTGCAGCCGCAGTCGTCACGCTGCTGCCACTCGAAGAGGTCACCGCGCAGGTGCCCGCGGATGAACCAGCCCTTCCCGAAGGAGCCCTCACCCGAGTGCAGGTCAATCGATACGAACGGGACCGTCGCAATCGGGCCGCGGCGTTGGCGATTCACGGCTTCGCCTGCAAAGCCTGTGGGATAGTGTTGGCCGACCGCTACGGTGCCGCTGCCTCCGACTACATCGAAGTACATCACCTCACGCCAATTTCAAAACTGGGACCTGGCTATCTCATCGATCCGCGGACCGATCTGGTTCCGCTGTGTCCGAACTGTCACGGCGTGGCACACCAAAGAACCCCGCCATACAGTCTCGAAGAGTTGCGGAGCATGCTGAACGCGAGCCCGCGGGAAGAGCGGATGTTTCAGAAGTAAAACAAGCCGTACGAACGCTGTGTATCGTTGCAGCGTCGCGGCCGGCACTGATTGTCACGAATTGCCAAAGTTTCTCGCGTGCGAGACTCATACGGTACAGCTGGAAGTATCAATTCAGCGGTTCACTGCCTGTCCAGTACCAACGAGACGAAGTCTGCAACAGTTAGGAGCCAAGCTCTCTGGGTCGATACGTAACTGCCGTGTAACTTCTCGGGCAATACGAGCTGCAGTTTCTGCGCGCGCATCTCGTCTGTCTGATTGACACTTATCGCGGCTTCAAGTGTCAGCAGATGCTTCGTCTCGATTCGCTCCGCCTCGGCCAGCACTTGTCGCCATCGATCCTTGCAAGTTGACTTCGCCCCCAGCATCGTCAGCTTTGAGGCGTCGAATGCAGAGTCGTGATACTCAGCATGTCCGGGGAACAGGAAGTCGGGCCTCGACCTCCTCTCTGTCAGAGCAGCGTGCGCGTGTCGGGCACCAAGCTCCGTGAATACCACCGACAAGTGATTCTCCAGCGATAGACCTGCGCGACTTTTGCGACGGTTCTGCACGGACAGAGAGAAGTCCATGAAAGCGTCCACGTCACTACCAAAGCCTTTCGCAAGTCGCTCGGTGACGATATGGCGCTCGAGCGTCCGGAAAAGAAGTTCCTCCCGGTCGACCCATTCCATCAACGCGGCATCGGGGCCTTCTCTCGGCTGGACATCCGGGAGCGTCGAGCGTGCGTACGCCGAGAACTCGCGCGTGGAGGGAAAGCGGTTGCCAAACTTGGCAAGCATCGCCTCGAGGAAATTCTCCGCAGTCTCCTCAACTGCCACACCGATGCTGTCCAATATGAGGCGCGATGTGATCTCTACTCTTTCTTTACCGAGCGCCTCTTCCTCGCGCACGAAGAAGTCAGAACGCTCGAGGTCCGAAAGGCCGAACAGCCAGATCAGCTGTTGCGCGATACTGGAATCGCGCTCAGCGACAATGGCGAGCAGCGTGGCGTCCGGCCGCTTTGCGATTACTAACAGATCGCCGGCAACAGCGCGTTGTGACGCCCGATTCGTAGGGAAGTAGAGCCGATACTCCCAGCGCTGCACGCCGCGCTCGATGCGCGCCTTCTGGCGCGCGTCGTACCAAGTCAGGAACCCATCTTCGATGACGGGCTCAGGATCGGCGTCGGTGATGTACAGAAACCGCGCCGTGTAGCGGACTCGTCCTTGAGGCTCGCCCAGCAACTTTTTCAGGCCGGTGACGCCGTTAAACTCGTGCTGATTCGACTTTATGGCGTCCACCTCAACGGCACTCAGCCGCTTGGCCGCGACACCATCAAAGTACTGAGCCAGCGATCCCTGTTTCATTCCCTAATCTCAAGTTCTCCTGACTTGCTACGAAGCCAGTGACCGGTCTGGCGAGTGAGTTTCCCAAGATCTTTGTCGGCGCCGCGCAAAGCGCATTCCCAAATAGTTCCGACGCGCCATCCCGCTTCCCGCAGCGCCAAGCGCACCTTTGCATCGTTCGCTTGGTTGCGGCCGATCTTCATGCGCCAGAACTCTATACGCGTGCCGGGCCACTTGAACAAACGGCAGTCGTGCCCGTGCCAGAAACACCCGTTGACGAAAATTGCCGCGTTGTATCGCGGAAGGATGAGATCCGGCTTTCCCGGCAGATCGCGCGCGTGAAGGCGAAATCGAAAACCCTCCCTGTGCAGCAGGCTCCGGATGACCCGCTCAGGTTTGGTGTTCCGGCCACGAATGCCGGACATCATCCGGCTGCGAGTAGCTGAATCTACGACGTCAGCCACAACAACTTCTCATACGAACAGTGCGCGCTTCCGCAACGCTAGACCACCATAGCAATCTGATCCGCCGTCCGCGCCTTCAACGCGAGGACGTGCGGTTTCATGGCTGTCGCTATGGTTCGCACAACTGGGACCACGACAGAATTGCCGAATTGCTTGTAAGCCTGCGTATCGGAGACCGGTATACGGAAACTGTCAGGGAAGCCCATGAGCCTCGCACATTCGCGCGGAGTTAGGCGCCGCG
>Ga0105249_10001839_pt1 | contig 18453 bp, 16 predicted proteins | sample KBSS44metaG_FD_81522 | JGI IMG/M metagenome (GOLD analysis project Ga0105249, IMG submission 81522) | Switchgrass rhizosphere microbial communities from Kellogg Biological Station, Michigan, USA - KBS S4-4 metaG | ecosystem: Host-associated > Plants > Roots > Rhizosphere > Soil | place...
ACGCACGCGCGAGAGCGTTTGCGACCTGGGCGGACAACGCTGGATCAGTAGAGCGGAAACCAACATTGACGAGGCGGCTATCTTTGACCAGGGACACTGTTCGTCCCTTCACGATGTCGTCGACTGCAGGTGCCTGTGTGGTGCCTGAGTTCGGCGACTCGGAAGCTGACGGCGCATTCGACGCACTCGCGAGATTGCTGCCTTCCGATTTCGAGCGATCGGTGTGTGTCAGATCGTCATGCGCCAAACGGGCGAGGTTACGGCTTTCCAGGATGCCCAACTGAGTCGGGAGAAATTCCCTCATCCAATCCCGCTGGTCCAGTGGTACCAATGGACGATCGACACCCAGAACGTTCAGATCCATATCCATCTGGATCGTCGCCTGGGCTTCATAGACCGGCTTCGTCATCCAGTTGACGAGCATGCCGCACAGCATTCCCACCGCCAGCATCACTATGACGATCCAGCGGCGGCGGTAGACGATTCGAAAGTAATCGCGAAGATGAAGAAAGTCAGTTGCAGACTTGTCGTACACACCGGCACCCGAATCGGGGGACGCGGGTCGATCGGTCGTGCGCATCAGGGGAGCCTCTCCGTGAATCAAGCAGCTTAGATGAAACCGAAAGACAGGTGCAAGGTGGAGCACCAATCACAGGCCGGCCTGCTGACGTTGCCGACCCCTTTCATCAGATCTAATTTTGACACCGATGTGCCCTGTTGCAGTAAGGTGTCGGTGAGCCAAGTTGACGTTGGCGCGAGGGAGATATGCACGCAAGGTGAACAGGACCTTCACAGCGGCGCTGGCGACTTGCATTTCTGTAATTGCGTCGATCCCAGTGTTTGGCCAAACAGACCGCCCGGACAGCACAGCCGCGCAGTCCAGTCTGTCGCCCACTATCCGGGTGACGGGAGGATGGGACGACAATATCTTCCGAGTAAATGAGGCTGACGCGCCGATCGCCGATTTCACTACGACGATAAGTCCTGCTGCTCGGGGCACGCTCCGAGCGTCACGCCTGAGGCTCAGCGGCCAGGGCGAGGTGGACTTCATCAAATTCAGGAGAGTCGATCAGATCAACTCCGTCGACGTACTCACCGATGGGCGGGTTGAACTTCCGCTCGGCCAACTGACGCCCTATGTCGGAGGCAATTGGACGAACACGCGTCACCGGCGGAATTTCGAAATCGACCTTCCCGTGAGGCAAGTGGATTCGGGTTGGATCGCCGGCGTTGACCTGCGGCTCTCAGGAAAGACATCCATTGGCGTCTCGAGGCGACGCTCGCGAGTCGACTACAAGGGCGACACGAGTTACCTCGGCAGCGACCTCGCGCAATATCTCGGGGCGACGGCGTGGATCAACGGTGTCGAGGTTCGCTATTCCTTGACGCCTTTCACGACCATAGGAGCAGATTTCGAGAAGGACCGAACCGAATTCGAAGTCGCTACCGAGCGGGATTCTGACGGTATTCTCGTCGCGTCCGTTATCGAGTTTCGACCGCTTGCGCTGGTGAGCGGCCGCGCCCGGTTTGGTTTCCGCAAACGGACGTTCTTGGACGGAAACGCTCCGGCGTTTCGAACAGCGGTGACGCGCTTCGATCTCGCTTACACGCTGCTCGGACGAACACGGTTTACGCTCACTGGTCAGCGCGACCTGTCGTATTCCTATCGAGCGGATCAGCGAGACTACCTTCCGACTGGCGCGGAACTGGGAGTGAGCCACCGAGTGGGGAACGCCTGGGACGTTGGCGGAGCGGTGGGTCGATACAGATTGCAGTACGGTCTCGGGATCCCAAACGGCCCCCTGTCGTCTCGATCGGAAAGGGTCCTGAGCTACCGCATGGGAATCGGGTATTACATCCTCGGGGCGCGTGTGGGGATCGAGGCTTCGCGGGAGACGCGAACGTCGGACTTCACCGTGAACCGGGACTACGAGGCGACGCGGGTTGCTTCGTCGGTGAGCTACGAGTTCTAATCCGCTTGGCGTGGCTCCGCCGTAAAAGGAACAGCGGACAACTGAAGGCAGAACGGTGCTGACTCTTCTCGTCTTGACGGCGCTGCAGGTCGCTCCTGCTCCTCCCGACCCCCGTCTGTATACGGTCGGGCCGAATGATGTGCTCCTCGTCACGGTGTACAACCAGCCGCAGCTGTCAGGCAAATTTGTCGTCGAGGCCGACGGATCAATCGCGTTCCCCTTGCTCGGCCGCGTGCCGGCTGGCGGATTGAGCGTCCGAGCCATCGAGGACACGGTGCGGCAACGTCTGGCCGCCGGGTTTGTCAACGACCCGCAGGTCAACGTCACCGTTGACCAGTATCGCAGCCAGCAGATCTTCGTGATGGGTGAAGTGAAGCAGCCAGGTAGTCTGCAGTTCACCGGATCGATGACGTTGATCGAAGCGCTGGCCCGCGCCGGTTCGATGACCGAACATGCCGGAACGGATGTGGTGATCGTACGCTCGTCGAACGCCTCAGGATCAGCGACTCCAGCTCAAAAGCCAAACGCGCCGGGTGACGACGCCATCCGCGTGAACCTGCAAAGTCTCCAGAGCGGAACCCTCTCCCAGAATGTGGCCCTTCGGGCGGGCGATACGATCTTCGTCCCGCGAGCCGAGACGGTGTTCGTGTCAGGTGAAGTCCGTAACCCGGGTGAGTATGTCATGCGCTCCAGCGGGATGACGGTGCGGCAGGCCCTGGCGCTTGCGGGCGGGGTGAGCGAGCGCGGATCGTCCCGACGGATTCAGATCGTTCGGATGGTCAATGGCAAAGAAGAGACAGTCAGCGCCACACTCCAGATGCCTCTGAAAGCCGGCGATACGATCGTCGTGCACGAACGGTATTTCTGATGGCCTAGGTCCGCATGGACGTTTCCATTGTGGTTCCTACGCGTAACCGCAGCGCGCTGCTCTCGAGGACGCTGCGCAGCGCTCTACGCCAGGAGCGCGTCGACTTTGAAGTCATCGTCGTCGACGAAGCCTCGAACGACGAGACGCCCGCGCTTCTCGCAGGCCTTGATGATCATCGTGTCCGGGTGCTTCGTCATGACATCCCGCGCGGCCTTTCTGCCGCACGCAATCACGGGGCCGAGCACGCACACGCCGAGTGGCTGGCATTTCTCGACGATGATGACCTGTGGGCACCGGACAGGCTGTTTCGCCAGGTGAGTGCCGCGAGGGAATCCGGCCGCGACTGGGCCTACACCGGTTCGGTCAACATCGCTGACGGCCGGATCGTGCGCATCAGCCCGGCTCCGTCCGAAGAAGAAGTCATGGCCATCCTCCCGCGATTTCCCATCCTGCCGGGTGGTGGATCGAATGTCATCGTGCGCCGGGAGACGTTCACACAAGTCGGCCCTTTCGAAACGCGTCTCGTGAGTGGCGGAGAAGATTGGGAGCTCTGGATTCGGCTGGCAAAGCACGGCTGGCCGGCCGGCGTGCGCGAGCCGCTGATGGCCAAGCGGATTCACTCGGCGAACATGTTTGGTGAAACGGATCGGATCGTTCGAGCGACGACGGTGATCGAGACGCTGCACGATGCGCCGATTGACTGGGGCAGAATGTACCCCTGGCTGGCCGAACGCTATCTCCGCGAGGGACGTTGGCTGACTGCGTTGAGCACATCCACAAAGGCAGTGGCTCACGGCCATGTGGCCGGCGTCGCTGCCGTGCTGCTGCCCTATGTCAGACATCGCCTTCGACGAACATTGGGTCTACGAACAGAGAGACCCGGGATTCTCTCCGATGGCGTGGCGGCACGCGCAGCGGCATGGCTGCGGGAACTCGAACCCATCCTCGACGACGCGACGGCCGCGTAACGAGCGTACGCCTTTACTCCGGTGTCACACCCGCGCAATTGACACAACGGGACGAGCGTGACCGAAGTTTCTGTCATTATCCCGACGCGCAATCGGAGCAAACTGCTCGAGGCGTCCCTGCGGAGCGTCCTGTGGCAGCGCAACGTCGACCTTGAAACGATCGTCGTCGACGACGGGTCCACCGACGATACGCCAAGCGTGCTTCGAAGCCTCGGTGATCGGATCCGGGTGGTTCGTCATGACCGTTCGCAGGGCGTCAGCGCTGCTCGAAATCGCGGGATTGCCGAGGCGCGCGGTGAGTGGGTAGCCTTTCTGGACGATGACGATCTGTGGGCGCCCGACAAGCTCGAACTTCAGCTTCAGGCGCTTCGTCGCGCCGATCGACGGTGGGCTTACGCCGGGGCCGTCGAGATAACTATGGACAACCAGATCCTCGCGGGCCGGCCACCAGCGTCGCCCGAGACGCTCATGGAAGAACTGCCGATCAGGAACATAGTACCGGCCGGTTCCTCGAATGTGATCGTGTGGAAGGCGTGGCTCTCGATGGCGACGGTCTTCGACGGCAGCTTGTATCACTCCGCCGACTGGGATCTGTGGATCAGGCTTGCGCGCCGAGGGGCGCCCGCGTGCGTGTCGAAGCCGCTGGTCGCTTACCGTTTTCATCCGGGCAGCGCTTCCCTGGACCTGGAAGGAATGTTCTCTGAGACCGACGAAATCGAACGGCGTTATGGCGGCCGCGTGGATCGCAGTGGTTTCAACCGGCATCTGGCGAGGCTTGCCAAGCGCGCAGGTTGGGGTCGAAGCGCGCTCCGGTATTACTGTCGCGCGGCGATCGGAGATCGCGCTTATGTCATGAAGGAGTTCGTCCCGGACGTGTGGAAGCTGTTTTCCGATGTCCTTCGCAGTCGAACGTACCGATTCGGGATCCCGCGTCGAAGACACTCACCACGACGTGACCCGCACAGGCTATGGAAAGAAGAGGCTCGGCTTTGGATCGACCGCCTCGGATGACTAATGCAGATCGGGGACTCCGCGAGACGGCCCGCGCGTGGTTTCGGCGCCTTCCGTCCCCCGTTCGAGATCACGCACGGCGGAGTGCGCGGCTATTGCCCCGCACCGTCCGGAGAGTGCTTGGGGTCGGCGAACCAAGTTATCCGCCCGGGACTGTGAGATGGGGCAGCCTGCGGCGAACGACGCCCTTCAGCCGTTCGTGGGGGTACGAGCGTGGTACTCCGATCGACCGGGTGTATATCGAGGACTTTCTGAAGAAGCATGCCGAGGATGTCCGAGGGGCGTGCCTCGAGATACTGAATGCCGACTACACCGACCGGTTCGGGGCTGCACGCGTGACCAGCGCAGACATCCTCGATATTGATCCAGCCAACACAAGCGCCACGATCGTCGCGGACCTTGGCGAGAGCGATTCACTTCCTGCGGAGCGGTTCGACTGCGTCATCTTCACGCAGACGCTGCATCTGATCTTCGACATGGAGACGGCGGTCGCGAATGTCTGGCGGGCACTCTCCCCTGGTGGTGTCCTGCTGTTGACCGTACCCGCCCTTGGGCGTCACGAAGCCCGCAAGGGTTTCCATTCCGATCGCTGGCGCGTCACGAAAACTGGATTGGAGTGGCTCCTGACCGGCTTGTCCAACGCACACGCGGACATTACGACCTACGGCAACGTCCTCTCATGCGCCGCGTTCCTTTATGGACTGGCAGCCGAAGAGTTGCGCCCGGAGGAACTCCAGGCTTTCGATCGCGAGTTCCCTCTCATCGTCGCGGCTCGCGTCGTCAAACAGGACGTGCGGTGATGACGGACGGCACGCTGGTCCTTCTCTACCACCGTGTGACTCAGTTGGACCACGATCCGTACAACTTCGTCGTGCGCCCGGATCGGTTCGCTCAGCAATGCGATGTCCTGCGCAGACGGTGCGACGTTGTTCCGCTCCGGGATGCGAACGGCCGCACGCGCTCGCCTCGGACTCAGGTCGCCATTACGTTCGACGACGGCTATGCGGATAACAGCCTGGAGGCGTGCGACATCCTCGCGGCAGCCGGGCTGCCCGCGACCTTCTTCATCACAACCGGGCGCCTCGGTCAACGGGCAGAGGTCTGGTGGGATCGGCTGGAGCAAATCGTGATGAGATGCGAGCCTGCTGGCGGCTGCATCGACATCGACGTCGATGGCCGCCGCCTGTGGGCCGACGTCCGGTCATCCGCGGCGCGCGCACGAGCACACTTCGCGCTGTACTGGCGGCTGCGACCGCTGCGTCCCGACGTCATCGAGTCGATCCTGACGCAGATCGAGACTCAGCTGGGTATCCAGACTGTTGACCGTGACACCCACAGATGGATGAACAGTGAGGAACTTCGCGCGTTGTCGGCGACCACCGGAGTCGATGTGGGCGCTCATACACTCACGCATCCGCTACTCGCCACTCTGCCAACCAATGAACAGTGGAAGGAGATCGATGGGAGTCGCGACCAGCTCGAACGGCTGCTCAAAGCTCGTGTGACCTTGTTCTCGTACCCGTTCGGCAGCCACGATGCCTTCGATGCGGCAACCACCCAATTGGTGCGCGACTCCGGATACGCGTTGGCCTGCACCGGCACCGGCGGGCTGGCCCGCCAGGATCACTATCCGTTTCGGATCCCCCGGAACGTAGTTGGCGACTGGGACGTCGAGACGTTCGAGCGCTGGTTGGACCACTGGCTCGAGCCGTGAGCGTGCGATACGCGCCGTCTTACGTGATTGTCAGGACAGCCAATCCGAAACTTTCCGGGCGTGTCTGTACAGGAATGAGTGTTCCCGGGGACGGTGCACCTTGCAGCGCTCGATGGTCCGGAGCAGACGATCATCGACATCGACGTGGACCGGAGAAGGTAGCTCGCCCAGCACCTGCTCCAACGCTCGATAGCTCTGGTTCTGACCCAAGTGCGACAAGATGTCGAGCTTCGCGGGTTCAAAGAAATATTGATAACGAACAGGAACCAGATAGTTGTCGATCGCATGCAGGATGAATTTGCGGAGCGCCTCTTCGTCCGGCAGATCGCAGCTCCCGGTCAAGACCCTCGAGAGGCTCGCGGCACCCTCGGCGATGTTGCCAGCCTCGAGCGTCAGCTTCGGATGCTTGTATTTGGCGTTCTCGAGAAGGATGAGCGGTTTCCGGTAGCAAAGAGCCTCGAAGCCGAGCGTTGAATTGCGAACCGACACGCAGTCCGCAGCCTCGATCAACGTGTGCGGATGAATGTCTGAGACCACCGTGCCGCCCTGTCCGACAATCTGACGGAGCGTGTCTTCCTTCTTCTCCGCATCCAGAGGGTGAGTCTTGACCACGATGCGGGCACCAGGAATCGCGGACATGCACTCGATCAAGAAAGAGACAGCCGCCTCATTCGAGCGGAACCGTCGCGCTCCGATTACGACGTTCGTATCCCAATCAACCTGACAACCATAGAGAAGCAGGAATTTACCGTCATCGCCTAAGAGACGATGTCGCACCTCGGACGCCGGGACCAGCTTCTGGGAGACCATCGTCGCCTTTCGGGTGGTGTAATCGTTCAGAAAGGCATCTGCTCTGCCAATGTCGATGGCGGTCGCGGATTCAAAACTGCGACCCAGCAAATCCGTTGTATTCGTCGACAACCCTCCCCGATCCAGAAATATCGTGCCTGGAATCCACCCTATCTCGCTGGTCATTAGCACCTGCCCCACAGCCTCGCAGGCGGCGGCGACGGCGCGGTAAGGCAGATAACGTCCGTTCCAGATGAAGACCGCCCTCGGCCTGAAACGCATGAGGAACGCCAGGGTTGATTGATACCAGACCTCGGCCAATCGCCGCGCTCGTTCGGGCGTGCGGGCGACATGCATCGTGTACGGATAGCTGTTCTCGAACAGATTGGGTCGCTCGAATACGGCACGCTCGAAGACATACAGGTCGTCGACGCCCTCACGACATTTCAAGTCGGGAGCTTCTACGAGTGCGTCGATTGCCGCCGTCGGATCCACATAGTCGTAGTCCCACTCGTCGGGGCCGTCGAGCCTGACCCATACAGGCCTGAACCCGGATTGAACGAGACGTGCAGCGAGCGGTCGATAGAATCTGAGGTAGTACTTCTCGCAGATAAACAGCAGCGTCTTGTTATCCGGCATCTGAACCACGGCTCCGACACCTACGGCTCCGCCGTAATCGAAAGGCATGTGAGCGGCGGCGTATATGGAACCGCAGCAGTCATCGGGCCGTCGACTTCGACGGTTCGTATGCGGTCTCCCCAGTAGAGATGGAGGTTGTTCGAACGATTCAGCATAGCGATGCTGACTGCGTAACGCCCGCGTTTCAGCGTGAGTGGACCTACAGTCAAGGTGACCTTGCTAGTCCCCTCTTCCAAACGAAGAGAGTATCCCTGTGTCCTCGTATAGGCATCGAACGCAGGCAGGCCGTCGTCGCCCCAGAAGACCACTCGCACATCTGCAACACTCACCAGTGCCGGCAGTTCTAACGAGATGGAAAACGTAAATTGCCCGCCGTCGGCAACCGTGTCATCACACGAGGCAATCGAGGCGATCGTCCCCTCTGCGCTCTGCTCGAAGGACGACGTGTGATGGCGTGGCCGTGAGATGTCGTGGTAGACGCGAATCCCCTCTTCAACCTCGCCCAGATGGCGCTCGCGCCCATGATCCAGGACGAGCGCCTTTGAACAGACGCGTGCGATTTGATCCGTGTCATGGCTGACCAGAATGAAGGCCGCTCTGTCGCGGATTCTGGCGAGTCGTTCATAACACTTGGCGCGAAACGCAGCATCACCGACCGCCAATACTTCATCGAGGAGCAGGACGTCGGGTTGCATGGCTGTCGCCACCGCAAAGCCGAGCCTTACCTGCATGCCTGTGCTGTAGCTCTGCACGGGGGTATCGATGAAATCGTCGATTTCAGAGAAGGCAATGATTTCAGCAAGCTTGCTGTCGATCTCCTTCGTGGTCAGCCCAAGGACTGAACCGTTGACGTAGATGTTCTCGCGACCGGTAAGGATCGGGTTGAATCCGGCGCCGAGCGAGATGAGCGCCCCTACCCGGCCGGCAAGTTCAATTCGCCCCTTATCGGGCTTGATGAGCCCGTTCAGCATTTTCAACAGCGTGGTTTTTCCAGCGCCGTTCCGACCGATGAGGCCGAGGCACTCACCACGCGCGAGCTCCAGTGATACACCGTCGAGCGCCCAGAATTCGTCGGGACGCAGTCCGTTGGAGCTGTGTCCACCGAGGAGATCCGCGGCGGTGTCTTTCAAACCGTACCAAAGCGATCGCTTCAGGTCCCGGCAGAATTTTTTCGAGACGCCTTCGACCCGAACGATGATGTCGGCGCTCACGGTCCTCAGTTGCCGAGACGGGCGATGAGATGGGGCAGCGCCAGACGATAGGCGACCCAGCCGAACACCAGGAATGTGACAGTCACCGCACTCACGAGAATGAACCCGCCGAGATGAGCTACGTGACCAATCGTGAGCCAGTCGCGAGTCGTCGTGACCAGAGGTGTCAGCGGATTGAGGGCGGAAACGATGGCGCCGAAACCGGACGCTGGCACCGGATACAGCACCGGCGTGAGCAGCATCAGGAACGTGCTCGCAATCGGGAGACTGTGGGACACGTCGCTGTAGAGCATACCGACCGGAGTCAAGAGGAGCCCAATCATGAATCCCGTCCCCACCACGCTCAGCATGCCGACGAAGAATAGCGGCGCAGTCGCGGCCGGTTCGAGTGCGAATGCGCCAAAGACTGCAATCAGCAGTACGAGGCGCACGAGAAACGTGAATCCGACCTGCATCAACCCCGAAAGCAGGATCGCCTCTCGCGGAAAATTGATGCGGGTCAGCATGGAACGCGCCGCGTTGAGCGTCCGCAGCGGGCTGTTGAGCGCGTCGACGAACGTCTGCCAGATGATCGTGCCCACCATGGCATAGGCTGCGTAGGGAATGGGCGTCTCGCCCATTCTCACCACGCCGGTCGAATTCAGATAGACGAAGGGCAGGCTTGCGACAAGCGGCGGCAGGAATACCCAGACATACCCGAGAACACTGTTACGGTACTGGGCGCTGAGATCGCGGAGGAACAGCCGCCACGCAAGCTCGCGCGAGGCCAACAGGTCGGCAATCATGTCGCGGACGAACTTCGCAGGCTGCCGCAAGGGCGATTCCGGCGTGTATACCGTCAACGGATGGTCGCGCATCGCACTCTCGATACCGCTAAACAGGGCGCAGACCCTTCAGCGTGCCCGCTATCCGGCTGCGCAGCGCCAGACGCACTCTCGTGGAATAGCCGATCCGGCGTGCCGTTTTCGCTGCACGCCACCGCCAGTCGTAAAGTGAGTGTTTGATCGAACGCGCGATGCTGAACTGGCGCCGTGAGGGTGCATAACCGGCGGCAACGAGTTGTTCGCCGGCGAGCCAGTCGAAGCGCTCGAGCTGGGTGGTGTGCCAGGAGCGCCATCGTTCCTTCGGCGCGAACGACGCATCCTTCGTCACGGCTTTCCAATGCACGTTGCCGTCGCTGCGACCGAACGCCGAAGAGCCGCGAACCGGAAGGTTGCGCGCGGCCTCGAAATCGTATCGCACCGGATCGAGCGCCAGAAACTCGAAGATCGCACGCAGTTGCCCTTCCGGGTCGTCCACGAGATCCTCGTACCGCACGACGCGCCAGCGGTCCATACGAGCCGATTCCGCCTGCTGGAAACGATGAATCGTGTGCATAGCCTCCGACCAGGCACGGCACGCACGGTCGAAGTCCCAGCCGAATGTATCCATCGCCGACTGCACGACTGAACGGCCGTCTCGCACCAGGATGAGCAATCTGGCGCACGGGAAGAATCTGAAGAACCGCTCGAGGTGGATAACGCTCGGTGATTTCGTCACGAGCCGGCGCTGATGATCCGTCCACAGAAACGAGATGAGCCCATCTCCGATGCTCGCGTAGAGCCTGTCCGGGAGATCTGCGGCAAACGTTCCCCACTTCGGATCCCAGGAGGCGCGCACGGCGTCGACAAACCGCACCAGATGATCGGAGGAGTCGAGAAACAGATCTTCGTTCACGGGTTCCTGTGCGCGCACGCAATCGGGATGAAGTAGCAGGAGGTCCCACAGGAAGTTCGTCCCGCTGCGTGGAAGCACGCCGTGAATGAATATCGGATCTGCTCTCTGCATAACTGCTGATGTGACGTCGAGAGGACGAGCCTCAGCTGCGCGAGGTTTGTCCCGAAACCGTCACAGGCGTCGGCGGCTGCTCGTTCGGCAACAGGTCACAGCCTTCCACCAGCTGCAGCCATGCCACGGCTGTCGCAATCCAGGGATCGCCTGAGAACGTGCTCTCGATTCCGATGCGGCGGACGCGCCGCGTCCGGCGAACGCGGCGCTCGACACGTCGGCGGAGAATATCACGTAAGTCCGAGGCAACTCCGCCTAGCTGACCTCGCACGGCCGCCCTGGCGAACTGCCCAAGCGCCTCGCGACGCTGGCCACTCCGCAGGCACGACTCAGCCAGCCATCGATGCAATCTACCCCAATCAGCCGTCGTGTGATGAAGCGTCTCGATCAACTTTGTCCCACGGACGATCTCCGCGATGTCGAGCGACGAATTCGAGTTGTGAACCCGGTAACCGACGAGCGGACTGCACACCCACGCTGGAGGGCCGTGCTTTGCCAGACGGATCCACATCTCCCAATCCTCGGTATTACGCAGGCGGGTGTCGAAAGGACCGGCCAGCGTCCATGTCGCTCGCCGGACCACGACATTGGAGCCGCCACCGGGGATCGCGTTGTATCGAGGCAGCGCCGCGACCATCTCCTCGGGAGAGAGCGGTGGACGGCCGTAAACGACGTGGCCACGATCGGTGATATTCACCGACCCGCCGTACGCCCAGTCACGATCGGCGGTCTCCGCCGCCTGTATCTGCCGTGCCAACTTATCGGGAGCCCACAGATCATCATCGTCGACGAAAGCGAGCCACTCGCCATGCGCCTCGGCGGCGCCTCGGTTACGGGCAGCGCTGACACCAAGAGGTCGATCGTGAGGGATGACGCGAACTCTCGCGTCACCGAGTGTGGCGAGCATCGCAGCCGTATCGTCGGTCGAGGCCTCGTCGATGACAATGACCTCGAGCTCGACCTGCTGCTGGCGCAACACGCTGCGCAGCGTCATGCTCAGCAGAGTGCTGCGATTGCGCGTTGGCACCACCACGGATACGTTCATGTGCTCTGACTAAGTATGCCTTCCGGTGAGCTGTCCAGCAGCTCCTGTATCCATGCGGTCGCCATACCGATCCAGGCGTCATCCCCGTTGTGATCGCGTGATGCCGGAGTGCGGCCCGCGACTTTACTTTGAAGAATAACCCTCAGGTCAGAAGCAACCTCGCGTCCATGACCGCCGACGGCGGCCCGGGCGAACTCACTGAGCGCCGCCCAGGGGCGCCCGGCCCGCAGATACGAATGGGCGAACCACCGGTGCAGCCTGCCCCAGTCCGCCGTCGTATGATGCAGCGCCTCGATCAGCTGCGTTCCGCGCACGATCTCGGCGATGTCGAGCGTCGAATTCGAGTGATGGAGCCGCCTGGCAATCAGTGGACTGCATACGCATGCCGGGGTGCCATGCTTTGCGAGACGGATCCACATTTCCCAATCCTCTGTATTACGCAGGCGAGTGTTGAAAGGACCCACGATCTTCCACGTCGTTCGTCGCACCATGACGTTGGATCCTCCACCCGGAATCGCGTTCTGTCGTGGCAGCGCCGTTACGATTTCTTCTGGAGGCAACGGTCTCTGGACGCGGAGGATTTGGCTGTGCATGTTCATGACCACGGCTCCGGTGTAGGCCCAATCCCTACCGGCGTCCTGGGCGGCCTGCAATTGGCATACAAGTTTCTCGGGAGCCCAGAGGTCATCGTCATCGAGGAAGGCGAGCCAATCGCCATGCGCCTCGGCAGCTGCGCGATTGCGAGCGTTCGCCACACCGGACGGCGTGTCGTGGCGGATAACGCGGACGCGGGAATCGTGGAGAGCGGCCAGCATCGCCGGTGTGTCGTCGGTTGACGCCTCGTCGACGACAATGACCTCGAGATTGACGTCGCGCTGACGTAAGACGCTCCGCAACGTCATCCGCAATAGCGCGCTTCGGTTTCGTGTTGGGACAATAACGGATATATCCATGAGCCTTCAGGTTGAGGTCTCACGTGCGCGCTGCAGTCGCACGCCAGGGTTTCGCAGCCCTGCGACGATTCCAGGAAGCAACCCGGCGATTTCTCCGCGCCCCATCGAGATTAGCTCGGAGTTGCGGGTGACAAGTCCACGAACGAGAAGCCATGGAGCACGGATGAGATCGCGCGCCGCCCGAAGCGCGATGAAACGATCTCCTCGCCTGAGCCACGTCCCATAGAATGCACCCTGGCCGCGGGCATAGCGGCGATACAGCCCAGGCAGATCCTCGGGCCGGTGGCGCGCGAGATGACCGACCACGACAGTCGGTTCGTAGAGAATCGGCACGCCGGCGCGCAATGCGCGATGCGCCCACTCGTTGTCCTCGCCTGCGGTAGCCAGCGACGGATGTTCGTCAAACCATCCCACGCGATCCAACAGCCGTACGGGAAAGGCCATGTTGGGAGGAAATAGCACATCGCCATCGACGAGCGGAGTGGTGTAGGTGACAGCTCTATCGGCTGTCTTGACTGTCAGCACGATGCCGTCACCCTCCGGTTCCACGCGGCCGGTTACGATCGCGTCGCCAGCTGCCGCGACCGTGGCGGCAAGGCGCTCCAGCCAATCGTTTCGCACGCGACAGTCGTCGTGAGTGACTGCCGCATAGACCGTGCGTACTTGCTCCAGGCCCAGATTGGTCCCGGCCGAAATCCCGGTCGGCTCCGACTTGATGTGTAGGATGTCGATACCCTGCTTCGATATCGCGGAGACCCAGCCCGCTGCTCCGCCTCCGCCCTGGTCGACTACGATCAGACGGGCCGGCCACACAGTGCCGGCTTCGATCGATTCAAGGCAGCCCTGCATCATCGCACCGCCCAGTGTCGGCACAATCACGGTCACGTCCTTGGCGACAGGATGGGTCGTCATCTGCGGACGCCAGCGAGCAATTCATCGAGCCAGACCCGCGCCTCCCTCGCCCACGGGCCGTCTGCGGCTATCCGACGCTGCGCGATGCCAGGGTCGAGAAGGGCGACGACGGCGCGCCCGACCGAGAGCCAGTCGCCAGCCGCGACGGCCTTGGCGTAATGTTTGAGCGCGACACCGCGTCGCTTGTCCTCCAGCGACATCCACGCCGCCCAGCGATGATGTCGTGCTCGATCGACCGGTATACCGTAGCGGCGGGCAACCACCTCGATGTCGTTGAGAATCCAGTCAGCTCGGCGCGAAACCATACCCGGATGCACACGCAACGCAACAAAGGGGCGCGGCACGCACGCCGGTCGCCCGGCTGTGCGTGCGAGCCGCAGCCATTGGTCCCAATCCCCCGACGTGCGTAGAGTCGTGTCGAACGGACCGGCAGCCGCCAGCGCATCTGACTTGGCGACCACATTCGATGCTCCGGCCGGAACCGAATTGTGGCGGCCAAGGTCGCGGATGACCTCGTCGGGCGAGGGCGGCGGACTCCCAGAGAGCACGCGCAAGTGCAAATCGACCTCGACATGTCCTGCGTAGACCCACGCCGCGTGCTCATCGGCGGCGGCAACGAGCTGAGAGAAGAGTTTGTCCGGTGCCCAGAGGTCATCGTCGTCGCAAAACGCCACCCACTCTCGTTGCGCGGCAGCGACTCCGCAGTTGCGAGCGCCGCACTCGCCGCGTGGCTCGGAGTTGCGGATTAACCGGACGCGCGCATCCTCGAGAGCATTCACGAGCGCCGCGGTCTCGGGTCCATCGCCATCGTCCACGACGACAACCTCGATATCCACATCTCTCTGTCCCAGCACGCTGCGCAGCGTCAGTGCGAGTAGGTTGGCGCGGTTCCGCGTCGGAATCACGACCGACGCAGCAAGCGACGTGCTCATGGGCGGGCCTTATCCCGTCTCCAAAGGCGAAACCCGTTGCCGTACCACTCATCCATCGGAAGCATCAGGGCACCACGACCGGCGGCACCCGCAGGACACCTGACGCGCTCGGAGAGATAGCTTCGAGCGATGCCGACGTCCGTGAGCCGGTGGACAATTCTCTTGTTGTAGTCGAATAACAGGAGATTGTCCCCATACGGATGAAAATAGGATTTGAGGAAAAGATGCGTTCGCAGGCCGTCCTCGCCGATGCTCAGATCCCCGGTCGTGACATCGGCTCGCAGGGTGCGGTCGCGGTAGATGATTCTGAGCGCGCCAGCCAGGTCCCAATTCGACTCGAACACGATCGCGGGACCGATGTAGGGACAGACGCCGTCCAGGATGAAGTCTGTTCCGGACTCCAACTTCGGCACCGCAACGCGGACATCATCCAGCACGGCCAACTGTCGGCGCCACGAAGAGACCCAGAAACCCGAAACCGCGCTGTTGATGATAGAGCCCGATAGACAGATGCTGGTGATCACCGCGGCAAACGCACGATTGCAGCCCGGCCCGCTCGATAGCCACGAACTCAGCCACCCTGCGATCGCCACCCAAGCGACGGCCACACCGATACTCGCAGCGATCCACACGCGATTGGCGACGCCTGCGCTCCAGAACATGACAGCCGGCGCGATCAGGAAGATCGCGCTACCTAATACAAAGATCGTCGTGCCACCCAGGGCAAGCTTCGTCCAATCAGGGCGTGCATGCGGCGCGACCACTCTCGCCATGGGCGACAGGTACGAATAGATCAGGACGGCTAACACTGTCCCAAGTGCCAACGCGACCCAGGACACTTGCCTGAGTGCCCAGATGACCGTGTGGGGCAGGGCAATGCCGTAGGTGCCAAAATTCACAGCGAAGGCTCCGAAGCCGATGAATGCCATGCGGAAGATATTGGGGATCATCGAAACGTCGCTAAAGCTCGCCTTGTACAGAACGGCTGGAACAATGACGATCATGGGACTCAGGACAACGACGCCTCTTCTTACTCCCAGCTGACGGAGGGATCGATCAGGATGCAGTTGCCGCACGCGCAACCACAAGGCTACGGGAAGTGCCGCGGTAAGTGGGAACACGACTTCGGTTCCAAGAAGGGCTGCGCTGAGCGCCCCCAGGCCGAGAAGAATCCAACCCTCCGGAAGCCCGCTGCGGATGGCCCGCGCAAAAGCGTAGACGCCCAGCAGGAAAAGCATCGTGGTCAGGGAATATGTAAAAGCGGCGAACCAAAAACGATCCGTTGAATAGTTGGGCAGGAGGATATAAACCGCTGCAACCGCGACAGCAATTACACGGCGTGGGTCGAACTCGCGGGCGATGAAATACAGGAACAGGGCAGCTAAGAAGAGAACTGCTGCATTGACGGCATGATAGCCCAGCGGATTCAGCGCAGACGCCCGAAAGAGCACCGCCTGGTAGAGGATTTGCGTCGGTCGTCTCTGGAGGTTGACGCTCTGCTCGTACTGAGCATCCCACATCGCTCGGAAAGACGAATCGTCCGCATTGACTAGCGCCGCCAGGATCGCCCAGTCATCGCCGTAGAACCCGAGTCGCGTTACGTAAGGAGCTACTGAAAGAGTAGCAACCAGAAGTAGAAACAGACAGTCTCTCAGCACGCCTCCGCGTCCGTGCAGAATCGGATCAGACGCGTTCGCCGTCGATGTCGATTCTGTCATCGATCGGTTCTCTTTCTCGGAGGAGGTGCCCCGCGATGGTCAGCCGTCACGGGCGGGCTCCGGTCAGCAATTCGTCGAAGTCGATCACGGCGTCGACGTTGCGAAGCGGCGGGCAGGGGCGATCCCACAACTCACCCGATAGATAAAACGTGGCGTGGTGTCCAGTGTAGTACCGGAGAGCGCGCTCGGCGGCCCATTCGTAAATGAATTCGTGAACGGCGAATGCGCCACGCGGAGCGGGCTGGACCACCGTGCGGCGGACGTGACAGAGCGCGACGCTGCCGCCGTCTGGAATCCGCGCCGCTACTACAGCAGCCGCCCGCGCCGTGAAATCTGCACTGCGCAGGCGAACCGACACACTGAGCATGAGTGACAACACAGCGCCCGCCGCGAAGAGCCCGCCGATCGTTCCAAGCAGACGAGGACGACGCCATCGAACCGAGGCACCAGTTGCACCGGCGGCGATAGCCAGCACGAGCCACGTTGGTGCGAATACGCGCGGTGAACCTTGCTGAGGCACGGCGAAGACAACGACGATATTCGAGAGCACGACGATTGCGACGACAGCGACGAAACCCGTGAACAACTCACGACGACCAACCGGCCGGCTTGCCGTCGTCAAGTGAGGACCCATCCACCATCCGACGACCGCTCCAGCGGCTAAAACGAGCAGGCTCCAGGGCAGCGCCCACCAGATCGCGAGCGGGATGGAGTGCAACCCGAGACCCACAGCGGGAAACCCGACATAGAAAAAAGGGTCGGCCGTCAGTCCGGCAATCCGTTCGAGCAGACTGACGCGGAGGCGCGGGTTCGCACCGGGCCACAGCAGAACGCTGGCAACGACGGCAGCAATGACCGCGCCACTTGCGATCGCCGCACGTGGGCGCTTGCCGGGTGGGGTGACCAGCCATGCAGCGAGTGTCAAGGGAAAGATCACCTGTTCGACAGACATTGCTGCACCCAGGTTTGCGACGGCGGCCCACCCGAGGCGACCGCGTCGGTACAAGCGCACGGCTACGAGCGCGAGTACAAGACCGAGAGGTACGTGAAGAGCGGCGGGCCATAGTCCCGCTTCGGTTCCAAGCGGCTGAAGAAGCCAAAGCGCGCCTCCAACGTTCGCCCATGGCTCCGGAGTGCCGAGGTCGCGCAAGGTCCCGCGCACGAGCAGCGCCAGCGAGAGCGTGAGCAGCAATGGCACCAGGATCGCGACGCCAAACGGGAGCGCACCGCACACGCTCGCGGCGAGGAGGATCTCCAATATGCGCGCCGGTCTGATCGCGCCCAACTGCTGCCACGATGCCGCAACGAATCCATCGAGCCCCAGCTCGGTCGGCGCGACGCAGTTGTTGAAGTCGTCGGCAAGCGGAGCGCCGCGCCACACGACCGGGATCGCGATCGCGACGAACGCGACCACTGCAACAACCAAAATAACGCGCCCAGAGAATTCTGGCTGGGGTCCGACGTTTCCCACAGGCACCGGATTCGCCGAATTCGTCAGCATCCGATTGTCACTGTAAGTGCTCGCTCTGGTTGCCGCGATAGACGGGAGAGTGCAACGCGGCCAACCACGATTGCGCCTCCAGGATCCACTTGTCATCCTGCGATGGCCCACGACGACGAGTGACTTGAGGATCGATCAGCGCCATCGCTGCACGGCCCAGTGAAATGAAGTCCCCGGCCATCACCGCGCGCGCATAGTGGCGCAGCGCGACTGCGCGCCGTCCGTCCTCGAGACACATCCATGCTGCCCAACGTTCATGCCGCGCACGATCGACCGGAATGCCGTGCCGCTGGGCGATGATCTCGATATCAGCCAACATCTGGTCGACGGCACGTGAAGCCATGCCACGGTGAGTCCGCAGGGCCACGAGTGGGCGCGGCACCCAGGCCGGC
>Ga0105249_10001842_pt1 | contig 18441 bp, 18 predicted proteins | sample KBSS44metaG_FD_81522 | JGI IMG/M metagenome (GOLD analysis project Ga0105249, IMG submission 81522) | Switchgrass rhizosphere microbial communities from Kellogg Biological Station, Michigan, USA - KBS S4-4 metaG | ecosystem: Host-associated > Plants > Roots > Rhizosphere > Soil | place...
CGCGTGCGAGCTTTCGGGAAGTAGTAACTACGCCCTGTCTTCCAGGCTTCCAGATCAAACTCGCGGCGCATTCCACACTTGAGGCAGACGCGATACGTTTCGCCTTCGTGCGTGAATGGCCGAGACATCTTGCGATGCCAACACGACCAGAGTTTGGAAACCACAAACAGCAACGTGTGAGTGCTCTTTTTACGACCGTGCATAGTCGCAAGGGTCGGTGGACCGTCGGGGCTCATAACTCGCTCCTCCTGAAATGCATTCGGTGACGGGGGAAAGCTGCAAACTGTCGTTGAGTAGACGTGAACATAGCGAGAGTCGCTAATCACGTAAATCGCCTTGATTTGGTATTTTTTGCGACCCTGCGAGCACGCAGGCTGCATCTTTCAGGTAGGCAGATCAGTGTTCTATGGTAGGGGCTAAGGTCGTGGCGCGCGCGAGGTGGAAAGGGACGCCGGTATTTTTACGGAGAGCTCGACGACTTTTCCCGCCCGTAAGACGCTGCAATGCACGATGGAACCAGCATTCGACCGCGCGATATTGGAAAATATTGTCCGGTAAGTATGCCTGTCGATAGTAATTGTCGAGCTATTGATCTTCAGGATCACATCGCCGCCGATCAGCAGGCTCTCATTATCGATAATCGCTTCGACCTGTCCGCCGACTAACCCCATCTGCTCGGCGAGCGAATCGCGCGCCACGTTCGTCACCAGAAAGCCCGCCTGTTGCGGTACGTTGAGCGCCTTCGCAACGATGCCTGTCACGAGGACGCCTTCGAGACCGTTGAGAAACGGATCGCGATCGAGCAAAAGGGTGCGCGCGGTGTTGACCGTGGCGGCGAAACCAACGCCCTTGAAATCGCCTGTATCGCTAACCACATTGCTGACGATCGCAACCACTTCGCCAGCCTTATTGAACACCGGACTACCGGAGTTACCAGGATTCACCACCGCGTCGGTTTGCAGAAACTCACTCGTGCTCAGAATGCCGCCGCGTGTTTCATCGGGCCGGCGCGCGCTGATACGGCCCACGGTCAGCGTGTTACTCAAACCATAGGGCGCGCCGACGATAAAGATGTCGTCACCTGTCTCCACGACATCTGAATCGCCGAGCGTCGCAGCGGCCGCGGCAGCAGGCACGCGGTCGACTTTCAGTAGCGCTAGATCAGCGGGAAGAGATGATTCGACAACCTGCGCTTTGAGTCTCTGCCCGTCAGTGAATTCGATCGTGATCGGAAGACCGCTTGAAACGACGTGAGCGGCTGTAAGAATCTGGCCGTCCTTCGAAATCAACACTCCTGAGCCAACACCTGAATCATCCATCTGGCTAGTGATTGGAGACGATTGATCTCCGCCCGTGCGCACGATCACCACCGACGACTTAACGCGCCGAAAGGTGTCACGCAGTTGCTGAGCGGAAGCGAGCGTGCAGGTTATCAGGAGAATCAAAGATGAGATCAGTGTTTTCATGCCCTGTTACTTTGCGAACTGCTTAGTCAGTTGTCGCTAACTCTTTCCTGACTTTGTGTACCTGGTCACCGGAAAGAGACGTGTAAATCAACGAGCCGCCACACTCGCGCAACACACCAAGAGCGAGATGAGGCTCGAAGTTTTCCGCGAGCGCGATAATGGCTGATTCGCCCGGCTGTACCAGAGCTCCAATATCTCGAACAAAATAATCAGGTATGCCGAGGTCTGACACCCACCAATCGCGAGTGAGCGCCGATTCACCATTCCCGTTCTCTCTACCTGCAACTTTCGTCGCGGCTGTGCTCAGTTGGTCGGTAAACGGTTGAAACAACGTCGCCTTAATAAATGCTCCCCACAGTCGCGCCCAGCGAGCGCCTTCTTCACGCCACAGGTTTATGCTCTGCTGGACGATGAAGTTTCGGCGGTCTTCCCACGAGACGGTAATCGCCTGATCCAGATCGAAGACATTCGCTTCGCGCTGGCGCAATGCAGCCAACACTTCTGCGGCGCGGTGTCTTCCGTGAAAACCGACGACTATGAGCTCCATCACCCTCTCCCTGGAGCGGGACGATAGAGAGTTTTTAGAGGTGGGTAAATCGCCTCGATTTGGTATTTCGCGTCGTGTGATCACGGTAGCAGGGTAAGGGTTACATGGTAGGCCACAAAAAAGCGCAAAAAGCACAAAAGAACTTTTATGTGCTTTTTGTGCCTTTTTGTGGCTAATGTAAGTCTGTGGCTCGGGAGGGTTGGACGATGCCGTTGCGGATTGCGTAGTGCACTAACTCGACGATCGAGTTGGCATTCAACTTTTGCATTATCGAGCGGCGGTGTGTTTCAACGGTGCGGACGCTGATCGCGAGTCGCGATGCTATCTCCTTATTACTCTTGTTCTCCGCCAGCAACTGCAGGATCTCACGCTCGCGAGTGCTGAGCGGTCCGTGACTGACAGTCTCCGTCCGGCTTTCACCACCCGCAGTCACGAGGGATTTGAGAATCGCCTCGGAGATTCTCGGCGTGAAAAATGGCTTATGACGAAACAGCGACTTCACTCCCTCCGCCAGATAACCAACGGAGTCAGACTTCAATACATAACCTCTCGCGCCTGCCGCAAAAACTTCGCGGATCAGCTCCTCGGAATCGTGCATCGAGAAAGCCAGCAGCTCGATCTCCGGAAGCTCTCGCCGCATGTGCCGTATCGCGTCCAATCCGTTCAGCTCAGGCATTCCGAGATCGAGGATCATCACATTCGGCTTCAGTTTTTCTGCAAGCCGAATCGCTTCTCGACCGTCACAGGCTTCACCGATGACTTCGATCTCGTCATCCGCTTCGAGAATCTCGCGAATGCCGCGTCGCATTACCGCATGATCGTCAGCCATGAGAACTCTAATCATGTCCATTCCACCTCACCGGCACGGTTGCAGTCACTGTCGTGCCATTTGAATTCGAATCGACGAATAACTCTCCGCCGAGTTGTTTAAGACGGTGACGCATTCCGGGAATACCCACGCCGATACTCTCGAAACCGTCACCGTTTCTGGGCAGACTCAACTTCAAATCGCTGCCCTCGTCGCGAATGCTGAGACGAACCCGTTTGCGCATGTGCTTTACGGTGATCTCAGCGGTTTCACTGTTCGTGTGTCGTCGAATATTAGTTAACGACTCCTGCACGATCCGAAACAGCGCATACTCAACGTCAGGAGGCATGCGATGACCGTTAACGCCTTCTTCATTAAAGGTCACGTTCACACCGCTGCGCTCACTGAAACCTCTGACGTACCACTTCAACGCCACCATGAGTCCGGCCTGGTCCAGGAGTGGCGGGTGCAGTACGTATGAAAGTGTGCGAATGTCTTTCAACGCCTGCTCACCGAAGATCAAACTTTCCGTCAACTTGTCTTTAGTCCGCTGGTCCATCGACAACGTCGCGTTTTGCACTTGCGCCAGATTGAGCATGATCAGTCCGATACTCTGGGCCGTCACATCATGCAGCTCAAGGGCGATACGCCGGCGTTCTTCATCCTGAGTTCTGAGCAGGAGGCCCGTGAGCTCAGCAAGACGCTGCTCCGACTCTTGCCGCTCGGTGATGGCGCGCCTTTGTCTCCCGCGCTTGATCAGAAGACCTGAAATTAGAGCGGCCTGCAAAATGATTATCCCGACGGCGACAGTCTTTGGTTCGAGAGTGATGGCGCCGGAAAAGGAGCTCGCTGACGCAGTAAGAGGAAAGACCAGCAAGACAATGGTCAGGGAGAGAGATGCGAAGAGATACTTCTCTGCGAACATCGCGATACCTCTCGCATGGGGAACTTGAGAGAACCAGAACTGCTGATTGATGCCGTCCCTCTGAAGCCAGTTGATGGGGCAGGTCTGAGTATTCGAGGGATTACGCTTTATTTCGAACAATAACTTTAGGCGATTACTCTAATCCTTCGTCCGGTGGCGCACAATAGGTAAAAATACTAGGTCCATTTGCCACATTTGCTGGCTTAGCCCGCGAAGCGGGCGGCAGCATAAAGCCTGGGGCGCCAGCCCCAGGATCTGAATCGAAAAACACGATTAAGCCCGCGAAGCGGGCGACAGCCCAAAGCATTACTGCGCTGTCGGCCGCTTCGCGGGCTCCGGCCGTGGTTTTGCCCATCTGATCCTGGGGCTGGCGCCCCAGGCTTTATGCTGCCGCCTGCTTCGCAGGCTAAGAGCTTTTGTGCAAAGCCACATTTGCTAAGAAATTAGCCCGAGTCGCAGGGAATACCGGATCAGCTCGGCGGTCGTCTCGACACCGAGAGTCTGCATCATCTCGTATTTGTGCGATTCGGCGGTGCGGGTGGAGATGTTCAGTTGTGAGGCGATCTCCTTCATCGTTAAACCACGACTAATCAGCTCGAGCACTTCGCGCTGCCGCGGCGTGATCGTCGTCTTCTGCGAGTGAAGTGTGAGTGGTTCAGCCGGACGGTTGGTTACCAGTGGTGAGACGTAGTTTTTTCCGTCAGCCACCTCTCTGATGGCGTTCGCAAGCTCTTCGCCCGCGGCTTGTTTCAGAACGTATCCCGAGGCGCCACAACGAAAGGCCTCAGCGAGGAGCGTCGCATCGTCGTGCATAGTCAAGAAAATGACCTTCGCTTCACTGCCCTGCTCCGTAATTCGTCGCACAGCATCGAACCCGTTCAGCACCGGCATTGAGATGTCGACCAGAATCACGTCCGGCGCTAATCGCATGGTCGCTTCCACGAGCTCTTCGCCGTTTCGCGCCGTGCCGAGCAGCTCGAATTCCTCACTCAAAAGACTCTCCAGCCCTTGAGCGAACATGACGTGATCGTCGGCGACTAGCAGTCGTGTTCGTTTCATACTTACTTTAGCGGCACCTTCGCGACGAGCATTGAGCCACGACCCGGTGTCGAGAAGATCTCGCAACTTCCCTGTAGCAGACGCAAGCGCTCTTCAATGCTGATCAATCCCAATCCACCGTCCTGCTTGAACCTTTCAACGTCAAAACCCTTGCCGGAATCAGACACGCACAGCTCGAGGAATTCAGCATCTCTCTTGAGCGAAACGACGGCCGATCTGGCGCCGGAATGTCGCGCAACGTTTCGCAGTGCTTCAACAGCAACTCGATAAAGACCGATAGAAGTTTGGAAGGGTATGCGTTCGTCATGAAGCTCGGCGCTGAGTCTTACGTCGATCTGTTCCTCGTCTGCAAAACTGGCGATATACGATTCGAGCGCTTTTACTAATCCGAGATGTTCCAAAACCGCGGGATGTAGCTGGTGCGATAATCGGCGCACCTCGTTTGTAAGACCACTCGCTGTTTCGCGCAGTTGGTCCAGCTCGCTGATGAGCGCTCCGTCCGGCATCGGAACATTTCTCTTTAGCTGGCTGATGTTCATCGACAGAGTGGCAATCTTTTGGTTGAGATCGTCGTGAAGCTCGCGTGAGATACGGCGACGTTCTGCTTCCTGAACATCGATCAATCGTCCGAGCAGTTTGCGAATTTGATCATGGCTTTGATGAAGTTTTTCCTGGCTTTCACTCAGTGCTCTGGATGCCTGGTTAGAGGAGTCAAGCGCCAGCTCGAGTCGTTGCTCTTTTTGTACGGCGACTTCCTGTGCTCGTTCACGTTCTTTAATGAGCGCGGCCAGAAACATGAGTGGCAACGAGGCGAGTATCAGGAAGAGTTGCACCGAAAGCGCGTTCATTTCGGCTGACTGAGTGGCGAATGGTCCGAAGCCGTGAATCGCTCCCCAGATTTCAAAGACACTGACGATAACGAGCGCCGCGGTTGTTCCCCGAGGTCCGAATCGTATGGCCGCCCAAAGTAAAAGCGGTAGGGGCAAGTAGAGTAGTGCGGGTCTTGTCTGGCCTGTGTTACGTACGTTGAAACTCACCATTCCCACGATCAACAAACCGGCCCCGAGCAAACCGACTTCCAGGCCTTTCCAGAAAGTGTCACGTAATGATGGGAGTCCGCCTCGACCCCAGGTCACAATCACTGGCACCAACGTCAACGATGCCAGGACGTTCGAGAAGAAACGCATTCGAAAGACTGCCCAGTACGGGGTGTCGCCAAAATGATTCAGCATGACGAATGCGGAATCGAGGAATGATGAGAGAAACGGGCCGAGTAGTGATACGAGGATAAAGATCGAGACGTGGTGCGTGTTATCAAACCGCAACTCAGATTTGTGAGTGAGATATCGCAGGAGGGATGCGCTGATGAGAGCTTCAGTGCAGTTGCTGACAAACCAACACAGGATCATGGTCGACGGTATATCGGCATTGAACTGAACGAGTATGTGTGCCGGAAACGCTGCGAGCAGAAGAAACCACCACGAGCGTGGTTTAGACAATATTAATGCAGCGAAGAGAATTGAGTTTGGCGGCCAAAGCGTCGAGACAGGATGAGGCTGGAAAGTCAGCGCAAACCCAATCTTCGCGCCGATGTAGTAAGCGGCGCCGACTGACAAGGCCGCGAGCGCAGGTCGTAAAAAACGCCGGCTCGCAAGGTTGTTAGGGCTTACCTGTGTTGAACTCACGACGAGCTCAGACATCGTCGTGCCCTCCGTGCTAGTAAACGTTGATACAAGCCCGAGCGAGAGGCTCTAGATTTCGAGGTTTCGAAAGTATAGCACGCGGCAGAATATTCTCTGCGGTTCTCGGCGTATCTCTGCGTTCTCTGCGTTTGAGTTGCCGTTAACGCAGAGAAAGCTGAGATACGACGAGAAGCGCAGAGAAAATCAATCAAATCTACGGTGTGGCTGTTTGTGCGAAAGTCGGCTCCGCGACTTTACGCTCTTCAGCGAGGAAGCCGTAAGCGACACCTGCGAGGGCGGCGCCGATGACGGGCGCTAGCCAGAACAACCAGAGCTGCTTGAGAGCCCAGCCGCCGACAAAGATTGCCGGACCCGTGCTGCGAGCAGGATTAACAGACGTGTTGGTCACTGGAATCGTCACGAGATGAATCAGCGTCAGAGCCAAACCGATCGCCACACCCGCCAACGCCTGTGGGGAACGCTTGTCAGTTGCTCCAAGGATCACGATCAAAAAGAAGAACGTGCAAATCAACTCCGCGACAAGCGCCGCAACTAATGAGTAACCGCCGGGGGAATAAGCATCATAACCATTAGCTGCGAACCCTGAGCTCGCATCGAACCCGGCCTTGCCAGTTGCAATAACGTAAAGAACGCCCGCGCCAGCGATCGCCCCTGCCACTTGCGCCACTACATACGGAATGACGTCACGACCAAGGAACCGGCGTGCTGTACACAGACCAACCGTTACGGCTGGATTGAAGTGCCCGCCGGAAACGTGCCCCATCGCATAAGCCATCGTCAACACCGAAAGTCCAAAAGCTAACGCCACACCGAGCAGTCCGATGCCGACGTTGGGAAAAGCAGCAGCCAACACAGCACTGCCACAACCACCGAATACTAACCAGAACGTTCCGAGAAACTCTGCAGTCATTCTTTGTGAAAGTGAGAACTCGCTCATCGTCTTGTCCCTCATTTGCAAAATGCAGATGGGCCAGAGCTCCCCATCAGTCGCGCTCTGGCCCATCACGCTGAGGTTAAAGCTGGCGCCCTCTCCTCCTGTTGGAGTGCGCCCTTGCTCGCCTCAGTCTCGATCATGTCTCCGCCTCCACTCATCGGAGACCTACGAAATGTACGTACGTCCCGCCAAAACCTCTCTGACAGCCACGAGCAGGTCGCCGCCCATTTTGGCTTTGGTCACATATCCTTCTGCACCCGTTTCCAACGCCGCCGTCTTGAAATCAAAATCATCATGAAGCGTCAGAAAAACTATCTTCGTCTGCGAGTCGTTCTCTTTGATCCGTTGTGCGACCTCGATACCACTCATACTCGGCAGAGAAATATCAAGAACGCAAACATCGGGTTTCAATCGAGCCACGGCTTCGAGAAACGCCGGCCCGTCACTCATCGCTTCCAATACATCAAACTGCCGCTTCAACAAGTGAACAATCGTGTTGCGTATTTCTTCATGATCGTCCACTACTAAAATACGCGCACGCGCCACTCGGGCCCCTTTGCAGTCAGTCGGGTTTTCAAATCATTCGAAACTACTCGTGACATCCTAAAGAGGTGCGCGTCAAATGGTACTGGCAAAACTGACAGGTTTCCTCGATTATGCCGCCACGATCGAGCTGCGCATCGCATATTCGATCAGTTCGGCGCTGCTTCTGATTTGAAGGTGCTCCATCATCGTGTACTTGTGAAAAGCAACCGTGCGTGGAGAAACGTTCAGCACGAAAGCAACTTCTTTCATCGACCGGCCTTCAGCCAACAGTTGCAGGACTTCTTTTTGCCGCAACGTCAGCGGGCTGGTGGTCTTTCTTCGTTTGAAGTTTTGCACGAATGAGCCCACCATCCCTTTAGTCATCAACGGCGTCACGTAATAACCACCGCGCACGACTTCACGGATCGCCCTCTGCAATTCAGTGGCGGCGGAAGTCTTGAGCAAGTAGGCTGACGCCCCTAAACGAAACGCTTCGCCGGCCGTGTCCGGATCGTGATTCATCGTGAGATAAATCAGTTTGACGAGGGGCATCGCCTGTTTGAGCCGTTGTCCTGCGTTCAAGCCATTCATCGTCGGCATGCCGATATCCAGCACAATGACATTCGGATTGAGGTCGGGGGCTCCTTCCATCAGTGCATGACCGTCAGCAAACGTGCCAACAACTTCAAACTCCGGCTCGAGTAAATTTTTAAGGGCGTCCAGGATAATCGTGTGATCATCTGCGAGTATCACGCGGGGGCGTTTCATAATTCCTCCATTACTGTCGGAGCGATCAGATCAATTTAAGTTTGGGGAGTGTTAGCTTTCAATGGAACTGACACCTCGATGCGTGTACCGCGTAGGGGGCGCGAGTACACATTTATTTCACCGCCGAGGAGGTGCAGTCGTTCCTTCATGCTGATGAAGCCAAGCCCTTTCTCCATCAGCTCCGTCTTCGTATTGAATCCACATCCGTTATCAGAAACCACGAGGCGCACGGCGTTTCGATTTTTGGTCAACACCACGCGCGCCGATTCCGCCCCGCTATGCCTCACGCAATTGCGCAAACCTTCCTGCGCGATGCGAAACACACACAACGTAACGTCTTTATCCAGCGTCGCCGGAAATCCGCTTTGATGAAATTCCACTTTGAGCTTTTTACTTTCGGTAAGCTCGATGCAAAGACTCCTGACTGCCGCCGCCAGCCCCAGATGGTCCAACTTCGAAGGATGCAGCTTGTATGAAAGCTGGTGCAGCTCCGCGGCTATCTCCTGCGCCTGCGTCTGCAAACGTTGAACGGTGCTGCGCAGCGGCAGCTGGTTTTTGAGTTTTTGTCCGAGCTGGTCCAATTCAATTGATAAAACCGCGAGCCGTTGATTGAAGTCGTCATGAAGCTCGCGCGCAACTCTGCGTCGCTCCTCTTCCTGCGCCGCAATCAAACGGCCACCTACGTCTTTCAAAGCCTCCTCCGCACGTTTCCGCTCCGAGACGTCGATCATGAAGCCGTGCAGATTGGTGACTCCCTCGATCTGCGCATCAACGCTGATCAGGTTCTGCACCCAGACTAATGATCCATTACTCGCCCACATGCGAAACGTTAGATCGAAGTGCTGCGTGATTCGGGTTTGTTTCTGATAAGCGGCCAGCACCCAGAACAAGTCATCGTGGTGGATATGCTTAACGAGGAAATTCGGCTCGTACCAATCGGCGACCGGATATCCCAGCATCTTCACTGCCTGCTCGCTGACATAGTTGAAGCGCTGGCCTTCAACCTCACCTTCCCACGTGAGGATCTTTGTCCCCAGGAGCTCGATCAAACGATCCTTGCTGTTTCTGAAATCAGGGTCACCAGACCGCAGTTCTTCATGCGTAATCAAAACTCTGAAACTCGATCCCGGCAGATTCAAACGCGCGGCGTGCATCAGAAACGGCCGCTGCTCGGTCAACGAGTGGAAGTAATACTTGCGATGAAATTCCCGCTCCGTTCCGAAGAGAATGTCCTGGATGTCGTCAGCTAGAGTGATTTTTGCCTCTTCATCCGTCTCTGACTGTGTCGACCTTTGACAGTTTTCAAAGTATGCCGTGCCGTTTTTATCTGCTGAGTTACGCTCAAACAAGCTCCACGCTTTACTGGCATAGATAATCGAACCCGATTCATCGAGAACGGCGACATTCGAAACACACGCGTCAACAATCGCTCGCAGGAAGTCCTCTGGAGAGCTGTTGACCTCTCGTGCGATGGGAGTGGTCATTTGTCTAGCCGAGCCTGATAACATAGCGTTAGTCCCTTCAGGGTTTGCTCAGGTGCGAGGTCACGTTTGCTTTCGAATCGATGCTACGGATGCTCAACACTGTTATCGCTCCCCTGAGAACGGCAAAGTCATTTGATCGAAGGTAATTATTCAGATCTCTTTCGGTGTCCCACTCACTCACGAGCAGGGTCGAATTCTCATCAGCTACGTCGAGATAAAAATCGAGCGTGCGGCAACCTCTGGCTTTCTTTAGTGGATCGAGTAAACGCCGGATAGTTTGAAAAAACTCTGTCCGCTTCTCCGGTTGCACCGTGATCCTTGTAGTGTTCACAATCATCTCGGCCACACTCACAGACACACGTAGGTAACGGTCCGCACATTCCGTACAACAAGTTAAAAGTTCCCTTTCGGTTTAACTCCCAGTAGAGGGGCGATAAATTATGCTAACGATGGCTTATTGCTTAGCAAGATGCGTGCACAACGTAAGGTCATTGCAAATAACCTTCTTCTGGCTTTTGTTTTGAATACTTTATGTTTGAGACCGTACCAAAAGGGGCGGGTGGCTCACGAAAGCTTGCCCGTTATATTTCGCGGGAACTACGTTAATGCGTGGAAGATTTTCGTGGGGAAGTGAGGGTAGTGTTATTACGTGGATCTGCGGCGACTGTTTAACTCCCTGTTGCGTGCCGCCGCTGTATCCCGAGCTTGAGCATTCGCGTTCGCAGCGTACTCGGGTTGAGGCCGAGAATTTTTGCGGCGCCGAATGGACCTTCAACTCGCCAACCGGTGTTCTCAAGAGTGCGTATGATGTATTCGCGTTCGACTTCTTCCAGAGTCTGGGTGGTTGCTGTTTCTTTAGGAACCTGTTCAAACTGATCAACAACCTGAAGCACACTTCCCTTCGTGTGTATTACTGCTCGCTCGACGACGTTTGCCAGCTCGCGGACGTTTCCCGGCCAGGAGTGCGATTGCAGGTTCTGCATCGTTCGCGGTGAAATTGATGAAATTTGTTTTCCAAACTTCTTTGCGTAGGTGCTGCAAAAATGGTCAACCAGTAGCGGGATATCTTCCTTACGCTGTCGCAGCGGCGGCATCGTAACGGGATAGACATTCAAGCGATACAGGAGATCCTCTCGAAACGTCCCCTCTTCTACTGCCGCCTTCAGATTACGATTAGTTGCCGCAATAACCCGCACATCGACTTTGATCGTTTTATTGCCGCCCAGCCTCTCAAACTCGTGCTCCTGGATCACACGTAGCAACTTTACTTGCGACTCCGGGGGCAGCTCGGCGATCTCGTCGAGGAAAATGGTGCCGCCATTTGCCAGCTCAAAACGACCTTGTTTCTTTCCTGCTGCGCCAGTAAACGCGCCCTTTTCGTGACCAAACAATTCACTTTCGATCAGCGTCGGAGCCAGAGCGCCGCAGTTTACCTTTATTAGAGGATGGTTTTTCCGCGAGCTTCCCCCGTGAATGGCGCGCGCCGCGAGCTCTTTTCCCGTTCCCGTCTCACCTGTAATAAGGACAGTTGAATCTGTGGGCGCTACCTGAGTGAGCTTGAAAAGCACATATTTAATGGCGTCGCTATGGCCAATGATCTCGCCGACATTCTCGTCTAGTTGGAGCTCTTGTTGCAGGTAGATATTTTCCGCCTCCAACTGGTTTTTCAACTGTTGCAGCTCTTCGTTCGCTGTCTTCAGTGCGACTTCCGACTCTTTACGCTCCGTGAGATCGATACAAGAACCAATGAAACCCAGGAATATGCCGTCAGGCGCGAAACGCGGAACGCCCGAGTCGTATATCCATCGATACTCGCCATCGTGCCGCAGTAGCCGGTACTCCATTTCAAACGGTCGTCTGGCATCAACACTGCTGAAAAAAATATCGCGACAATGTTCGACATCCTCCGGGTGTATGCCGCTCAACCACCCCTGGCCCAATTCTTTTTCAAGCGTTGAGCCCTTAAAGTCGACCCACGATTTGTTAACGTAAGTACACGACTTGTCTGGAGCCGCGACCCAGATCATCACCGGGGCCGTATCAGCGACGCCCCGGAAACGCTCTTCACTTTCCTTCTCAAATCGTTCTTCAGTGAGATGCGATTGTACGGCTTCTCTTAGATACGAGATACGTTTGTACTCCTCTTCAGCTTTGCGTTGTTTGGATCTTGCGAACAGTAAACCAGCAATCAGGACAGCCTGAACCAGCAGGGCAGCAAGAATGAGGGCGACTTGCAGAGACGATAAGGCCCATAGGACCATTGGGGAGACAAGGGGTTCCATCACTATGTGTTTGGCAAAAATTTCTCACAAAGCTGTTAAGACACGTCTTTGCATCAAGATCTAACTGTAGGGTGGCCCTCCGTGGCCACCCGTCTCACCACTAATACGATGTCAAAGGACGGGTCGCCGCGGAGGGCCACTCCTACAGTTAGGTGGTACAAGCTCGACCAATAACTCTTAAAATGCGCGGCCGCGATCTCTCGAGTGTCATGCCCTCGCGTGACACCTCCCCAAACGAGACCGCGGCTCGCGCGTCGGGAAGTCAACCTCCGCTCCGGATTCGCCCCACGTCTCCGTCAGCGACGGCCACCTCCTCGAAATCCACCACCTCCTCCTCTCGAACCTCCGCCGCCGCGAGAGCCACCATAGCCACCGACGCTGCCACTGCTGCGACTGCGGCTATAACTACCAAAATCGCGACTGCGCTGAGCACCACTGCTGCGTGCGGCTCGATCGCGTTCGAGGCCGCTCATCGTGCCGCGATCTATCTGGGATGTATTGCCGGCTCGTTCGCCCCTCGCTCGATCTGATCGTTCTGTATTCCTCGCGCGATCGTTCAACATGCTGTCTCGCACAGAAGAATCTCCTCGTTGCTCCGGCCTCTGCGCACCATTCCAACTGCCGTTATCCCACTTGTTCCAGTTGCCGTTTGCATCGCGGCGGTACACGTTTCCATCTCTACCGGCATAAACGTTGTCGCCCTTCGAGCCGACAAAGCCACCGCCGTCTGGTCCACGACGAGAAATCATTCCTCCCTGATCTCCACGCGTAACACGTGTCGTATTACCGGAGCTGTTGGTAAATCGTTTGGTGCTTGCCCAGTCGTCGCCGCGCTGCACCTGTGTCGATCCCCAACTGCCGTAGACGTTCGAGCCCTGGCGCGTTTGCGCATAGGTTCCCGTCCGCGGGTTATATGCCTGCGCGGCTCCGCGTGCTCCGTATGGTCCGTACGCAAACGCGCCACGCGCATACGTGCCGGTGCTCGGGTTATAACGAGCGCCAAAGCCGGCGCCGCCATATGGTCCATATATTCTTCCGGCAGTTCCGTAGACACCTGTGTACGCGTTGTACCAGGCGCCATAGCCGTACGTGCGCCAGTACGGGTAATAGATCGGGTAGTAACCGCCGTACCCGTAATACGGCGGGTAGTACCAGCCGGTGCCCCACATCGCGCAACCCCAACCGATCATCACCCCACTGTAGCCGGCGTATGCGGCGTAGGTGACCCAATCGTCACTGTCATCCTCGTCTGGTTGCACGGTGACATAGGTGATGCTGTGTGATGGAGAGCTTGGGGGAATCTGATAAACCTCCTGCGGTACGGAGGTGGCGAGCGTCCATGGACCTTTCGCAGTGTTGGCCTGGAACCAGACGCCCTGGTAACACATGTAATACGTCTCGCCGACCTTGATGATCTCTTTGTCCGTGTTTACCGCGCGTTGCAGCGTTGTTTCCTGAATCGGCTGGAATTGCGGGTCGCCCTGGTATATGACTTCAGGAGCGGTGATCTCTTTTTTATTTACGCGTGCGAATTGCGGGATCTCAGCGAGCAAGACCGCTTCTGCCGCTTGCTGGGTTCCTGGCACTGACGCGAGGACGCGCGAGCGTGGGTGTTCCACGGAAATTCGCTTGAAGTCTTCGGGTAAATGCGGTGTGGCGAAGGTCCAGTGACCGCCCAAACCCGGAGCCGTAAACCAGCGGCCCGCCACGAGGTAATACACCGGGCCATCCTTTCCGAGCCGGAAAAGATCGCTCTCCGTGTTGCTAATCCAAAGCAGTCCGGTATTCGGAACAGGCTCATACTTCGGCTCACCGTCGATGAGAACCAGCTCAGAAGGATCGTTCGTGACGTAGACCTTTGGCAGTTTTTTAGCCGGTGTTCCCGGAAAACTCGCGCGCACGTCTTTCCAGTTATCGTCCTCAGGCAGTTTATTGAAACTGTCCGGCAATTTGCCGGCGTTGGACCAGTAACCTTGCAGGTCGGTTGCGCGCAGCCACGTCGTGTCGTTACGCAGGTAATACATGCCGGTTGCCGTGTGCTGGAAAAGGTCCCAATTGGTGTTCACTGCATACTTCAGCTCATTGTCTTTGATTGGGCTCCAGATCGGCTCGCCGTCAAAATTGATAAGTATCGAGGGCGATTGCGTGAGAATTATTCTCGGCGGATCGCTTTTCAGACCTTCGACGTTCTTTGGATTGATTGTGCTCTTGTCGACGAAAGCGAGTACGCGATCGAGATCGATAACTCGATCTTGCTCGGGCATGTTTTTTTCGACTTCGGTTGCGATCTCCTGGGTTTGTTCCTTCGAGAGGGTTGGAAAGTTTGTCTCCGAGATTTTGATCTTTGAAAACTTTACCAGTCGCTGCGGAACAGATGTCTCGGTTTCAGTCTCGAGCTTGATCGTCCCCAGCGCCGGCTTTTGCTCACCTTTAGCCACATATGACAGAGCCATATAAGCCACCAGCTGCTTCTGATCCTGCCAGCTTGAGATCTGTGGCTGATAGAGCACGATCTGCGCCTCGCTGGGCAGACTGTACGCGCGCGGCCAGCCACGGTCGGCGGCGGTCTGCGAAGTCTGCGCGCGACTCGGTATGTTCTGCGCGAACGAGACCGGTATCGTTAATGAAATAATAAGTAACGCCAGGATGATAGTAATTCGCATAGGTGGAATTGTATTGATCGCAGGCGTCGCGGGAACTGTCAGTTTTTACAGTTTCATCCACAGATTACACAGATGTCATAAACATCCGTTTAATCTGTGGATGTGGCTTTACTTGGAGACGTCGATCAATCTTTCGAGAATGATCTTGTAGGGATCGGAGGAGATGCCGACTGTACCGTAGAAGGGTTTGTCGTTGATGGTGATCATGAAGAGCACTACCGCCAAAAATCCCGACATCAGGACCACGAGGACGATGTGTAGCTTCGGATCTCCGATCTTGTAAAAATATGCGACGCCGATGCTGATAGCGGCTCCCATCCAGATCACCACCCACATCGTTTCGGAAAGTCCACTATTATTCACTGCGTCGATTCTTAAACGTCGATAGTCGATTAGATTGTTGTAGGCTCTCAGAGTCTCGGTATGCAAAGCGACCTGGCTCGGATTTGAGGGTGAAAAGGAATATAGCTTGGCTTGAAAATCATCCATCAACGTTCTGCCGCGCTCGACTTCTTTCCCCTTCTGCTGAGCCGGCCACGCTTCGTTGATGATAAAGAGCGTGTAATCGCGCAGTCCTGCGCGTAACTCTTCTCGCAAAGGCGATGGATAACCGCCTGTGTCACGAAACACTGTAGCAATCGAGGCTGCTTCTCTTGACACGAGATCCGAAGCGCTCGAATTCGTGTTCCAAACACCGACCGCGATCAAACCCACAGTGATGCCATAGAACACGCCGATGGCCTGTACCGTGCCACTGACTGCATCGTTGATTCCTTCGCTGTAGTGAAATCGCGGGACGACGTAACGTCTGGCGAGAAGAAGCCCGGCTATGGAAATGAATTCGACGAACGCGATTATTACAAGCGCCTGGCGGAAAGGTGACAATTCATAAAGCCAGATTGGCATGTCACTCTCTACCCTTATGGACGGGGAAACTTCTTGAACATCTTCTCGACGGCTTTCTTGATCGGCTTCTCAGCATTTTTAGCATCCGTCGCCTTGTTACCGGTTGGTGCATGATTTAGCGTGTCAGTCGCCGTGGCGCGCCAGACGCCGTTCTTGGTTTTGGTGTCTGAGATATCGATGACCAGCGTTCCCTTCGTCACCGCCCAGCCTTGCGGGGCAGCGGCCACGCCCGTGGAGATCGAGTTCAAAGCCGGCGCCCAGCTTGGATTCGTCATGTGCATATCGCTCTCGGTCCAAACCCATGCTGCGAGTGTGAGCTCCGGATCAGTCTCGACTTTCTGAAGTCCCTTTGCGGCGAGTGCGCGATCGACTTCCGCAACTATTAGTGCGTTGACGAGCGCGTTTGCCCCTGCCATTCCCTGGGACCATGTATAGGTTTTGTACCGCGAGAGATCTACTGCTGGGTCTGCGCCCACGCGCACTTTCTGCGCAGCGACAGATACAGCGCCGCTAATAATCAGAAACAGTATTAAAGCTAAACGGTTCATATTGAGACTCCAGAACCGAGCGGGGTAGCGCCGGATAAGACTCACCCTGTACACGTCTTTCCACCACTAGTCCAACCCGGCGCTACCGCGCTCGGTTCTGCATGATGATACTAGGCCCAGATCCCAGCGCGCGTTAACTGTCACTTTTAACAGTATTTGCTTCAGGATTTTGCCTGGAAATTCAGCGCCAGATCCCGGTGGGTGGTTTTACTCGTACCGTTCAAAGAGACGCGGTCGATCGATCTTCGCTGGCCTGCCTCGCTACTGTCGCGGAGGAATAGCTCGCCGCTCGCCTCGACGCCGCCGCCTGTCGCGCCACCACTAATCTTCAGACTGATTACTTGCTTTGAATCATCTTTCCAGGACCACGTGCCACTGACGAAGACCGTAATCTCCGATATGAGGTTGATCTCCGCTTTGCCGTCCTCGAAGAGTTTTATAACGACGGTCGAGACCTTGAATTTCTCGTCACCGAGCTTGAGGGTGCCGTCGCCATTGGCGTGCGCCACGATTGATTTGTTGTCCTGCGCGGACGCGGTTACGGCAAGTAACAACAAAATGCAAAGCGCAAAAATTTTCGTAGTACGTGTCATATGTGTTCATTGTCGGCCCGTTTGTAGCGTTGCAGAACTGTAAGTTTTGACAGGATTACAGGATTTACAAGATTAACAAGATAATCCAGTAAATTCTGTGAATCCTGTAATCCTGTCTACAGTTGTCTTTTCTGCATGCGCGTTTGGAATAGCGCGTTCACGACGGCGAAGATGAACGCGCCCGAGAGACCGCACAGGAGCACACCCGAGATACCCTCGATTCCTCCAAGCAGACGCCAACGACCTGGCAAAACAACATCGCCATAACCGATCGTCGAATAAGTCCCCAAAGAAAAGTAGAGTGCGGTTTCATAGGTATCAAACAGGCTATGCCAGTAATAGAAACCAGCCCAGATGGCGGTCTCGAACAGGTGCAGGCTTATCACCACCGCAAACACAGCTATCAGCAACAGCGCCTGCCGGAAGATCGTGGTGAGGCCCTCAAGCTGAAGAAACCTGCCGATCAGATACTGCGCGAAGATCGCAATCCCACCGGCGTGAATCACGACGCAAAATCGCCACAATCGCAAAGGCTATCAATAGCTCGCTCAACATAAACTCATCAATTAAGAGAACTTCCTAAGCATCAGTACTGTCAATTTTGCCAGTGTTGGGCGCTTCACCGCCGAATCTAAAATGCCAATCACAATTGAAGAACCGCTGCTCAAAGCTAGTCCCTAGGAGTCGCCTATGAATATCCTGTACTCATCCAAACTTTCCATTGCACTTGTCATGCTCGCAATTACTGGTGCATGCACGGGGAAGAGTAAAGAGAAACATGACGCCGCGCCAGCTCCAACTACCGTAGTCGTCGCTGAAGTGCAGCAAAAGACCGTTCCCATCTACAGCGAGTTCGTCGGGCAGACTACGGCTGACAACACTGTGCAGCTACGCGCTCGCGTTGAAGGAGTGCTGCAGAAGGTCTACTTCAGGGAAGGCGCGCCGGTTAGGAAAGGACAACTCCTGTTCACTATCGATAAGCGTTCTTTCGCAGCGGCGGTGCAGTCAGCCAAAGCCATCGCCGCCAAGGCTGTTTCCGATCTGGCCCAGGCAAGTCAGCGAACAGACGTGCTCGAAGCACAAGCGCAACTGGCCGATGCGCAGGCAACATTAACAAGAGCAGATCAGGACGTGAACCGCCTCGCTCCGCTCGCTAAAGAAAAAGCAGTAACAGAACAGGATCTTGATGCGGCAGTCGCAACACAAAAATCCGCGCGTGCGATAGTAGAC
>Ga0105249_10001847_pt1 | contig 18415 bp, 41 predicted proteins | sample KBSS44metaG_FD_81522 | JGI IMG/M metagenome (GOLD analysis project Ga0105249, IMG submission 81522) | Switchgrass rhizosphere microbial communities from Kellogg Biological Station, Michigan, USA - KBS S4-4 metaG | ecosystem: Host-associated > Plants > Roots > Rhizosphere > Soil | place...
CTTGCAGCTCTTTCTTGAGCGAGTTCTCTTTCATATTTCATTCTCAATGCTGAGATGTTTTGTTCAGTGGTATTTGTTTTACTTTCTGTCCCAACAGATTGACTTGTTTGAACTTGATCTGTCATTATTTACCTTCCTGTATTACGCAAGGATGCGTATGAATTTAAGCATATTAAAAACAAAATGTACATATAAGGCAATTGATGAAGTTAAATCGACTTGAAACACACGATCGTCTAGAGCACTTTGTAGAAGATCAATCAATCAATATCGCTCAAGGAGCCGCAGATTGCTTAAGAAAAAATCCATTGTCAATAGCTTTACAAGAAAAAAGCCCTTATATCTATATATTTGCTCATCCTAGAACTGCTGATGATGGTGTAACAAAGAAAATGTATTGGCAACCTAGATTAACAAAGCCTACTCCCCAAACTAATTCTTATCTTTTTAGAGCAAAATCTAACTCTGATATTTTGGAAGTATGTTGGTTATTGCCTCCTTCACAGATGTGGGATCAATATAAGAAAGGCAATGTAACCGAGTGCGAATGGGTTTTGTGGTCAATCGATCAATACATGAATAATAAAAAGAAGATGTCCCAACCTGAACCTGACGACCTTTCTGATCAAATATGCAAGAATATTTATAAGATGATTGCTATAGAAATGGATCAGGATAAAAGAGGAGTTAAGATCTTAAGCTAAAGCCTTAGGAGGAGTTCCTACATCTTTTCCTGATTTAGTATCAGTCATATAACTTCGAATCATTTTACCAACAGGCTGACGAATTCCAACACCATAAAAATCTCCACTTCCTTTAGGAGATTTAGGAGTATGAGCTTGATTTCGACTTGTTCTAGTTTTAGCCTTTGTCATCATCTTGCAATGTATTCATTCTTGTTTGAGGAAGAACATCAACAACTCTTTTAGGATTGCCTGCATGACCTACTGGCTGTCTGTGACCAACTCCATAATGCGTACCAGCATTGACAAAATTGCTTGAGCGTTGATCATATTGAGGACATCTAAAATCCCAAGGGGAGTTGACTCCATCTTTAGGTTTATCTTCTGGGTTCTGATCTCTAATTTTAATGGGGTCAGCAAAACCAGATTTTGTATTCTTAAGAGTGCTGCGATTTTTTTCTGCAGCTGTATTTTTAACACTTTGAACTGTTTTTGTGCTTTTCATGATGCCTCTTTAAAAATAGATATTAGGATATGATACTACATAGTCACATCTATATAGACACAAGCTAATATCTATCATTTAATTGCGATATCCAGGCTGTTTCATAGGCTTAGATTTCACTTGTTTAACGCTTTCTACTTGAGAAGCTCTAATCGCTTGTGTAGTATCTTCGTATTTCATTAAAGATCCTGAACCTTCAGCTGAGCTCTCATCTTTAGTTTTGTGTGGTCCATCTGGAAACACAGAACCTTTAGATGCAGAACCTGCCCAGAAAGAATGATCATCAATACGCTGACCACCAGACATTGCTTTACCCTGTTTTTGACTATCAGCCATCATAATTACCTCATCTGAGCCATTTGTGGCTCTTGTTGTTGATTTCCCATTATACTATTTTGAAATTGATTAGCAAGTGAAGTTCTTTTTGCATCTACTTTTTCCATATCTTCTTTTGCTTCTTGTCTAATATCAAAGCTTTCTAATTGATTCATTTTAAGCGCTGCTTCGATTTCTCCATATTTGGCGATAACATCAACCAATTTTTCAAGAGCTTCCATTTTATCTTTAGTTGCCAAAGCACGATTTCTCGTAATTTCACTGAGTCTCTCTTCAAAAAGGCCAATATCCGCTTCAGCTCTTCCATGTCTTTCTCTTGCTGTTGCAAGATTCGCAGTTGCTTTTGAGTATAGTTCTTTAAGTTTGGCATCTTCAAAGGCATGTTGTATAACCGTTTGTTCTTGTTGTAACTGTGAAGCTTGCTGTTCTTGCTGTTGTAAGAACTGTAAAATCTCTGCCTTACCTTGGATATTCATATCCTTGATAATCATACTTGCAGGCAATACTTCTCTCCCGAAAGCTTGGTTTATGTCCATCATCTGTTGAGCTTGCATATTTTTCTGTGTAGCAGTCAATAGACCTTCTTCTACAATGGTATGATATTTTGCAAAAATCTTACTGTAGAAATGAGCAGTAGGTTCTTCTCCTAAATAAAGTTCTGCTTTTGCTTCATTCCAATTATTTAACGCCACCTGTAAAAGGCGTTCCCCAAGTAACTTTAGAGCATAATCCCATTGATCAAAATATTTCTGAAATGGCAATAGATTAGATGCTTGCTTAATCAATAGAGTTAAGCTTGATACTTGCTTATCCTGTTGCCCAGACCAATTCTCTAGATCAATACCAGATGTCTTGAATATCAAATCTGACATCTGCTGAGCTAGAGCTAGATCAGATTCAGGAACCGCAGATGGAATGATCTTTTCAACATCAGTCATTTCATAACCGTCATTGATAATCACATCCCATCCTTGTCCCGCTTTTTTGAGATTATCTTCATTAGCAACAGCACCTATCTTTCGTTTCCATCCAGCATTGATTGTGGCAGCTGCTATATCACTGTTATTTATTACTTTATAATTAAATAAAAACTGAGGTGACCGCATAGGAAATATTAGAGAACGCGATCTAAGCTCAAACTGACTAATATGTGGGTCATAATTCCAAAAGTTAGGTATAAACGGGCACTCTGGCCCATCCCAAAGAGGATTTTCACCTTGAAACATCATTTGATCATTCAAAACTACTGCACATTTCCAACATGGAGAATCTACTGTGACTGCTTCCATATCCTTAATATTGTATAAAATAGCCTCTAAATCAGTACCATTCTTAGCAAAATCGAAGAACTGATTCCTTGTACGAGAATATAGACGCTTACGCTTTTTCTTCCATTTATACCATACATAGCTCAATACCATCAGATCATTGCGAGCCATATTGTAATTCTCAGGAAGAAAATAGAAACTTCCATATCTCTGTGGAGTTCCTGACATGGGCCTTATTTCTTGAATTGCATTTGGGAAACGAATTTCAGCTTCTTGTTTTGAAATATATTCTTGACACCAAACGAATTGAGCATCAGACATATCGGGCTGTCTAAAATAGGGATCTACTAGAAATGAATTGTATTCCCATATCTTTACTTTCAATTGACCTTGAGCAGGATCATCACCAGTATAATCTAAATAAGGCTGCATCAAATTCATTCCTGCTACAGCAGCTAGTTCGCAGGATTTAGAGAATTGCTCATGTATGCCTTCTTTCTGACATACATTCATGATCATTCGCGTATATTGGTCTGTAGTTTGAGGATCAGCGCCATCAGTTGCTTGATAAACGATGGATTTTCTGTGCTGTCTTTGATATCCAGTCACCATATTTACTGGCTGTTGCACCAAATTAAAATAGTAATCTTGTGTGCTGATACCAGGATTAAAAGTAAAATTCCGATTGATAAATGATTGATTCCCAGCATAGAATAACGTATCAATATTGGCCTGATTCCATCTAGCCTGTTCAATAGGCATAAATTTGGAATATAGATTATCAAGCCAATGTCTTACATTCCCCTGTGAAGGTTCGATATTATTGTTCCAAGGTGCTAGATAAATATAGGCCTCACAGAATAGTGCTTCTTATGAGACCATAGCACTTATCATTTTATTTTTGCAATATGTCAAGATCATGCAATATTTTTAATTCTGCTTCCTTTAAACACTGTTTAAGTTTTTCTATGTTTTTATCATCAGTCTCATCCAGCATTACTTGTTCTTTAATAGGAACAATGTGATATGCAGTTTTCATGAAACAATCATAACATTTGTCAAGTCTTTTCATCATTTCACCAGTTCTCATGTCTTGAAAACCAGTGTCATGCATTTTACCACACTCAATACATGGTCTTGGTTCTGATATGCATTCAGGAACTCTTAAAGCATGAGATGGTGGATCGATTCCTTCAAAAAATTCACTCATTTAAATCTATCCCGATTTCTTTTCTGAAAGACACATGTTTTATTTTCATTACAAGATCAAGTCTTTGAGGATGTCTTAATTTTCTTAAGCTTTTCCTGTAAATTTGACTGACTCTATCAGCAGATACTCTAAAAATAGATCCTATCTTCTTATAAGTTTTTGGTTCTTGTCCGCATAATCCTATTCTTTCTATCACTACCAATTTTTCTCTTTCGGTTAGTGTGTTTAAAAGATTTAGTATATTTTCTTCTTCTTCATTTTCTTGAGGAGCAAGGACTCTTCTTTCAGGATCTGGAACCATTTGATTTCCATCCATGGTAACACAAACTTTTACGTTAGAATTGACTCCATTATTTTTAATGCTAGTAATTTCTTGTTCAATCTTATGTAAACGGTTGCCTATGTATTTTAATTCAGGAAATGAATTTTCCAGTAAAGACAATCTCTGCATATGTTTATTCAGATCTTCTAATCTTTTATCGAATTCTTTTATATAATCTTTAAATTCTGAATTTAATTTTGCTAAATTTCTGTCGTCAATTCTTATAGGTTGCTGTAATGCTTCTTTTATCAGAGCTAAATGATCCCTATCTCTGAATACTGCATTAATATGTTGTATAGGAACGATTAAATTAATAATGTGAGTCTCTAATCTTCCCATCCTATTGTATATATCATCACTTGAAAATTTTGATTTCTGTTCTTTAATTTGAGAAATCTCTTCTAAAAGTTTTCTTATATCATACAGATTTTCTTCGACTGAATATATTCCTTCATTCATGTGTTCTCTTATTTATTAAAATTAAAGTTTGCTCATCATCAATGCTAATTTTTGTGAATAATTCGTACTAAACGTTCTGAAACATTTAACACTGCACAAATACACTAACCTGTCTGATCTAACAAAAGTTGTGTAACTGTCCTTTGTAACAATTTTGCAAACTCCGCATGCTTGCGGTGTATGTGAATAAATTGCAGTAAACGTCATTAAAACCTCGAAGTAAAACGTTGTTGTTTATAGTCATTAGGATTGTGAGCATATGGCTGATATGTGGATACTTTATGCGTATTCAAAATATATCTTAAAGCATCAGTGCTATGGTCATCTTTCTTCAATGGTTGATCATCTCCCTTCAGCGCTGCTTTTGAATCCCATACATAGGATTCTATTTCTCTAATAGTGTTAGGGCAATCTTCTAAGATATATAAATTCCCATCTTTCATTTCAGAAGTCATTTTCTGAATACCAGTAAGAACAGTATTATCAGCATCTACTACATGCATGCCCATTTTTCTTAATTCTAACTGAAATGCTTCTGCTGAAGGATCACAATAGATTTGTTTTACTGCATAGGGCTCTAAGAACTCTTTTACATCTCTAGCAAACTCAGAGTTTACTTTTTGACGCCCTTGCTTTTTCGGATCCCAATAATATTCTTTTTCGACCCACATTCTTTTACCAGTCTGTGTATATTTTCCAGTAGATACACCAAGAAGGAGACAGCAGAAAGGATTAACGCTGCCATAATCAATACCAGCAACCCAATACTCAGCCGCAGCGGGAGGCTTATGTAATACATGAATTTTCCTATCGAAGAAATCAAAAATAGCTCCTTCAGCTAAACACCATAATCCAAGGTAATTCCTCTTATAGAATATACCAGAAAGACTATTCTTGATTCGACTCTTATAGTTCTCGTCTACATATGGATTATCATCTAGAGTGAAATGAAGACTATAATAATTAGAATCTCCTTCATTTCCTTTATCAATCCATTGCTTGATCTTATGTGTAGGGTGAGCAGGGTTCATAGATGCAAAACCCATGCTATAGGGCTTAGAAAGACGAGTATCAATCATATCAATGATAGATTCAGGATAAAGAGTCATCTCATCGCAATATACTAATGAATAGGTATCACCCTGAAAGTTAGCTATTGCACCTTCATCTTTTGCTCCTAAAATGGTCACTGTTTTGTCTTTTATATGTAATTTCTTCCCTGACCATGTACAAAATGGTCTGAATATGGCCATTTCTGAAGATTCAGTAAGCAGTTTTATGACATTTCGATAGGCTGTATCAAATGTATGCCCAACGATATAGATCTTTGAATCCGGACATTGATCAATAGCATGCATGAATCGATAAAGAGTTCCTACAGTCTTTCCTGATCTAACTGACCCATGAGCTATATTCCATTTGGCCGTACTATTCTTAATGAATGCAATTTGCTTAGTCGATAGTGGTTCTTTCAATTTCTATGTCCTTAACTAATAAAACATTTTCAGTAAAAATATAATAATTTCCACATTTCTTACATTGTATGGTTATCCCAGAACCAAAAAAACAGGAACCATTTCCTGAAATCAGAACGTGACCGCATTTTTGGCATTTAACTATTTCGTTCATAAATCGATATAAACCTCCAGAAGGATGATAACTAAATATTTCAAGTTTCATTAAATGAAATATTAGCATATATTAGGCAATATGTGCAAAGTTAATAATAATTTACCAATACATCCACAGGTGGATCCTAGACTATTACAACATAAAAAAGCTGAACGTTCTTTGGCGATCATTACAGCTATAGTAATTTTAGCTATTGCTACTTGTATAAGTATTTTTTTTCTTGGTTTTGATAATACGCTAGGAGGACAAATTGTAGCATGGTCTTGTGTAGGAGTTACTATTCTTGCATTGTATTTAGGGAAATCAAAAATAAAACAATTATAGGATAATTATGGCATCCAGAGTGGGTTCAAGTATCCCTCAAAGTCTAATGAAACCAGCAGATAATATTGTGATTACTGCTGAAGATGCTAGAACAATTACAGATATTGCTACTAGAAGCGCAAAGATCGCTACAACAACAACTTGTGCCTACACTACTTCATTGCCAGCAAAAGTTTTACTAAGCAAAACATCTAATGCATTGATGTATGGTGGCAAAGGTGTTGTTATTGGTGGAGCTACTGGGGCAATAGTAGGATTTTCAGGAGGACCTACAGCACCTGTATCTGTTCCTGTATGTGCTGCTATAGGTGGAGGAATTGGGGGGATTGTAGGATTAACTTACGGAGCATACACAGTCCATAAACAAACGCAAAGAGAATTTTCATCATGGAAAAGTTCACAGAATGCAAAAATTTTAGATGAATTTCGAAATGCCTTTAAAGAACATGGTGCGCTTCAAGTATGTATTGACCCTCAAAGTTTGGAACCCATGATTTTACCAGCACATTGTTCTTGTACTGGAGCTCAACATACATTCGATTATGAGACGTTCAAATCCCTTGCGGATGCAAGACGTGCATGTCCTTTAGCTTTTTCTGATGCAGATCGTTCTAGATTGATTAGAATAGAAGAAGTACGTATCGACTACAGAACTATGGGAGTAATTAGTGTTGCATATATTCAACTTCTTGAAACGGGAGCATCAGTTGCAAAGCTTAGTCCACGTCTAATGAAAGGTATAGAGGCATTAGTAAATGATTTAAGAAGACATAAGGCATTAGTTTTTAAAATGGAAAAAGAAGATATCTGTCGTCAACTAGATAGAACAGAGGATGGAGATAGAATTGTCATGCTGACTCAGAGATTAGCTACAATTGCTGTTCTACTTAATCCAAAGATTCCTAAGTCAGTTTAGGAATTCTACTGGGGCTATCAATGCCCCTTAATCATCTTCTCTCCAATTAGGAAATTCTCTATCTGCACATTTTTCACAACATTGTGCTAAATCATCATTTGGAAGTTTCAATATAGGAGTTAACATGAATGCATGTAATTGAGAATCACAAATATAACAATAATCATCACGACGCATTTTTATCAAAACTCCCGTTCATGCTGGCAGCAATTGAAAACGAATATTCCTCTTCGTCTCCACATTCTTATAACCTTTGGGCGATCATCGAATACAAAATCTATTTTCTTTCCCTTAGCCAATTCTTCATCAAGCCATTTCTCTTTAAGAACTTCATCAGGATCTGAATTGCCAATGGGGCGCATCTTTAAATTAGGACATAACCCGTCTGAATAAAAATCTAGGCCAGTGTGCTCATGAAGCCAATCTATAGTCTTTTCTATTACTGATTCACATCTCCCGGACCAAATCTCGAATTCTCTCTTATGAAATGCATAAATTCGCATTATTTCACAAACATACTCTATAGGCTCATCCTGATCACAAGCTCCATAGAATTTCTCATAATCAGGCTTGAATTTGACTCTAGATTTTGGATAACTTACATCGTCTAAATAATACCATCCTTGCATCTGTTTTAGATTGGATAGTGAATGGTAATAGCAATCAGATCTCTTTGAAGGATCGACGTGATATCTTCTATGATCGCAATCTGCTAACGTGCCATCTAAATCAAAAATAATCATTATTTGTACTTAGAAGGACAGCTACTATTTTGACATGCAGTACCAATAGGCCAATAGTGATAACAATATGGACATTTCCACATCTTTTGTTGTTCAACCTTAGGAGAATTTCTACTGTTTAAAATATTTCCTTCAAAAGTGTAAAGACCTGTCTCATCTCTATGCATTGCACTTGTCTCAATCCATACATTATGTCCTAGATGTATGTGGAATGTATCATGACTCATGTCTAATTCATTGCTGTCAATGTACATTCTTTCTTCAGTGGCATGTAAGGCCGAGAATCCTAAGAAAGCCGAGATTCCTAATACATAACTTAGTAATTTTAATTTATTTTTTAACATGTTAATACTCTTTACACATATAATGGGTCTAAATAATTCTGATACGATAATATTTCTTTTTCAAATTCTTTAATATATCCTAAACAATTCATAACATATAATTTTATGTCATCATCAACATATTTGTGTTGAAACCCAAATTTGAAAAATAAGTCTATCAATCTCCATTTTTTCCAATCTGAAAACGAACATCCAATGTCAAAGTATGTTTTTGACTTCCTATTTTTCATAACTTGGTCAATCCTAAAATGAGTGCCTTCCCATTTACTGGAATCTTTAAATCCTACATCATAAATTTCTAAATCTTCAATCCTCCCTTCTTCATCTTCTATCCATACAATCCATGCTTTTTCTTTATCGATTGGCAATGGATATCCTTCATTTGGCAAAATCTTAGGACGATATCTGATTATTTTTTCTTCTCCTATGCTCGTGCATTTATTTTTCATCTTTTATCTCATTCTCAGGAGGTTTAAATCCATCAATGCAAACTTTACCATTGCTCTTTTGCCAAACTACGTATTGCATTCTCTTAGAAGGCTTTTTCTTGCCATTATTAACCAATCCTAAATAAAGAGGATGGTAATCAATTAAAGTGGCAAATTCATTTAGAGTCATACCAGTAGAGTATAAATATTCATCAAGCGTCATATTGCGTAATATATGTAAATATGTGAATATATTAGATTACTAATGAATTTATGAAAAGGAAGAACGTAGAATGTCTAAGTTTCAAAAAGTGGCAGAGTTTGGCGTCAATTCTGGGCAATTGATTATTTGTGATCCAAAATTCTTAGAAGAAGAAGATCTTAAAAATCTCATAGCTATTTGGTGTGACAAAGTGTCCAAAGAACATAAAACAAAATCCATTAAATTTCCTGATAAACATCATGGATTAGCTGCGATTGCAGAAACAGATGGAAATGGATCATTGTCAGTATATGAAAGAGTTCTTAAAACAGGCGTGAAACAGATACTAATCAAGTTTGAGTGAATATGTGGTACATTAAACAGGATAAGTATGGATCTGCAAAGAATGACAAAATTGACTCTTGGACCATAACCACAGACCCAGAATATTTTGGATGGAAAACAGAAGAAGGATTCCAGGGATATGGATTTCCAAAAGAATTAGCTCAATGGATATGTGATAAGCTAAACCAATGTGAAGATCCTCCTTATGTTAGGAAGAGAAGTAAATGGGTAAAGAATGACCAATAAAGTCAAATGCCCTAACTGCCATCATGAATTCGATCCTAAGATCAATAGGATGCAAGGATTGATTGATTTGATAAAAAAACCAATAGATATGGATATCTTTGACTGTCTAATGAAAGAACCAGAGAAGGAATGTAAAAATGAAGAATAGAGCCAAATGCAAGCTTTGCCAATCAATCATAGAATCATTCCATAGACATGATTATGTAACTTGCAAATGCGGTGAGATTGCAGTAGATGGAGGATTAGACTATTGGAGATGTTCTGCAAAGAATTGGGATAACTTCTTGAGAATAGATGACCAAGGCAATGAGATCGTTCCTGTAATCAAAGATAAAGAAGAAGAGAAGCCTAATGAAGTGAAAGAAGTTCCTCCTCCTACAAAGAAAGAGCTATTGGGTATGCTTGAGGAAATGATTGCAAGCTATGAGAGACTCCCTATAGATGCAAGAACACAATCTCCTACTAATTATGATTTGGCAGCTGCTTTACTTCTAATATCACATATTATGAGACATGAATGAATTGGTTTAAATTTTCCGAAGTAAAGCCTCCATATTTTTTAGTCGTTGAAGTTCATGTTAAGCCACTAATCAAAGGTGTTATGCTTAACCACGCTGCATACCTACCAAAAGACAAATATACAAGTGTAGATTTTTGGACTTTTCATTCAATTGATGAATATTCCTATTCAGATAAAGGATTTGGCATTAAATTCTGGAGATTCTTAAAACCTCTTCCCAATGGGAAAATACCTTACATGAAACCAAAAAAAGACGGACAAATCAAAGTAATATTTAAAAAATATCAAGAATTCTTATCTACAGATTGTAATTGAGAAAATTGATTCATTAGAGCTTTGTATTGATCTTTGATCTCTTGGTTGATCTGGCCATCTGTATTGGCTTTTAGCTTCATCTCTAACTCTAAAAGATTTTTCTTGAAATCGAAATCGCATTGTCCTTTGAACATGATGGTTTCTCTCTCTTCTTCCATAACGTCCTTAAAATAAACGTTCATGAATCGATGGGCAATCGAAGAATTGATAGTTCCATTGATGTAATTTTTAGAAACAATTGCTAAACATTTATTGTAATAAGGTAGGAACTCTACGTTCTGTATAAATGCTTTCCATTCACGAAATGATAACATTTTAACTATTCCATACCATTCATTTAAATGTAATGGTTTGTTTTCTTCTACCCATTTAACCATCTCTTCTCCCAATGCAATCATTTCTTCAGGAGTTCTAGATACAGTCCTAGGTCTGCCACCATTATTTCCGACAGCATTTTTATTTCCTTTCGGAGCCATTATTTCTCTATTAATTTTTTAAAGTTTTTTTTAGAACATGGATCACATTTATAAAAAAATAAATCTTTGCCATGAATTTTTGCTAATTCTTCTTGATCGATATCATTAAAAAAAGGTCCAAATGTCTTCATCTCTACTGCACAATAAGGGCATACAGGATTTTGATGATCAATAACCATTATTTCTCTATCATTTTATTGATTAAATTTCTCAAACAATCCATACAAATATCATCTTTGCATGGATTTCCTTTACATAGAGAGCATATTCTTTTTGCATCACAACTTCCACACCATTCGTGATTCATCTGTTGTCTTAGAGATGCAATATAAGCTTTCTTAGATTGTTTCACTTTTTTTTCTTTTTTTTCATCATTTCTTTTCCTAGATCACAAGCCTTATCACGTTTTTTATCCATCTTCTTAAGATCACTGAGTTCTTTTTCTTCTTTCTTATAATCTTTCTTTACATCTTTAGAAATCTTTTCAATTTTTTTATCCATATACCTACCAAATAACTTTAATTATTAAAAACAACAAAAACCACATCTCTAAACAAATGATAAACAAGAATATAAAGAATACCAAAGGATATCTTTCCCATTCGTATATCCAATAATACATTCTCTTAAAGAGGCTATTCTTTTTTTGATTCTTCATCATCGATATCTTTCATATTCTTAGCTGATCTTACAAGAATGATAATGACTGCTATTATTAGGCCAAAGAATATGAGGTATTCGCAAATTTGTTTAATCACATTCTAAGCATATTAAATGAATTTTTTTTATGCAACGGAACATGCAATTGAATTTTTACTTCTTTTCTTTCCTCTATCCATCCACCACAATATCTGCAGTAGAATGCATGATAGCTACAGTGATATTCCATGCACCTTTTACACTGAGGGCATTTCTGACATTTTTTCAGGGACAAATCCACAATAAGGACACATTTTGATTTCTTGGCTGTATCCTTTTCCGGATGGCCATAATTTCAATTTATTGCAAGGAGTGATAAAAATAACTAAATTATTTCCTTCACACCTATGCTGTTTAGATTTAATCATTTCTAAAAAATCATTCTGCTCTCTATCTAATGCTTTTCCTGTCCATTCTTGAAAATCATTAAGCGTACTCCCATCCTGATATTACTCTAGATAAAGTAGGTCCATTCTTAGCAAACCATTTGGAATCAATTAGGATCAACTTTTCATCGGGATAGTATTTTTTCATCCTCTTCATCTTCGTAATACTTTTGGTATCTACATATCCTTTAACTTCATACCATTGATGTGATCCATCATTCTCTATGACCTTGAAATCAGGCTTATAACTACGAACTCCTCTCATAATGTCATGAAACCAGAATGTATGAGGCTCATGAAACCATGATTTGATCTTATTATCTCTTTTTAGTAATTCAAGATACCTAGAGAAATTAGCTTCCCATCTGCTTCTGAAATAACACTTCTGGTCTCCTATTTCTCTCCATCCAAAGGATGATTCACCGATTCTTTTGAAATATTGAGGCATTCTGTTGCATAGGCTCTTTGTTTTTATCTATATATTCTTTTAACTCAATCGATACATTCTTAAAGAAAAGATCTTGATCAGCCTTCTCTTTCAGAGTCAAATATGATTTATATTTCTTCTGATTATCAACATCATAAACAGGAAATGATGGGAATGAAAACCATGTACGTCCATTTTTATTCATAAGAGCTATACGACGAACAATCATTGAAGAAATCAAAGGAGGATTGAAATGTAACATCTCCATTTCAAATTCCACATCAAATGTGGCTACCATTACACCTTTATCAACTTTCTCATAATTTACTATTTTAATCATTCATATACCCTTTTCCACTTTTTCCCATTTTCATCTGTCATGAATTCTTCATTCAGGAATGTAATGGAGACGGTACAAAAGCAATTGTTATTTTTCTTCACAAAATGTATTTCAACATCCTCTTGATCCTTAACGGATTCATTGATTTTAGCTATTGCTAATGAAGGAGAAACTGTTCCTAAATTTATTTTTTTCGTCATATTGTCCTAGAATGGTAAATCGTCTGATGTGTCTATTTCTGCATTAGAGCTTATATTTGAAGACTTCAATGCTGATCCTTGTGTTGATGCGTTTTTTTCACGATCGTTAATTGTATTTGATTTCTGATGGTCTCTGGATAATATTTCAACCATCTTGCCTTTAATGAAGTCGAAAAGCATTTCCTGTTCTGAATTTGAATCCAATGCAAAAGCGCTGAGATATCTTGCATCTTCATCTTCCCCTGACATCTTATAACTAGCAGCTGCGGGAAATAAGGAATTGCCATCTTTTGTTTTTATGATCTTGTATCTTAGTAAGACTCCTCTTATTTCGACTGTCATAATACCAACGTGTTTTTCTTTCGGTGTTGCTTCGTATTTTATATATCTAAAGTCATTCATATTTAATCCAATATTTCTAATTTTCTGATGTGTTTTATGTTATAGGTAATTGTATTGCCTTGAGAATGTGTTCCATCAAAATTTCTATCAACACAAAAATCCATAAGACTTTCTAAACTCTCTTTAGATCCTTCGATAATTTCTGTATTGCCATTGCTCCATGTAAGTAATAATTTCATTTTTTATTCCTTTTCAATTCTTCGATGTATTTTTCTATATCTTCTATAAAATTCTTATCTTGAATTCCAAATGTTTTTGCGCCAAAGCATACATAATTTAATCCAATGGAAATATTTATTCCGTTTATCACTTTACCATCTAAATACTTAATTGATAATATATACTTTAATTTAGAATCTAAACCATTCTCGTTTTTTGTAGCTGCTCTTCTAGCCAATGCAAGCAACATAGGATCATCACAAGGAGGTCTATCATTTTTTTCTAACCATTGCTCATAAGCCTCGACAGCATCTTTAATCCTTTGAATTTCAAAGCTTAATAGTATTTTAGTGGTTTTTGCGTTGACTTTGAACTTATTAAAAACTTCCCTTTTCAATTTTTCGTCAGAAACAACACCAGTTATTTGTTTATTCTCTAAATAAGGTATATTCTCTTTATTATTAGTAAGAGGTGGGTTAACCGACGGCGGGTCAACCGTAGGCGGGTCACCCCCCTTCGGCAAACATTCTTTTAATTTCTCATGTCCTTCATCTTTTTTGAGATAGCTTCTATAAAGATCATATTCAAAATGATTTTGAGAAAATTTTCCGAGTTCAGTACGATGTTGTGTAACTTTCATATAACCAAGATTACAACAATTTTTTACAGCATTTTCCATCTTCTCTTTTCCCCAATTCAACCTTTTACAAATATCAGATTGAACAGCGATCCAGCTTTCAGGAAATGCATTAAGACATAACAATAAACGATATCCTGAATCAGTAAGTTCATTGTCAAAAATAAGAGCATTAGGAGAGATTTGATCTTTAAATTCGAAATGGCCTGTTCTTCGGCCGAATGTTTTTTCCATGACGTCCTTTATTATAGGAAATCTTTAATCATGAAAATTAGAAGAAGATGCTTGCGTTTTAGTAATTTGCAAAGTTAAGATGGTTTCACTTTTTGAGAGTTGAAACCATTGTTTCTTTATCTTTTTCTTAGCGTTGCTATATTTCCTAAACGCAAATATAGTGATCTAATATTCTTTCATAAGAATTCCATTGGTTTATAGGCTCTTATTCCAGTGAGAGCCTATTTTTTTTATTTAGTGTATCCTAAATGTTAGAATAATATCTTTCTCTTTCAAAGATTTTTTGGTGAATCTGGAAGTAGCATCCAGTGTGTTAAATTTTCCCCTCCACCGTCTGAATAAAATCCATTTTTATCTTTGTGAATACTTTTCGTTTCCTCAATACATATTATTGACTTAACTTTTCCATTGACATCAACTATTTTTTCAAAAGTTAATATTTCTTTAATCGATCTTCTATCTGGCATCTTATCTGAAAATTTAATCCATTCCATATCATAGAGCCTTTACAGGTTCTGGCAATGGCATCCAGTGTGTAATGATCCCATATTTCGGATCCAATTCATCACCATCATGATCACTAAACCATTGTTCGCCAAATCTACATGCAATTTGTATGAAATGCATTTTGACATTTTTTCTTCCATCATATCGTGAAATTAAAACATAGACATTCTTAGGAGGCAGTTGATCTTCTATTGAAATCCATTCCATATCATTCTCCATTCAAACGTTCAAATTCATCACAAGCTTGTTCAAGATCACAAACCATCACTTCATTATTGGTAGCTTGTACAATTTTCATTGCTAAATTCTTGGAAGCTCTATATCTGCCTGTACATATGCCTTGTATATGCGCCCGACTCTTCCCTAATTCTTTTGCAAAATCTGTAATGCTTATTTTCTTTTTCGATAAATACATTCTCAAATACATACATCTCCTTTTCGGGGATAGCATAAAGACTCTATGTTTTTTGATCAAATGATTAAAAATATTGGCTTAAAATCCACCATTTGATATATTTTAGACAAATCCACAAATAGGAGAAATATGGATGAGAAAGAGAAAAATGAAATAGAAGCCTTTCAAATAATGAGTGATGGGATAAAGGAATTGATAGACCAATCACTAAAAGATCTTACGGCTCAACAATCAGTATTGGGAATGCTTTTTATCGTTTTGGAAGGAGTTTTTTTAGCAGCTCCTAGCGATCTTGAAGCACATAAACATATCAATCAAATCATGGTTCGAGCAAAAAAATCTGCTAACTTATTCAGGAAAAAAGATGAACGAAAATAGATTTAAATATCCTGGAGTTGCCGAGGTTTTCTCTCACTATTGTAAACCCAGTTATGCTGGTTTGACTTTGGAAGAGATTATCTCTATTGAGGAAAAACAATCCTACGTAAAAACACGATGCATAAGCATCGTAAATAATATTTGGATGATCAAAGAGGATAGCAAATACGAAAATTACATAGAAAGTTTTCGTAAATGGTATGAGGAGAATGTGACACAAGTAATCTTGACTGACATTGTGCTATTTGATGATGTCAATCGCTTTACAGGAAGGATAGACCTTATATGTTCTGTAAATAATCAAGATACATATACGTCTATAACTATCAAAACGAGCCATCCCTCTAAGTCTTGGGATCTACAGCTTGCAGCATATAGACAATTATGCAATGCAAATGCATTAAAAACTGGTCCTGTATCTAGAAATATTATATTGAAACTTTCAAAAAAAGGAGATATAGCTTCCGAATTTGAATGTGAAAATATTCAAGCGCATTGGGAAATGTTCAATAACATTTTGCAAGGTTGGCACTACTTTAAGGGAGATTAATAGATGGAGATAATAAATTTTGAATGGCCTGATACAGACCATGAAGAACGTATGAAACAAGAAGAAAAAATAATCAAACAACGTGCTAGTGACATGATTAAGAAAGGAAAATTAGATATTTATGAATATGCGCTTTACATAGAGCAGCAAATGAGTCTTAAAGAACTTATGGAAGTTGTAGAAAAACAAATAAGAGAGGATAGATTAGATGAGTTATGCGAACTTAGAATGCAAGCCTACGATTAATTGGCGAGAATATATTGTATACGAAAGATTAAGAAAAAGAGATCTTACTGCAAACTATCTAAAATCCACTTGGAATTGGGAAAATGCAGAAATTTATGAAGAAATATATTTAGAATATAAATACAGGAAATAATATGGAAATGCATAGCCAAGAAATAGGTCAGATATCCGAAGCTTTAGCAAAAGCGCAAGGACAAATGCAAGGAGCATTAGAAGATTCGAAAAATCCTTTCTTTAAATCAGATTATGCCGACTTAACCAGCGTTTGGAAAGCATGTAGAAAACCATTGAGTGAAAATGGATTAGCTGTATTTCAAAGCTTAATCTACGAAAATGGCGTTCAATTTGTCATAACCACAATAAGTCATTCTTCAGGACAATGGTTTAAAAGTATGATGCATGTAAAGCCCAACAAAGATGATATGCAAGCTTTAGGAGCCGCTATCACTTATGCTCGTAGATTTAGCCTAAATGCTCTAATAGGAATGTACCCTAAAGGAGAGGATGATGATGCAGAATCTACTATGGATAGATTTATTATTCCTGATGGATATGATCCTAAAAAAGTTGATCAATATATTGATGGATTATCAAAGCATTATGGGAAAGCCCCATCTACCATTAAGAAACAAGCTATGGATAATCCTAAATCATTTTGGGAATCTTATGAAGCATGGCTTAACAAGAAGGAGAAAACAACCTCGCCTACAGGATGATAGTGTACAGTTTTTTATACATAGACGAGGTTATGGTACAGAATATAGGTTCTGTACCTATTTTAAGCAATCTGTTCTTCAGATGCAGGACTTAAGTCAATATCAATACCAGTTTCAAAATCAATAATTTTCTCTGCGGTTTCTTCGATAGGATTATCTGCTCCAAACCAAAATTTAGAAACTAATCCTGCTACCACACAGATACTAACAACTGTAATGATAATCATGGTGCCTAATTCATACATTTTCATAAAAACCTCGTTTCACTATCATAAATCGAAAAATATCAATTATAACAAAGTGATTCAATGAAAAAATTTATGTTAATCGCATCGATTTGCGCTTCTTTGCCAGGAATAACATGTGAGTGTAATGACATTCAAAATGCTGTTCAGATTCTATGTAACAAAAAACATTATGAACTGACAAATTTTAAAAATTTATGGAGGGAAGAACTAATTACAGAGGACCAACAATATTGGTATACATTAGGGCAATGCGATGGATTAATTGCAGCTCATGAGGAAGTGTTGCGTGTCATGAAATGGAATGAGCCTCATATTAACTAGCAGTTGTTAAACCTTGAGATCCAGACATTACTTGGAAAATTACTCTAAAAGTCGTGGCAGTTAAAGATGTTGTTGGAGTCAATTGCACAAATCCACTTCCATTACATGACCAAGAAGTTGTTAGAGTTCCGGTAGTGAGATTCTTGGCTTCTGTTCCCAAAACACTTGTTGTTCCAGTTACAGTTCCAGCCTTAGATGTAAATGCATAAGCAACTATTCCTGATAAGGATTGATAGTCTGTATTATTAGTACATTCAATAGTATAAAAAATTTGTC